>Ga0066644_10001519_pt1 | contig 12876 bp, 11 predicted proteins | sample CryGeyCG2114_020_FD_62735 | JGI IMG/M metagenome (GOLD analysis project Ga0066644, IMG submission 62735) | Groundwater microbial communities from aquifer - Crystal Geyser CG15_big_fil_post_rev_8/21/14_0.20 | ecosystem: Environmental > Aquatic > Deep subsurface > Groundwater | place: USA: Utah...
CCTCGCCCTTGGGCACGGACAGGTCCAGCCCCTTGAGGATGGGTTTGTCACCGCCAACCGAAGCGTGGAGGTTCTTGATTTCAAGCATCACTGATTATCCATTGCGAATTCGATCATGACATGACTCCCGTTTTCTCCCGCGCAAACGGGGAAGGAAAAATGAGGCGCGACCGCCATCACCCCACACTCCCTTCCAGCGAGACTTTCAGCAGCGCCTGGGCCTCGACGGCAAATTCCATTGGTAATTCCTGCAGCACGTCGCGGACAAAGCCGTTGACCAGAAGCGCGGTCGCGGTTTCCGCATCAAGACCGCGCTGGCGTGCATAGAAGAGCTGGTCTTCCGCCAGCTTCGTTGTCGTCGCTTCGTGTTCGAGCTGCGCCTTGGGCGTCTTGCATTCGATATAGGGCACGGTATGTGCGCCACACTGATCCCCGATCAGTAATGAGTCGCACTGGGTGAAATTGCGCGCGCCCTCAGCCTTCGCGTGGATCGAAACCAGACCGCGATAGGTGTTGTCGGACCGGCCCGCCGATATACCCTTGGAGATGATACGCGAGCGCGTATTCCTGCCGAGGTGGATCATCTTGGTGCCGGTATCGGCCTGCTGCGCGCCATTGGTGACGGCGACGGAGTAGAATTCACCGACTGAATTGTCTCCGCGCAGAATGCAGGACGGGTATTTCCAAGTGATCGCCGAGCCGGTCTCGACCTGCGTCCAGGAGACCTTAGAATTCTTCCCTCGGCAGTCGGCGCGCTTGGTGACGAAGTTATAAACCCCGCCCTTACCATTTTCGTCTCCTGGCCACCAGTTCTGGACCGTGGAATACTTGATCTCGGCATCGTCCAGCGCAACCAACTCGACCACGGCGGCGTGAAGCTGGTTTTCGTCGCGCATGGGCGCGGTGCAGCCTTCCAGATAGGAGACGTAAGCGCCCTCCTCCGCAATAATCAACGTGCGCTCGAACTGGCCAGTGCCTTCCGCATTCATGCGGAAATAGGTGGAAAGCTCCATCGGGCAGCGCACGCCCTTGGGCACGTAGACAAAAGTGCCATCGGAAAAGACTGCGGTGTTCAGCGTAGCGAAATAATTGTCGGTCGCCGGCACGACGGTGCCGAGATATTTCCGAACGAGATCGGGATGCTCGCGGACCGCCTCGGAAATCGACATGAAGATGACACCGGCCCGGGCCAGCTCTTTCTTGAATGTTGTCGCCACGGAGACGCTGTCGAACACGGCATCGACCGCCACGCGTGGCTTTTCGCGCGCTTCAGCGGCGGTCTCGGCAGCACCGGCCACGCCCAGCAGAACTTCCTGTTCTTTCAGCGGGATGCCGAGCTTTTCAAAGTCAGCGAGAATTTCCGGCGGCACATCGTCAATGGACTCGTATTTCGCGCCAGAGCTGGGCTCGGCATAATAATACATATCCTGATAATCGATCTTCGGATACTTGACCTTCGCCCAGTCCGGTTCGCGCATTTCCAGCCAGCGCGTATGGGCTTCCAGCCGCCAGTCGAGCATCCATTGCGGCTCGTCCTTCTTGGCCGAGATGTAGCGGATCGTCTCTTCAGACAGACCTTTTGGCGCACGTTCCTGCTCCACATCGGTGGTGAAGCCGTACTTGTACTTGCCTGATTCCAGACGTTTGACGTCGTCGATGGTTTCCTTGACCGCTGACATATCTCTCTTTCGCTTAAGCGATTTCTTTCAGGCGCGGCTTGACCCGCGCATATTCGGCCGACCAGGCTTTCAGAAAGGCCTCGACATCGGCTTCAGTTGTATTCCAGCCGAGGCTGATACGAATCGTGCAGCCGGCTGACTTTTCGCACATCATCGATGACCAGGTTTTTGAAACCCCGGCCTTACCCGATGAGCAGGCCGAGCCTGACGACACACATATGCCGGACAGGTCGAGGGCAATGACCTGCATGCTGCCTTCCCAACCCGGCACACAAATGGCCGATGTGTTGGGTGTGCGGGGTGCGTTCTTGCCAAGAAAACAGATGTTTGGCTCCGTTTCCTGCAATTGGGATTCAATCCGGTCGCGCCAGATTTCGATCTGCTTCCACTTGTCCGGATCGGCGAGGCAGGCTTCCAGTGCCTTGGCAAAGGCATGGGCCCCGGGAACATTCTCTGTGCCCGAGCGGCGTCCCTTTTCCTGACCACCCCCGCGTCTTGGCACATCAAATGGGGCATCACAGGCGAGGATTAAAGCCCCCACACCTTGCGGCCCGCCCACCTTGTGAGCGGAGACTGCCGCAAAATGCGCTCCGGAAGCGGCAAAATCGAACGGGATTTTCCCAAGCGCCTGCACCGCATCAATGTGAAACAGCGCGCCGGCATCGCGAGCGATGCGAACGGCGTCTTGATACGGCTGAATAACGCCGGTTTCATTGTTGGCGGCATGGAGACAAACCAACACCTTGTCGGCGTCTCCGGTCTCGGACAGCCGTCTTTTCAACCAGTCCAGATCGGCAAGCCCATCCCGCGTAATCGGCATCAACTCGACAGGCAGACCGAGTGACTCCGCAAAGCGGGCAACAGCTTCATGTTCGCTAATCGTGTGGATGATGCGGGTCACGCACCCCCCCCGCACTGCACCTTCTATGGCGAGATTATCGGCTTCAGTGCCGCCAGCGGTAAAGATAATGTCATTGGACTGCGCGCAGACAGATCTGGCAATCGACAGGCGGGCATTTTCGAGAATGGCCCGCGCACCGCGTCCAATTGTGTGTACGGCTGACGCATTTCCACACCGATCCATAGCGTCCAGCAAAGCCTGACGGGCCTCGGGCCGCACTGGCGTTGTCGCATTATGATCGAGATAGACTGCCATTTTTATCTTTTGCCTTTGCCTATTCCGCCGCCAGCGTATCCGTTGTGCGTTCATTCGCACCGCGAGCAGCTCCCATCACCCGTCCGGCAATCACATCTTCCAGTGTGATCGACCCAAGGAAAAGGTAGATATGACGACTCAACTCATCCCAAAGATCATGGGTGATACAGCGGCGGCCATTCTCTATACAGCCTTTGGCCTCACCTTCGCAGCGCGTGATATCGACGCTCTCATCGACAGCTGACATGATGTCGATGACGCGGATATTCTCCGCCGGCCGGGCCAGGGAATAACCCCCGCCGGGTCCACGGACGGAGTCCACGAGTTCAGCTTTGCGCAAGCGCGCAAACAATTGTTCGAGGTAAGATAACGAAATGGACTGGCGCGAGGCGATGTCGGCCAGAGTCACGGGTCCACGCACGGTTTTGCGGGCCAGATCGGCCATTGCCATGACGGCGTAGCGGCCTTTGGTGCTTAACTTCATGTCTTCACTCCCCAAAACCCTCGCATTTACAAGGCGGCATGTGTTATCACGCGCCATCTTTGCCAGGGCGGCTGGTCCATAACGCTCCGGGACGTAGAACTCCGAGTGTTTTAGTCAACTTTTGTGCGCCCGCATACATGTAGTTTCTGGCTGATTGCAGTTGATAGACCGCGCCAGCTGAATGGGAATTGAAAAAGAAAGGCGAAAACGCCATGCCTGACGTCATTATCCCCGGCCCGGAAGGGCGCCTTGAAGGCCGTTATGCTCCGGGTGAAGCGGACAATGCGCCGATTGCGCTGATTTGCCACGCCCACCCGATGGGCGGCGGCAATATGGAAAACCTCACCTCGGTGATGATGTATGACATCTTCCGCAAGCGCGGCTTTGCGACATTGCGGTTCAATTTCCGCGGCGTTGGCCGCAGCCAGGGAAGCTATGATCAAGGTCTGGGCGAATTGTCCGACGCCGCAACGGTGCTCGACTGGATTCAGGCCTATAATAGCAATGCGCCCTTCAGCTGGGTTGCCGGACATTCCTTCGGGGCCTGGGTTGGGATGCAGCTTTTGATGCGCCGCCCGGAAGTGGGAGGTTTCATCTCGGTGGCCCCGCCAACCAACATGTATGACTTCAACTTCCTTGCCCCCTGCCCGGCGTCCGGCATCATCCTGCACGGCTCCGAGGACAAGATCGTGCCCTATGACGACATGGAGCGCATGATGAGCAAGGTCCGTGTCCAGAAGGGCATTGTGATCGAGCGCGAAGAAATCGAAGGGGCGGGTCACATGTTCTCGACCCATCTCGAGGAACTGGAAAAGCGGATCGAATCTTATCTCGACCGCCGCCTGCCCATCGTCATGGAAGAACGCAAGGCAGTCCGTCCACGCCGCTAGGATGCTTTTGCCAGCCGTCCACCAGTTATGGGCTCCGGCACACCGGTCGTCGATGGCAGGCTGAGCGGCAGGCCTTTGGCTGAACGAACAGCGAGCCAGGCAAAAGCTTGCGCCTCCATCAGATCGCCATTCCAGTTGACCGCTTCGGCCGGCTCCACAGGTTGGCCAAGCCGGTCAGCAATCGCCGCCATCATGACCGGATTTTTACGTCCGCCGCCGGTCGCCAGAATGCGTTCCGGCCGTCCCATCCGCAAAATGGCATCGGCCACAGTCTGTGCGGTAAAGGCGGTCAGTGTGGCGGCGCCGTCTTCGGGTGAAAGGCCACGCACCGGGCCCAGTGAGAACTCCCACCGGTCCATGGATTTGGGTGGCGGCAAGGCGAAATAGGGATGATCCAACAGTTTTGAAAGCGCAGCCGCGCTCACCGTGCCCCGGGCCGCCAGAGCGCCATTGCGGTCACAGGTTTCGCCAATCATCAGTTCACACCAGGCATCCAGCAATCCGCTGGCCGGGCCGGTATCGAAGGCCACCGGATTGCCTGCTCCCAGCCAGGACACATTCGCCACACCACCCAGATTAAGGACGGCAATCGGGCCGTCCAGCTTGTCACGCTTGAACAGGGCATCATGATAGAGCGTTGCCAACGGCGCACCCTGACCCCCTGCAGCAACATCAGCGCTACGCATGTCATAGACGACATCAATGCCAATCGCTTTTGCCAGAGCGGCACCATCGCCGATTTGACGGGTTGCGCCGGTTTGCTCCGGTGTTGGCGCGCGATGCAGGACGGTCTGACCATGATAACCGACGAGATCAATGTCGCCCGGCGTGAGACCTGTTGCCGCGATCACACCCTTGACCGCGCGGGCATGGGCTTCGGTCAGGGCGTGTTCGGCTTCTGCGAATTCAGCCGGCTCCGCGCCTGAAAATTTCCACTTCAGCGCCGCATCAACCGCCGCCTGCAGGCTGGCGCGCTCAGACTTGGAATAGGGCTGTTCGGTCCCCGCAAGCGTCGTGATCCACGTGCCGCCATCGGTTTCGATCACAGCGGCATCCACACCATCAAGCGAGGTACCACTCATCAGTCCGATCACGCGATACATGCTGCCCCCTTCCGGCTTTGTAAAAGCCCCGCTAAAAGACGCGGCCAACCCCTAATCAGGCCGAAGCCATGACCGAATACAAGTCCGATCTTATCAATACGCTGGTTTCCCGCGGATATCTCAATCAGGCCACAGACATTGAGGGTCTGGACGAGGCGGCCGCCAACAAGCGTATCACCGGTTATATTGGTTTTGATATGACGGCTGATTCCCTGCATGTCGGATCGCTGGTGCAGATCATGATGCTGCGCCGGATGCAGCAGGCTGGACACAAGCCGATCATCCTTGCCGGTACCGGCACCACAAAGATTGGCGATCCGTCTGGCAAGGATCAGTCGCGCAAGATGACCTCAGATGAGGCGATTGCCGCCAACAAGGCCGGCATCCTCAAGGCTTTTGACAAAATGTTGACCATTGGCGATGGGCTGTCCGACGCCATCGTTGTCGACAATGATGAATGGTTGTCCAAATTCGGTTATCTGGACTTCCTGCGGGAATACGGTCCGCATTTCACCATCAACCGGATGCTGACATTTGAATCGGTGAAGCTGCGGCTCGACCGCGAACAGCCTCTCACCTTCCTCGAGTTTAACTACATGCTGCTGCAGGCCGTCGACTTCCTGGAATTGTCGCGGCGCTATGATTGCACGCTGCAGCTGGGCGGTGGTGATCAGTGGGGCAATATCATCAATGGCGTGGAATTGTGCCGTCGCATCGACCAGAGGCCGGTCTTCGGATTCACGTCACCGCTGATCACAACCGCTTCCGGTGCCAAGATGGGAAAGACGGAATCCGGTGCGATCTGGCTGAATAAAGACCGTCTCAGCGCTTATGAATACTGGCAATTCTGGCGCAATACGGAAGACGCCGATGTTGGCCGTTTCCTGCGTCTCTTCACCGATGTGGCGCTGGACGAGATCGCTCGACTCGAAACACTAAAGGGTGCGGAGATCAACACTGCTAAGGTCATACTCGCAAACGAGGCGACCACAATGCTGCATGGACCGGATGCCGCGCGAAAGGCTGAAGATGCAGCTAAAGCCGCTTTTGCTGAAGGCCGAACGTCTGCGGACTTGCCGACTGTGACAATTTCAAGAGGAGAATTCCAAAATGCTCGCAGTAGTGCTGCACTTGTAAAGGCTGCAGGCCTTACATCTTCAATGAAAGAGGCAAAAAGAAAAATTGGTGAAGGTGCGGTGTATATCAACGATCAGAAGATTTTGGATCAGAATACACTTCATAATTACGAAGATGTACTCCCTGGATTGGGCGGCTTTAAGGTCCAATTAGGAAAACGAATTGTGCTCGTGGTGCCAAACTGATCTAATCGTCCCGTTCGTCCGGCCTGCCGTCGTCTCCGGCCTCATCGGCTGCGAGAGGCCTTCCTGCGTCGCCTGATACGGCATCTTCTGACACGGCATTCCCTATCTCGTCCTCCCCGGCCTGACGCGCCCGTTCTCGATCCGCAGCTGAGCCTTCAAACAGACGCCGCAGCAAGCCGGGAGCGAGCACGGATAGCGGGTTTGCCAATACTGTTGGCTGATCAAAAGGTCCTTCAGCCGAGAAGGTGATGCCGATCACACCTTCGCCGGGGCGGGACACCAGCGCATCGCCTACTATAGGCAGGTTTCCGATAAAGGAATTTAGCCCGTAAGACGGAGCGAGCACGCCATCCAGCGCCAGCCGGTCTTCAGTCATGTTGATTGTGCCTGCGGTTGTGACGCCGAGGGAGGGACCACTCGCGCGGGCTTCCGATATGCCTATATTTCCATCTTCTATCGCGATGCCTGCCTGCAGCAAATCAAAGGCAATGCCCTCATCGCCACTCAGCAGGGCGGAGAGACCCGGCAAGGATCCGGCCGCCAGTACCCGTGCCAGAACCGGCATGCGGATCAAGGTGAAAGGCCCCGACTCGACAAAGAATTCGGTGCGCCCTTCTACTCCCGGCGGCGGCGTGGATCCGGTAGCACTGAGCGCCCCGCCCACGACATTGTCATAGAGGCCCAGCATCCGCAGAAACTCACCGAAATCGGGGGCGAGGAGCGCGATCTCGCGCCGGCCGCCGGGTTCGGAGGTCATATCCAGAGTCAATGCGCCTTCCGGTGTGGCAGCCCTGAGAGTCAGCACTTCACCACCGGCCCCGGAGGATTGCCAGTCGAGACGCAAGTCATCATAGCGGGCCGCATCTGTAACCTGCACTTCATCAAACGCCACGGACAATCCCACAGGTGGCGGCGCGCCGCCGGCACCGGAAAAATCTGTCAGTGCGGGTAGCAAGCCCGTGGCATCAAAAAACGGCCCTTCAAGCAAAAACGCCAGTGGACCTTCCGGGCCTTGTGGCCGCAAGGCCGATCCTGACGCCTCAATATAATCTTCCAGAAAAAGCCGTGAAACCCCGGCTGACAATATCCGGCCATCCGCGGCAAATTGTGCGTTCGCTTGTACTGCGAGCCCCTCTGCCTGCATCTGGAAGTGCTCGATATTGACCCCTCCATCCTCGCCGAAACGCATTTCAGCCTCTGCGGTGGCGGCTTCGCCTTCCGGCTTGATGAAAAGGCTTCCAAGCCATTCGATCCGCGCATCGCGCAAATCTGCTGAAAGAGAAACGGTGTCGAACTCGAAGGCCTCCCCCAGCGTCTGCATGCGCACATCAATCGCCCCGTCCAGATACCGCCGCAACGGTATGCCCAGCCGGTCCAGCGCAGTGGCATCGAGGCGCGTATCGAGTTCCAGTGCTGTGGACGCTTCACCTTCAGGAAGTCCCAGGGTTTCCACCCAGCGGATGTGTGTTGCGGCCCCGGCCAGTTGCGCATCTCCTGCCACTTCCACAGCTTGCGGTGTCGCCGTCAAAAGAACATTGCCATTGCTCAGAACCAGATTGCGAATGCCGGTATTCATGGCAACATCGGCAAAATCTGCGCGGATATCGAAGCCGATATCCTCTATTGGAACTTCCTCCAACATCGGCCGCCTGATTTCAAAGCTCACCTCGCCGTGTCCTGTGATCAATTCAGGATCAAGACCGTAATTGGAAACCAGATTGAGCGGCGGCTCGTCGATCAGGGCGAGCGCAGCCTGAGCCTGTGCGGTAGCCGCGCCCCCGAATGTGGCAATTGCGCCACGAGGATTGAGATACGGAATATTGACATAGCCGTTGCGGATCGGTGTCTCCCCGATAAAACCCTGATCCATGGTGAGCTCGAAGGAATTGCCAAACAGGGTGGCTCGCCCGCTGCCACGGGTTACCGGTGTCATGGTCGAAATGTAGCGGAACGCTGTCTCATCAAAGGCGAAGCTGAGCGTCATTCGCTCATCCTCCAGACGTTCCTCGACCAGTGCCTCGGCATTCAGATCCAGATCAAGGCTGGCATCAAACAGGCGCCCTGAAATCACCGCCTCCTTGATCCAGCGCCGGGCACCATCCGCCAGTTGGACCGGCCAGTACTGCAAAACCAGATCGGGTGAAATATCCCCTTCGACCGTTCCGTTGAGTTGCACCTCCGGCAGCCATCGTCCGTCGTCCACCAGCCGCAATCGCGCCAGCCCGGACAAGCGCGCGATGATCGGCCCGATAGCGGCATCCAGCCGGTCGAAGCTGATTTCAAGATTACGGGCATTCACCTCGCCTGCCATATCGATAGAATTCCATTCCGGCGGCACTTCGAAGACCCCCCCCATATCCAGCCGCCCTGCCCCGATTGCCAGTTCGTAATTCCAGCGGCGCGGAAAGGCATCGTCGAATTCGCGCATGCCGAATATGCGGCCGCTAATTGCCGCCGCCAGGAGATCGGTATCAATGGTCAGCTCATTGATACGGATCGCGCCATCGAGCGGTTCATAATCCATACTGGCTGCAAGCCCCCGAATGACGCGTGCTTCCGGTCCTCTTCCCAGCTGCCCCTCACCCACATGCAGATTGAGGTTGGCGGCACGAATGCCGGCACTGCGCGATGCACTGGCAAACATTTCAACGGAAATAGGGGCATTGAGATTGCCCGCTGCGGCAAACGGGCCTGACAGTGGCGCAATAGCACGGGGGAACAGATTTTCCGCCCGGGCTTCGAACAGGAATGTGTTGAGATCAGCACCAGCTTCAATGCGCATGGCGACCGGCGCAAAGCCGGCTGTTGTGGCAAACCGTCCGGACAGATCTGCCTGCAAGCGGTCTGGATTGCGGTCGAGGTGGAGCTCGGCCTGATCGATATACCAGTCAAGGTTGTTTATGGCATCCACCACGCGGACCGACGCGGAAATGATTGACACATTCGTCAGCCGCCCCAATAGCGCGTTGTCATCAGGGTTGCGAAGCAGTTCGAGGACCGCATCGACATCACGGCCGCGGCCTGCAGGCCGGGCGTCCTGCATGACCCGCTCCGGCGAACCGAGTCCTGCGCCAACTGCGCCATCCGCGCGGCGCACGATCGAGACGGCACCGCCCTCAATCGAAACACTGGCAGGTGCAATGCGGCCAGCCAACAGCGTATCAAGCCCGAATCCGGCCTCTATCAAGGGTGCCCGGGTAATGACATTGCCACCAGCCTCGGCAACGGTGACGTCCCGGGCGGCAATGATCAACAGGCCGGTTTCCGTCTCAAACCGGGCTTCGAGAGAGGTCAGGGATACCAGATCGCCTTCAAAGGCATCCGCCAAACGTGATTGGGCATCGGCGACCAGAAAATCGAGTTCCATCGGCCCCTGAGACAGGCGCCAGATTAGCGCCCCACCCGCAAATAGGCCCAAGGCGAAAAGCACCGCTACCGCTTCCAGCGCGTAAATCACAAAAACGCGGATGGAACGCTTGATCATGAGGACAGGTCTCGTGCAGTCAGCGGGGATGTCGTCAGCTTTAAATCTTGTATGACAGCGCAGTGGGTATTGCACCCGGTGGAAACAGGGAGGTCCGGAATGACAACACTAAAAGAGGGCATGAAAGCGCCTGAATTCGAATTACCCACGGATGGGGGCGGAACCGTCAGATTGTCGGACTTTACCGGCAAGATTGTCATTCTCTATTTCTATCCCAAAGACTCCACACCGGGATGCACAACCGAGGCCATCGATTTCTCCAGCCTGAAAGAGGGCTTCGAAAAGGCCAATGCCATTGTCATCGGGGTTTCACGAGACAGCGTTAAAAGGCATGATAATTTCAAGGTCAAAAATGATCTGAAAGTTATTCTGGGTGCTGATCTGGAAGGCCGTGTAACGGAAGACTATGACGTCTGGGTCGAGAAGAGCCTGTATGGCCGTAAATATATGGGAATTCAGCGCGCAACCTTTCTGATTGATTCGCAAGGTTTAATTCAAAAAGTGTGGCCAAAAGTCAAAGTGAAGGGCCACGCTGCCGAAGTCTTGGCCGCAGCACAATCGCTTTCTGGCTGAAAACGCGAATGTTATTTGGCGTGCCGATTGCATAACGAAATATTGATTAGTCGGGCAGGATCGTGTCCTATGCCCGGCGAACCGGGGTGGCTCAGGACAGGTGTGGACCAGTTATATGATTTCTGGCGTGTTTCAGAAGGCGTGGGATATAGCCGAACAATGGTTTCCCAATCGCCAAATCTATCACCGCAGTGAAGGGCAGGTTCGGTATTTCGAGCTGTCCACGACCATGCAGGTGGGCGCGCTGGCCAGCGTGGTCGTCCTGACTGGCTGGCTCTGCTTCACCACCATTACGGTGGCTTTCCACGGCTATCAGTTGTCTCAACAAACAGCAGCGATGGACCGGATTCGGTATGAATCCTCGCGGATGGTCAGTGAGGCGATGGCGAACGAGGCGGCAACGCAGGCCATGTTTGAATCGCAGGTTGAGGAATTCCGTTCGACAGCCAATGAATTCCAGTCCCGTCACGAAACCCTCAGCCAGCTGATCCAGCTGGTCGAGGAAATCGATGGCGATGAATACGATCCCTCTCCCGCCCTTGAAGGCGGTCGGCTGCTGATGGCGGCAACGCCCGCGGATCCGACCCCGAGGCGCGCGCGTGACGAATTACTCCTCTCGATCAGTCATCCGAATGCGCCTGAAGACCGGGTCAGTTCGTTGATCGAGCAACAGGATGTGGTTCTGGCCGAAGCCGAGGATGCCGCTGAGGCGCGGCTTGAAAATCTTCGCGCCGTTTTGCGCCTGACCGGGCTGCGTCTGGATGATGTGCTGGCAGAAAACGCCGAGAATGAGGGAAGCGGCGGGCCCTTTCTGCCGATCGCCAGCTCTGCCTTCGGGACCGAACTGGATATGGAGGATGCCTTTTCAGCGCGGGTTGCCCGTATTGCCACCCGCCTGATTGAAGCGCGCGAGATCGAGACGGCCGTCATGTCGCTGCCGCTCGGCGTTCCGATCCGGGGCGCGTACCGCGAAACCAGTGGTTATGGGGCGCGTATGGACCCGTTCACCGGACGGCCAGCCTATCACTCGGGCCGGGATTTTGTATCCGCTGAATATCGCACACCCATTTATGCAGGTGGACCGGGTCGCGTCATTTACGCGGGCTGGCGCTCGGGGTATGGTCGAGCAGTAGAGATCGATCATGGCTATGGTTTCATGACCCGTTATGGTCACCTCTCCTCGATTGATGTCAGACGCGGTGATACTGTGCGCATCGGTCAGCAGATCGGCCGCATGGGGTCCACCGGCAGAAGCACCGCTACGCACCTGCATTATGAAGTCTGGAATAATCGACAAACGCTTGACCCTGATCGTTTCCTGAGAGCCGGACAATATGTTCAACAGAACTAAAGTGACTTCTCCAGACCGCGCTGCCAGCGCGCCCCAACCGTCCTCCGCCAAAAGGTCCACCATGAAATCGAAAGCCCCCTCTATCATCAGCGCCGACATGGTGCTCAATGGTTCCCTCACCTCCGAGGGTGAAGTTCAACTGGATGGGAGTGTGGAAGGCAATATCCGCGCCGGGTCGCTGACCATTGGCGAGGAAGCTTCAGTCGATGGTGAAGTGGTTGCCGAAACCGTTATCGTCCGCGGCAAGGTTAAAGGCTCCATCCGCGCCCGTCAGGTCCAGCTCGCTGCGACTGCCCGGATCGAAGGGGACATCGTTCATTCGGCCCTGTCGATGGAAAGCGGTGCCTACTTCGACGGTCATTGCCGCCATTCATCCGATCCGGTTGCCGATGCGGGAAATTCGACTACCCCGAAGGCTCCCGCTGCCAGCGCTCCGTCATCTTCCGGCCCACAAGGTGGCTCATCTGGCGGCTCGTCCGGCAGCCCTGCTCCGTCCTCCTCTTCACCGCCCAAGGCCGGCGAAACATCCAGCAGCCCATCTCTGGATCTGCCGAAAGCCAAGAATACGGCCTGAGCCATAATATCTTGTTGAATGAGAACGCCGCCGACATTACAGGCTCAAAACCAGATTGCTGGCTGCTGATGCTTGTAAATCATGATTCCGATGCGTTCGGGCAGCAAACGGAGGAGATCATGGCGCGCTTGATAACGCGCAGTGGGCGGTGATCGAGCCGCACCTTCCCAGAAACTGAACACCTAGACCGGCACTCGCCGTGTTGACAACCGGCTATACAAAGCGGCCATGACCGACGCGGCCGATCCTAAGTGTCTTAT
>Ga0066644_10001521_pt1 | contig 12852 bp, 10 predicted proteins | sample CryGeyCG2114_020_FD_62735 | JGI IMG/M metagenome (GOLD analysis project Ga0066644, IMG submission 62735) | Groundwater microbial communities from aquifer - Crystal Geyser CG15_big_fil_post_rev_8/21/14_0.20 | ecosystem: Environmental > Aquatic > Deep subsurface > Groundwater | place: USA: Utah...
ACGATGCAGTTCGTTGCAAAGCACATCGTTAACAGTCTGAAGCTTATCGTTAGCGACCTTCAACTTATCGTTATCAATCTTCAACTTATCGCAAGCAGTCTGAAGATCCATTTTTTCAAACCCCAAACTGCGAATTTTTTTTGAGTTTTCCTTATATTTCTGGCGACTTCTCAGCTTATGCTCTTCTATACATTCCTTCTCCATTCTTGTGTGGCAGCATGCTTCGTTGTAATCGATATTATTCAGAATCTCTTCCTCGATTTTCGAGTAGACTAATTTTTTATGAAACGGTATTTCATTCAACTTGCTCAAAAGAAAATTATTCATTTCAGGCGATAAGTACGGAGCAATTAACAACTCTTTCTTCTGGTCAAAAATCAGAGGGGAAGCATAATTCAAATCACTCCCGAAGTCTCTCTGATCAGCACGATCAATATAGGCATCTTTAAGAATACCTACAATAAGGAATACGTTATGCGAAAAAGGCTTGAACGCCTCATCCCAGCCTTTAGTCACGAGTCTCAGATTAAGTCGATCCTTTAAAGTTAGATTGTTACAGATACGACCAATGATCTCATTAGGCAGCTGCGATACCGTTTCCCCCAATGAGACCATTTTACGCAACGAATATGCTGACTCACCTTGCTTAGGAAACAACTTTTTACATGAATCTGTGCTGAGGACTGCCTCTAGCTTTGCCAGCAAAAACTCCATTAATTCCCTTGCATTGTCGTAATTGTCCTTCCCCACTACTTCTAGGCAACGCTTGTACAAACTGGTGGCTTTAATATCACTAGGCTTGAACCCAGACTCACTTTTTAAATACTTGTTGGCGTAAATTGTGACCGTTTGCTCCAGCTCTTTTGTGAGACCAACTTTCTCTTGTTCTGTTAGCAAACGATTCGTTTTATTAAACTCCTTAAAACTAGTTTTAACGGCATCACCATAGGGCGATAGCATACTTCTATTACTTAATTTATTATTCATCCAAAAAGTAGAATAATAAACATTCAGTAAAAGATCAATACCAAACATTAAAACGAACAGAATTAAATTCAGTACATAAAAAGCTAAACTCTCATTATGAGAAAATCGTAATCTTTTCCTATCTTGCCCCTTCTCAAAAAAATCGGAGTAACTTCCTTATTAAATTTTAATGCCTAAAATTTAATACCGAGCCCTCATTTTCAAAATGTTTGTTTCAGGTGAAACAAACCGGGTCTTTTAATGCTAAAAAATAGCGCGATAATCACCATAAAATAGCCAAAACAGATAGAAACGGCACTCAATTGATGCCTAATAAAATTTAGTTTAATTTCATATAAAACCTAAACATAAAGACTGGAGCCGATTTACCTCAAACGCCCTCATCCACATACGTAAATGCGTGGCAAATGGCCACACTGGCCGCATCCGCCTCATCCGGCGGTAATGGGCACTCAAAACTCAAGTGCTGGCAAACCATTTTAGCCACTTGCTCTTTGCTCGCCCGCCCATACCCAACAACGGCTTGCTTCACTCGCAATGGCATATACTCGAATACAGGCAATCTGCGTACTGCTGCCGCCGCAATAGCAGCTCCTCTAGCCGCCCCAAGGATTTGTGCCGTCTGGAAATTCTGCACATAAATGGTCTGCTCAAGCGCCACATGCCGCACATCTCCTTTCTCCAAGAATAGTGTCACGTTACGCGAAATCTCGCCCAAGCAATCCGCCATACTTAGCTTCTGTGCTAGCTTCAGTGTCTTTGTCTCGACACATATCCCTTTACCTCTATCAAACTCAACCAAGGCAAGCCCCATCCCTCTTAAACTCGGGTCTATCCCGAGCACTAAACCTGTATACGGCACTTTATTAGTCATATAAGCGCAACATTCATCTGAAGACCTCTTCCCATCAGACTTTCCAGCCAACTTCTCCGCCCACAATACCCTGCTCGATTTCCGTGCCATGTCTCTCCAACATCGCACATCCGCCTTACAAACTCAACCCCCAAATCTCCTCTCCTAAAAACCGCCGCATCCCTTTGCTATAAAGTATTACAGCCGTCATGATGAATCATAAAATCTCCTTACTCTTGCCTTTCTCCAACATTCTGCCTATCCTTCCCAAAAGCCCATTGCAAACACGCTGCATCACCAGTAACCATCATGCCAAACCGCCTTTCAACTGAAAAAAGCCTTTACCTAAGGCAACACGCCAATAACCCTGTAGACTGGTACCCATGGGGCCTAGAGGCTTTCAAGATTGCTCGGGAAAAGAACAAACCTGTCCTCGTTTCCATCGGCTACTCTTCCTGCCACTGGTGCCACGTCATGGCTCGCCAGTGCTTTGACAACGAGTACATCGCCGAAATCATGAATAAGCACTTTGTCAACATCAAGGTGGACCGTGAAGAGCGCCCTGACATTGATAATCTCTACATGGATGTCATTCAAATGCTGCAACAAAAGGGTGGCTGGCCGCTCAATGTCTTCTGTCTCCCTGATGGACGGCCTTTCTTCGCGGGTACATATTTTCCGCCTGAAGATATCGGCCACGGTATCATCCCTTGGCCGCAGCTGCTCATGCGCATCTCAAGCCACTTCCAGAAGAAGCCTGCCGAGCTCGCTGAGAACGCAGACAGCATCACCAATAACCTCCTCATGCTCAACAATCCTTTTCCGGAGGATACTAGCAGGTTCTCAAACACCACCATCATCGGTGCCGCTCAGGTTCTCTGTTCAGCGGCAGACAAGGGAAATGGCGGCTTTCAGGGCGCACCCAAGTTCCCGCTCTCTATGTGCCTGGATTACCTGCTATCGGTACGCAATACACGTTCTTGCGAAACAAGCCACGCCCCCCTGGATACTGATATAGATCAAGTCCTCACTAAGTCATTCGACAACATCGCTCTAGGTGGCCTCTACGATCATATTGGCGGCGGCTTCATGCGCTACTGTGTCGATGCTAATTGGTATATCCCACACTTCGAAAAGATGCTTTATGATAACGCTCTTCTGGTAACTACTTTCACACTTGCCTGGCTTCAATACCGCAAGCCGCTTTATAAGCAGGTTGTAGAGGAAACAATCGATTTCCTTTTCCGTGAAATGGCGGTAACTAACGGCGCTTTCGCTTCCGCCATCAGTGCTGAAAGCGAAGGCGTAGAGGGCAAATACTATGTCTGGTCCGTAAAGGAAATTCGCGCGCTTCTCCCTCTCGATCAAGCCGAAGCCTTTTGCCAAGCCTACCAAATCACCGACGAGGGCAACTTCGAAGATGGGCTCTCTTTCCCAAGGCTAACGGAAGCCACAGCCCATATGCGAGAAACCCTAGCAGCTGCTCGTCAAAAGCTTTTAGCAGCCCGTGAAAAGCGCATCGCCCCTGGCATCGATAAAAAACAACTTCTCTATTGGAATGCCCTTACCGTTAAGGCTTTGGCAGAAGCTGGTTATTACTTCGAGCGTCAGGACTGTCTTGCAAAAGCACATGAGCTCGCCGAGTTCCTCTGGTCCACTTTTCATACCGTTAAAAACGGCCTTTTATCCATCTGTTATGATACTGAAGCTTCTATCAATGGTTATTTGCACGATTACGCTTCTCTAGCAGAAACATACCTTAGCCTCGCGGGAAAGGTCGATATCCTCAAGCCAGGCCTTTCGCAAACCTACCTAGCGCGTGCAAAGCAATTAATCGAAACAGTCACCCAACACTTTAAGGATACTGCAAATCCAGGCTACTTCTTCACCGCAGACGATCAAGAGCAACTCTTTGTTCGCAAAAAGGAATGGTGGGATAACGCCGTTCCTTCAGGTAATTCCTCTATGGTGCATAATCTCGCGGATCTCTACGCCATAACCCAGGATGAAAGCTATCTCAAGGCCTTTAAGGATCTCAGAGGTGCCTATGCTGAGCTTATTGTAACCTCACCTAGCTCCGTAGCCCATGCCATTAACGCAATCGTAGCTCACGAGGTCGGTATAGCCGTCCTCTATTTGCCACCTTCCGCTGACTTCTCTGCCGTCCAAAAGACGCTATGCCAGAAGCACTTCCGCAAGGTCTTTGTCATGACAGATCTTACTCTCAGTAGTGGTTTCAAGCTCTTCGTCAAGGGTAAGGAAATCGATTCTTTCCAATCTCTCGAAGAAGCGTTACAAAAGATCTAGTCCGCTTACCCCATAAACAGAATGAAAAACCACTTTGATTTCATCATCCTCGGCGGTGGCAGCGCAGGCTACGCAGCCGCTCGCACAGCCGCTGATCTCGGTAAAAGGGTAGCCATCATAGATGGCAGCCATATCCTCGGCGGGCTCTGTATCCTAAGGGGTTGCATGCCTTCCAAAGCGCTCATCTATGCGGCTGAAGTCCTCTACACAGCTCGAGAAGCACAAAAATTTGGTGTCAAAGTCCCTGAGGCAGAAGCAAACATCCAAGCTATTCAGGAAAATAAACAACGCGTTATAGCCGAATTTCAAAAATACCGCGAAGAACAGCTTCACTCTCCGAAATACACGCTCTTCCGCTACCAAGGCCGTTTTATTGACGAAAATACGGTTGAACTCAACGACTCACAAAGCACACAGTTAACGGCAGACAAATTCCTCATCGCTACGGGTTCAAAGATCAAAAGACACGCCTTTGCTAACCTAGACACCATTCCTTACCTAACCAGCGATGATATCCTGGAGCTAGAAACCGCCCCAAAGTCCATTGTTGTCCTAGGCGGCGGCTTCATCGCCTGTGAGCTCGCCCAATTCCTGAACCGCATCGGTGTTCAAGTAACCATCATTCAACGCAGCCCTCATCTGCTGACAAACATCCCAGAAGACGCATCAAGGGTCCTGGAAGACGTTTTTAAAGAAAGTGGCATAACCGTCTACACGCATACAGAACTTGAAAACATAGAACTCGTTGATAATGAAGTCTCTGTCATTTTCAAACACAATGGCAAAGCAGTAAACTGCCGTGCTGAAAAGGTCTTTAATGCGCTCGGCCGTTCTCCCAATACGCAAAACCTGGGGTTGGAGAACATAGGTGTCCACCTCCGCAAAACCGGCCACATCGAAACAAACGACTACCAACAAACCACAAATCCCTCTATATACGCCGCTGGAGACTGTGCCAGCAGAATTGAGATCGTCCACGTAGCCATCTTACAGGGCGAATGCGCCGCTAAACACGCTTTCACGGGAACAGCCGAACCCATCAACTACAATGATCTCGTGCAAATCATTTTCACAGACCCCCAAATCGCAATCGCCGGCATCCTCGAATCTGATTTAATAAAACGGGGCGCCAACTACCTCACAGCAAGCTACCCATTTGACGACCACGGCAAATCCATCCTCATGAAAGCAAAATGGGGCTATGTAAAAATATTTGCCGATGCCATAACCGGCAAAATCCTAGGCGCCGAATGCGTTGGAAAGGATGCCAGCGAGCTCATTCACTCAATCGCCGTGGGCATCACCCTAAATGCCACTGTCTTTGATCTTCTTAAAACCCACTGGTATCATCCCACTCTCTCCGAAATCTGGGCTTATCCGCTTGAGGAAATTGCAGAGCAAATTAAAAAATAATAATATTTCTCCCAAAAATTACTTGACTTTTGAGTAGAAAAATCACATAATAAACTTATAAATAATTTATAACATATATATAATATACACATACAATAATATATAAAAAACAAATCTAATATAAAGTTAAAAGCTAAAAACAGGCAACTCTACGGGGTTGCCTGAATTATTTTAGCCTTTCGCAAATACAATGTAAGCCGTCTGAAACAATATGTATAACAATATGGCTATCAACACCCAAGGCAAAGGTATTCCTTTTTTTGTATCGTTTTTTCTCTCAAAGTCTGGCATAATAAGGCTAGATTAATAAAGGTTCCGTTTATAATCAAGCCCCCTTTCCCTTTGACTCCTTTCAATACATTTTTTTGCTCCAAAGAGGCTCACAACGCTCCTCAGCCAGAAAATAGAGAAGTTCGTGAAAAATCATGTAGTGTCATTGTCTTAAATGACCCTGTAAACATCATGACATACGTTGTCATGGTCTTTATCAAGGTTTTCGGAATGGATATCCAAACCGCCAAAGAACATATGCTTGAGGTTCATCAACATGGCTCTTCTGTCCTTTATAGGGGCCCCAAAGAACAGGCTGAACTTTACGTACAGCTACTCCACCAATGGCAACTCAACGCTTTTCTTGAACAAGATGCCTAATATCAATTTAGAACTCTCCCGTGACATCGTGTCCGCCCTCACCAAACTGATTGAATCCATCAGTATTATGTTCAAACACAATCTGGCTTTCGATGCCATTGTTCCCACAGATGACCCCGATCTCGCAGTCGCCTGGAAACAGGACCTTATGGAGCAACTTCAATTAGATTGTGACTATCTGATCGCTATATTGATACAACAGGATATCGGAAAAAATAACAACATCGTTTCCTTGGATGATCATGGCATAGAAGTCACCTTGCGCGTAGCTTCTGCTATTAGATTAAAGCTGCGTACCGTATTCTTTTCAGAACTCACAGACGAAGAGCTCGAGGATGCCATGCTAAACCCGGCCAATATACCCCCGCATTTAGACAAACCTTTCACCTGTTACCAATTCCTAGCAGGCCTTCAGGAAACCCTCATCAGGGCAATTGAGCCAAATATAGAAATCTAAAATTTGAAATCAAATCGTAACTTCCTGACTCCCTGAATCTTGCGACTTTTCCATCTCCTCTTCCGCTGGCATAACGGCTTCTTTTTTCGGAATTGAGTCGGCAATCTTGTCGCTTAAAACAACCAAGGCATCATTCATCGCCATAACAATATTATTATAGTTTTTCATGCCGCCATGAATTTGAGAAAAATGGAGCGCCTCAGCAGAAGCAATTAACTTCTTGGTTCCCGGTTCTCTAACTAGCCAACGAGCATTGATCACGATTTCTTTGGACTCCTCCAATGCAATAAAATCGTAAATACTTAACAACACATCATAGTCCCGCTTAAGCTCACGCGGCCAAGGGGCTGGGTATACCGTGCTATTGATCTGTGCGTTTAGATTTTCCGCAAGTACCCGAGCTATATTCGGGCCAATGAGCTCTGCCCAACGGTAATTTTGCGCGTAATATATTTCAGACATCCCAATCTTAGTCGCTATATAAGGGTTCTCCATGTACCCGGGCAGTTCTATGCGGCCTAGCGCGATTGTTGGCCCAGGAGGAGGGGGTGTTTCATGCCATATCAAGGGTATGGGAACCATGGGAGCCAAGACATAAAACTTGGTGTTATCTGGCTTAGCCTTAAAGTTCATGCACCCTGACTCAAAAAATAGGGTAATAAATAAAAGGCAGAGGATCGGAAAGCTTGTCTTTTTCATAAAATATTAATTACTCGTTGAGGATGGTGGCACCTGTGGAGCCTTCCCCGTCAACAATGCATTTGGGTTTTGCTCCAAATAATTAGCAAACAGCCGCACCGCTCTAGCCGCACCAGCAATGTCATTGATCGCAGTATCTAGTTCATAGCGTAAAGAGCTATTTGGCTCAGAGAAATCATAAAATGTACCCACAGCACCTTGTATTTTATTTAACGTCTCTTTCACATCCGCGGTTAACGGGCCTACATTTTCTTCCAGCGAGAGCGTAACTTTACGAGCAGACGCCATCGATGCTTCAAAATCAACCATGGCCTGTTGAAATTGATCCGAGCCTACCATATCTTGTATCGAATCCCCCGCCCCTATAATGCTGTCATTGATCTCCTTAAACTGAATATCGGAAATGCCGTTATCCAGTTTTTTCACAAAACTTTCCACATGCTTGGAGATACCTTCAAAATCAACCTGGCTGATCTTAGACAACGTGTTCGTAGCAGCTTCCCAGAATTCTTTCAAATTCGATGTCACCGTTGGTATTTCTTTATAAATATACTTCTGCTGTACCAAAACAGGTGGCTTTTTATCCGCAAAATAATCTAATTCAACGTATAACTTTCCCGTAACAAAGCTCTGAAAATCGAGTCTTCCTCGTAAACCATTCTTGATCTGATGCTCAAATTGTACCGCGTCGCCAAGATCGACAACAACGCCCAAGTCATTCTTCAACTTACGTGTGTCTATTTCAATCAATACTGGTATGTGCGCTGAAGTATCAGGTTGATTAAAGCGTATAAAAATACGGGTAACTTGCCCTATCTTTACGCCTTTAAACTTCACAGGGGCACCCACATCCAGTCCATTAACCGATGTAGAAAAATATAAAACAAAGCTTTCCGTCTTGCTGAATACTTTGCCAGAGCCAAACAGAAACAATGCCATAACGGAAAGCACAACGGCCCCGACTAAAAAGATTCCTATTACTGCTGGATTTGCTTTTTTACTCATTTTAATTCTTAGTGGCGTTCAGTTTATCACGTTTCTGCATACTAGCAATCTTTTATCCATTCTTGTTATAGGTCCTTTTCAAGAAGTGAACCACCTTCGGATCAACACTATTTTTTAAAAGGTCTTTTGGGTTTCCTTCCGCAATGATCGTTTTAGACTCCGCGTCTAAAAATATGCTATTGTCCGCGATCGCAAATATACTGGGAAGCTCATGGGTCACGACAACGATCGTTGTCCCCAAACATTCTTTAAGTTGCAAGATCAGATCGTCCAAGCGTTTAGAACTGATCGGATCCAAGCCCGATGATGGCTCATCAAAAAAAAGAATTTGCGGGTCTAATGCCATCGCGCGTGCTAACCCTGCTCGTTTACGCATCCCTCCGCTGATCTCAGCGGGGTAAAAATCCTCAAAGCCTCTTAACCCGACAAGGGATAATTTGAATGAAACAATCTCGCGAATATCCGCATCACTCAAACCTGTATACTCTTGTAGCGGCAGGGCAACATTTTCAGCCAGAGTCATAGAGCTCCAAAGTGCTCCGGCTTGGTAGAGAATCCCTACTTTTTCCAGGATCGCTTTTCGCTCATCTCCGTCTGCCTTTGTAAAGTTCTGTTTTCCATAAAAAATGTTTCCTGAAGCCACTTCCTGCAAACCAATCAAATGCTTCAATAGGGTTGTCTTACCGCAACCACTTCCCCCCATAATCACGAATATTTCGCCTCTTTTGATATCAAAGGTTAAATGCCGCATCACCACAAAATTGCCATAGGCTAAATCGACATCGTGAACGCTTATAACTGTTGGGTGTGAATTCATTAAAAAAATTATTAAAAGTCTATCGCGTGGAAGAGGACGGCAAATACGGCATCCGCAACAATAATGGCGGTGATTCCGGTGACTACCGCTGATGTGGCTGCCATACCCACGGCAGATGAACTATTACCGCACTGCAAACCTCTCAAGCAACCTATAGAGGCTATTAATATACCAAAAATCGTACTTTTAATAACACCTACAGAAGCATGCCCTAGGTCAATGGCACTACGAGTCTGGTTCACATACTCGGTATACGAAATATCCAACATCAATAGAGACACGACCATACCGCCAAAAATACCAATATAATTTGCAAAGATACAAAGCAACGGCATCATAACAAACAAAGCAATAACTCTTGGTAATACCAGAAAATCAACAGGGGAAATGCCCATGGTTTTTAGGGCGTCTACTTCCTCTGTCACCTTCATCGTCCCAATCGTGGCCGCAAATGCCGCTCCTGTGCGGCCTGCCATAATCACACCGGTCATCATTGCGCCCATCTCACGTACCATGGCCAATGCTACCAGGTTCGCCACATATATGCTGGCACCAAAGGGTTCTAATTGTATAGCACCGACAAATGCCATAATCAAACCTACTAAAAAGCTAATCAAGCTGACAATAGGTAGAGCTTCCGCACCAACATTCTGCATAATGACAGCACAATCAGACCAACGAAACTGCGCTTTACCTGCCACAAGTCGCATAAAGCTTCTGGCCACTTCCCCAATAAAGGTAAATACTTCAGCCGTACTGTCCGCAAAACTCAACCCAATGATTCCTACTTTGTAAACAAAGCTTCTGTGAAATTCTTTCTTATGCCCTATCTTCTTCTCCGGCACCGATTGTGAAAGGGTTAATAGCTGCTGTATCCCTACAGGTAAGGATGCTTTTTCAAAAAACACGCCTTTCTTTTGGCACAGTTCATAGCAGTGTACTAAAAAAACTAACAATGAGGAATCCCAGCTATGCAGTTCCTGTGTATAGAAAACGAGTTTCTTGGGCTTCTCGCGCTCAATCTCTTTTTGAATAGACTGATACTCCAACAGGCCTTCATGCAAGTCCCACACGCCTTTCAGTCGCAGAATCAAGGAATCGTGCTCAACTCGGCTAATATCAACTCTTTCTTGAATATCCACTGGCCTCATGCTATAATGTTTCTCCATAAAAGTAAAGTTATGCTTAGCAAAAGAGAAAAATTAAATATCCTGTTTGACCTCGATGGCACGCTCATCAGCCAATACGAAACCATTTGCACGTGCATCAACTACGCCCTAGAACAGTTAGGTTTTGATCCAAAACCGCGTGAAATCGTCTACAAAACCATCGGTGCTTGTCTTTTTGGCGTATTTGATGAATGGGTTGGCCAGGAGAATACCACAAGGGCACATGAATTTTTCCAGGAAAAGTATACTCAAATTTTAAACGATAATATCGAAAAGATGCCGGGCGTAGACTGGATTCTCCAGGAACTCCACCAACGGGAGCACACGCTCACTGTGTTTACGGGTAAGGATGGTAACCATGCCAGAGTCATCTGCGAACATATCGATATCAGCAAATGGTTTACACTTATCGTTGGATCGCATGATTCTCCTTACCGCAAGCCGCAAAAGGAGTTTACCGAGTTTGCGCTGGATAAACTCAAGGCGCTTTCAGATAACGCTATCTTGATCGGAGACACCGTACACGATGTCGAAGCTGCGAAATCCGTTGGTATTCCTTGTTTCCTTGTCACCACGGGTTCTAATACTCGGGAGGAACTTGCCAAACATCAAGTCCCGGATCACCACATTTTCGATAATTTATACGAACTGGGAAAAAACCTTTTCAAACTCGATTATCCCCATTAATTTTGATACGTGGCAGATGAACAATTAACGGGTACACTCGAGCGCATCCTCTATTACAATGAGGAGAACTTTTATTGCGTTGGAGAACTGCGTGTCAATAAATCTAATGCCTCAATCACGATAACGGGTAACTTTCCTAGCATCCAGTGTGGTGAAACGTTACAAATCTCGGGTAACTGGACCACCAACCCTCAATACGGTAAACAATTTCAGGTCAAGGAGCACAAATCCACCTTACCGTCTACCGTCTACGGCATTCGAAAATACTTGGGCAGTGGTCTCATTCCTGGCGTGGGCAAAACGTACGCGGAAAAAATCGTAGACTGTTTTAAGGAAAAAACACTCGAAATCATTTCCCACGAATCCGCTCGTCTCAAGGAGGTTCCGGGTATCGGTGCCCAACGTGCCAAAAAAATTAAAAAGGCTTGGGATGAGCAACACTCCCTCCGCGAGGTTCTTCTTTTCTTGAAAACTTATGGGGTCGGTACCGCGCAATGCCTTCGTCTCGTAAAGGTTTATGGCGACAATGCTCAAGAAATCCTTCGTAACGATCCTTATCGTGTCGCGAAAGAAATTTCAGGTATCGGATTCAGAACAATCGATAAAATCGCCCTCAACATCGGCTTGGCAAACGATAATCCTGCCCGTATCGATGCGGGTATCCATTTTTACTTAAGTGAGCGTGAATCAGATGGTCATACGTGTTGCCCTATTGAATTATTGGAAAATGGAGCCTCAGAGCTCCTGCAAACGGATCTCACTAAGGTCGCTAACCGCATCCAGGTGCTTGTAAATAACAACACTCTTGTTTATTTAGATAGTATCGCATCTGTCCAATTGCCCATACTCCATAAGGCCGAAAGTGTTATCTGCCAAAGCATCCACTCATTGGATCAGGTTCCTTCTCAATTACCTTCTATTATCATCGATAAGGCCATCGCATGGGCTCAGGAAAAGGCTGGTTTCACGTTTGCTCCAGAACAGGAAAAGGCCATAAGGCTCTCGCTCGAAAACAAGGTCAGCATCTTGACGGGTGGGCCGGGTACGGGTAAAACCACTATCTTGCGTGCCATTGTCGAAATCTTAAAGGCCAAAAAGGTTTCTATTTTATTGGCCGCACCCACTGGCAGAGCCGCCCAACGTCTCCAGGCCGCCTCGCGTCACTTTGCGCAAACAATCCACATGCTCCTTAAGTATGACTCCAAGAAGGGGCAGTTTACCCACAATCTGGCCAACCCCCTAAGAGCAGACTTTGTTATCGTAGACGAGTGTAGTATGTTAGATACCAAACTTGCCTCATCTCTTTTTCAAGCAATCCCCCCGCAATCTCATTTACTCCTCGTGGGCGATGTCCACCAGTTACCGTCTGTTGGGCCGGGTAAAATCCTAGAAGATCTTATTGAGCATGGCAATGTACCGCTCATAGCCTTGAACAAGGTATTTCGTCAGAAAAAGCAAAGTTCTATTGTCACAACAGCCCACTCTATTCTTAGTGGTCAATCGGGGGCTCCTAATATTATTAAAAGCGGAGAACCGCTAAAACTGGATTCCGACCTCCAATTCATCTACGCCACCACGCCTGAAGAGTGTGTCCAACGAATCACTCAACTTTGGAAAACGGATCTCCCGAATCACTATTCGGCACATCCGCTTAAGGATATTCAGGTTCTAGCCCCTTTACACAAGGGAATAGCGGGCATCGAAAACCTTAACCGTGAACTCCAGATTGCTTTAAATCAAAACCATGCGCCCGCTATCCAGATCGGCCATACCACGTATAAGGTCGGGGATAAGGTCCTCCAAACGC
>Ga0066644_10001522_pt1 | contig 12848 bp, 17 predicted proteins | sample CryGeyCG2114_020_FD_62735 | JGI IMG/M metagenome (GOLD analysis project Ga0066644, IMG submission 62735) | Groundwater microbial communities from aquifer - Crystal Geyser CG15_big_fil_post_rev_8/21/14_0.20 | ecosystem: Environmental > Aquatic > Deep subsurface > Groundwater | place: USA: Utah...
GGCAGGTACCGAATATAGTATAGAACTGATTGTCTCGACGAACTTCATTCGCTTGAATGAAGGGACCCGAGAGACTTGTTTCGGTGTCGAACTGCGCGCGCAGCCGACCTTGTGCGAGGCTTCCGGAGAATGTTGAAGATTTTCGTTGTCGATGGTGACGATGCACGCCGCGGGCGGCTGTGCCGAATGCTCATCAACCATCAGTTGTATTGCGAACCGTACGACTCGATCGAGGAATTCGTCGGCACCATGCCGCCGCAGGGCCTTGTACTCTATTGCGACGAACACGGGGATGTGGCGCAATTGATCGAGCGGATCGAGCAGCGCTCGTGGTTGCCGGTCATCGCCTATGCCGAACGTGCCGATATGTCGCGTGCAGTCCGGGCCATGCAGGCGGGAGTTGCGTCGTACATGGCGTTTCCCTTCTCGGCGGAAGAGGTCCTGCACGAATATGGTCTTCTCGAAGCCGGTTTCGTCGCGCGGTTTGCCCATGGCGACCGGGTTCGGGCGGCGCGGCGGCTGCTCGATACGCTGAGCAAGCGCGAGCGCGAAATCCTCGGGTGCATGCTCGATCACGGGACCAGCAAGCAGATCGCCCGCTATCTCGGGATCAGCCCGCGGACGGTCGAAGCACATCGCGCCAACCTGATGGCGCGGCTCGATGTCAGGACCGCGACACAGGCCATTCGGCTGGCGATCGAGGGCGAAGCCTATGCTGGCCCTCCTGCCATTGCCGGGAAAGCGCATCATGTGCCACGAGAACTGCTGCAAGTGGCGCCGGTGCTCCAGTAATCGAGAGGCGGCCCCGTAGCCTGGCCGGACAGTCCGAGGACGTCCTGCTTCCCATGGCGGCGGCAATGGTCTTCAGGAATCGCGCGGAGCGTTATCCTTCATGTGCGCGATAACGGCGATCAGCGCCGTGGCATAGGCACCCAGCAGGGCGATCGCAGGATCGGCCGCGAAGAAATTGCCTTCCTCGACCTCGTCGACGATCTTGACCAGACCCGAGGACGATCCGATGGCCGAGCGCGAGATGAGGATTCCGCACAGCGGGCCGATGAGCTCGATCGCTGCCGTGATTTGGGCATCGACCTCGAGCAGGGCGGCGATCCGTGCGGGCTCGGCCCGCGGTGAAATCAGGGGCGCGATTTGCTCGGGGGCCTCGTCGAGGATCTGAGCCATTTTCGACACTGCAGCGGAAGCCGTCTCGAACCCCTCGACCGAGCATTCATCGACGAAGGACAGCAATCTGGCTTCCCATGGAGACATTCGGCATGCTCCCCTAGCGCACAGGCCCCGGATCGTGAGGCAGGGGCGCGAAGCTACACCTCGCAGCCCCTCTCTGCCATCCGGCCAAGCCCGACTATCACCCGCAAATATTGAAAGGTTCCTACCCGAGCAGAAAGAGTTCAGGCAGCTTCGCTTTCGACGATCGAGAGCCTGAGTTTCGTGAGCGCCGAGGATTTCAGCTGATGGACGCGCGGAACGCTGACATCCAGGATCGCTGCGATTTCGGTGAGGTTCAACTCTTCTATGAAGTGCAGCTTGATGACGAGTTGCAGCCGCTCGGGGAGTTCGGCGATGGCTTGGGCCAGCGCGACCCGATCGCCCGCTTCGAGGAGGGCGGTTTCGGCATCGGGTTCGGCGGATTCGAATGCGGCGTTGGAATCCGAGTAGCAGTCTTCGAGATCGACGACCCGGGTTGCCAATTGCGTACGCATGTCGTGGTACTCCTCGATCGAAATCTCGAGTGTTCGTGCGACTTCCGCCGCCGACGGATCGCGGCCGAGCCGGCTGCGCAGTTCATCGACTGCGGCATCGATCCGGCGACGCTGTGCGGCTGCGCCGCGCGCTTGCGGGGACTGCGAGCGCAGCAGGTCGATCATCGCGCCGCGGACACGCATCTTCGCGTAGGCCGCAAATCCGTCCTCGCCGGGGCGATCATGCTTCTGGGCGCATTCGGTCAGGGCGATCATGCCGGCCTGCATGAGGTCGTCGATATCGACCGATGCGCCGCAGCTGCCCTCGTAATACCACGCCAGCTTGCGGACCATCGGCAGGAACCTGCCTATGCGGTCGTTGATCTCGCTCGAATAGGCGCGCTGGGCGTTGAAATTGGAGTGGTCGTACTTCATGCCGCGAGGGCCTCCGTTTCATGACCGAGTTGGGCGGGTTGTTCTTGGGTTTCGTCGCCGACGACCGCGATCACTTCGATCGGCTGGGCGGCGGGCAATTCGTTGATCGAGAGCACCAGGCACTGCGGCGCGCGCAGGCGCAGCAGCGCTGTCAGCGCGCGGCGTGCGCGCGGCTGGACGATCAGGGCCGGGCGCGGGGCGGCGGGGTCGCGCTGGGCGACGATCGCACCGATGCGCTCGCCGATCGAGCGGGCGAGGTCGGGTTCGATGACGATTTCACCCGAAGCCGGGTCCTGCAATCCGCCGACGACCATTTCCTCGAGCCGCGCGGCCAGCGTGATGACCGGCAGCTTGGCATCGGGCGGACAGGCTTCGGCGACGATCATCGCGCCAAGGTCCGCGCGAACGATGTCGATCAGGCGATCGTGTTCGGCGGTCTGCTGGGCGGCGAGCGAAATGCTCGAGAATACGCGCAGCGAATGGCGCAGCGAGATACCGTCGGCGAGCAGCGCGCGTAGCAGACGGGTCACCGCCGCCAGAGTGAGCGGCTGCGGAGTGATCGTCTCGATCAGCTGGCCATGGCGCGCGCGCAGGTGGTCGATCAGGTCGCGGACCTGGTCGGGTCCCAGCAGGTCCTGCGCCCGCGCGGCGAGCAGCTGGTGGATCTGCGTTGCGATCACGCTTTCGGGATCGACGGCGAGATAGCCTTCGGCGACCGCCAGGTCGCGCGTACCGGGATCGATCCACAGCGCCGGACAGCCGAAGCTGGGGTCGATGGTGGCTTCGCCGGGGATCGGCTGTGAATTCATGACTTCGCCGGTATCGATGGCCAGCAGGTGGTCGGGCTTGATCTTGCCCCCACCAATCATCGCTCCACCAAGCGTGATGCGATAGGAATCGGGCTCGACCTCGAAACTGTCTTCGATGCGGAATTGCGGGACGATGAAACCGAAGGTCTGGCACATTTGCTTGCGCAGGCCGGTCAACCGCGCGACCAGCGTCGCGCCGCGCTTTTCGTCGGTCATGTGGATGAGGCCGTAGCCGAGCTGGATGGTTACCAGCGTCTGGTCGGTTACCTCCTCGATCGCGATTTTCGCGGGGTCGACGACAACCTCGGGTTCGGGCTGGTTCTGCGCCGCTTCCTGGCGCTTGCGCAATTGGTTCCACAACCAGAAGGCACCGGCGGCAAGGGGCAGTATGATCGATTGCGGCATCGCGGGGATACAGCCGATCACGGTGAGAATGCAGCCGACCGGCAACCAGATCTTGGGGTCGGACAGCTGGCCGCCGATCTGACCGGTGAGATCGCGCGCGTCGGATACGCGGGTGACGATCACCGCCGCGGCAATCGAGAGCAGCAGCGCCGGAACCGACGCGACCAGCGCGTCGCCGACGGCCAGGGTAATATAGAACTGCGCCGCATCTCCGGCCGAAAGATCGTGCGTGGTGATGCCGAGCACGAGACCCGCGATCACGTTGATGCCCAGAATGAGCAGCGCGGCGACGGCATCGCCCTTCACGAACTTGCTGGCACCGTCCATCGAGCCGTAGAAATCGGCTTCGGTAGCGATTTCGCGACGACGGGCCTTGGCCTCGTCGGCAGTAAGCAGGCCGGCGGCGAGATCGGCGTCGATCGCCATTTGCTTGCCGGGCAGGGCGTCGAGGGTGAAGCGGGCGGAGACTTCCGACACGCGGCCCGCGCCCTTGGTCACGACCATCAGGTTGATGACCATGAGGATCAGGAAGACGAAGATGCCGACGGCGAAATTGCCGCCGATCAGGAAGGCACCGAAGGCCTCGATGACCTTGCCGGCGGCGGCTCCGCCCTCATGCCCGTTGAGCAGCACGATACGCGTCGAGGCGACGTTGAGCGCAAGGCGAAGCAGCGTCGCGAAGAGCAGAACCGAGGGGAAGGAGGAAAAGTCGAGCGGCTTCTGCGCATTCATCGCCGCCATCAGGACCGACACCGACAAGGCGATGTTGAGCACGAAGAAGACGTCGAGCAGCATCGCCGGGATCGGCACGACCATCAGCAGGATGATGGTCAGGATACCGATCGGCAGCGCGAGGCCGGGGTTGAGGATCTGGCGCGCGCTCACAGGCCGAACGCCTTGAACTTGCCATAGGCGGCGGCGATGTGGTCGTTCGCCCGGCTAGCGCCCGCGCCGCCATCGCCGAAGGTCGAGCGCAGCGTATCCGCCATCGACGGTCGCGGCCCGCCCGCGGGAGGAAGCGAGGGGACGGCGAGGTTGCTGCGGCTGGGCATCGTCTGGCGGAAGGCCGGGCGCGCGGCGAAGCCGGCGAAATCGTAGTCGAGCCGGTTGCCGCCGCCCGGCATTTGGGCTGTGCCATAGGCCGTGGCGACCTTGTTGCGCATCAGCGACATGACATCGCCGACCGAACGCGGCGAGCCGCCATCGTAGAAGATCGCCCGGTTGGCGCGGGCTGCCTGCGGCATGAGCGCGGCGGCCGACTGGCCCGGATTGCTTTCGAGCGCGCCGAGGAATTGCCGGGCACCGCCGAGGCCGAGGAAATGGGCGAGATAGAGTTCGGCCGGTTCGGGTTCGCGTCCCAGGCTGGTGCGCAGGCCGTCGGCGTTTTCGCGGGTCAGTTCGGCGGCCATCAGCGACGAGGCATCGGCATCGTAACGCAGCGCCAGCAGGTGATCGCGCGTGGCACGGTCGGCAACGCGGCCATTGGGTCCGATCGCGGCATCGGCCCAGTCCATGCCGTGCTTGGCGCCATGCCGGTCGAGCGTGCGCAGCCAGGTGGAATCGATAAACTGGTAGAGGCCCGTTGCGCTCGACGTGCCCGCCTTCGCATTGGGATCGAGGCCCGATTCAAGCCGCGCCTGTGCCAGCAGGTAATCGAAGTCGACCCCCGTCCGCTGCGCAGCGCGGGCGATGGCGCCCTGCACTTCGGCGGTCTGGATGGGACTGATGGTGGGCACGAAACCTCCGGGAATTGCTTTCCCGGTGGATTAGCAAGGTCCGTGCCAATTTATCCGTGCGACAGGACGAAGGGCTCAGGCGAGTGCCACGCTCATGCCTTGCCGGGGCAGGGCGGAGTAGGGTTGGCTGCTGCCGCTCAGCGCGCCGAGACGGTTCTGGACGTTGCTGGCGATGAGGTTGCGCAGGCGGCGGTTGATCTCGTTGAGGCGACGAACCGCGTCGAGGACACCGAGGCATTCTTCGTCGAGGCTGTCCTGTTCGACGGCCTCCAGCTTGGTGCACAAATCCATCTTGCCCGTGGTGCAGGTGACGATCCGTTCCAGGTCGAGAGCGGCAAGCGCCTGCCGCTCACCCTGCAAAAGTGCGAGCATCTGTTGCAGGGTCGCCAGCGTTTCCTGTTTGCGGCTCATTTCGCGATCTTTCCATAAAGGCCCGCAGCGATGATCGCGTCGGCGATCTCGAAGGGGATCAGCGGATAGGTATCGGACTGGATCGCCTTGCGGATCTCGGCCACGCGGTCGCTATCGACCGGAGCCTGCGAACCCGCCGACAGGCGCGAGGTGGCAATGGGAGCGTCGGCCTGATGGGATTCGGCCGCGACTTTCTGAGACGGCGAAATCTTTCCCGCTGCCGAAACGGCTGTGCTCGAACGCACGACCGCTCCCGAGAATTCCGGCAATCCGACAATTCGCATCGTTCCGCTCCATTGGCTGGTTGCTCCACAGAACGGCGAGGAATTGGCGAGTTTAACTCCCCGGCAATAAAATGTGCCGCCTACGGCAATTCGATGCCGACCTGGCCCGGGCGGATGACCATGGCACGCAGCGTTTCGGTGCGTTCGCCCGTGGCGCGCACCTTGATCCATTCGCCCTGTGCGCCGTCTTCCATGGCAGAGCCTTGCCGGGTCAGCGTGAACCCCCCGCCGCGCACCTGGATGCTGACGGCCTCGCCGCGGTGGACGAGCGTCTCGCCATAATTCTGCGCGCCGTGGGAACCACCGCCGCCGCCATTGTCGACCGCGACATAGATGCGCCACCCCGCGCCGGGGCAGGCAATCTGGACCGAGCGCTGATCGCGCCCGAACCATTGCAGGTCGAGCGGTGTCTGACAGGTGGCGAGGCGCAGGCGACGGTCGACCGGAAGCTTGGCCCCGCCGGGCTGGCCGACCTCGGCGCCGGTGAAATCGGCGACCGCGCGATCGATTATCGACAGATCCATCGGCGTGGCGGCTGCGGCGGTCGTCGCGAGCAGCGAAGCGGCAAGGGGTGCAAGAAAGAGTTGGCGCATGGTCGATCCTGACTCTGGTTGGCGTGATGGCCCCCACGGGGCCTCGGCGCCTATCGAGCAAGGTTCGTGCCATCTCCTTCTTCGCGGAGGTAGTCCACCGCGATGACGGTATCGTCGCGCGCATCGGGCATGGCCACCAGTCGTGCCGCCACTCCGGCGGCTTCGGCTTCCCCGAGCAGGCGCTCGCCCTCGGCAAGTGCATATGCCCGCCGTTCGCGCGTGTAGCTTACGGAGATGGTGGCGACTTGCCGTTCGTCGGTGACGGTGGCGAGCAACCATTCGCGGACGTCTTCGCCTTGCGCGGGCCTGTGCAGTGCGAGCGCGGAAGAGGCGACTGGCGCAGGGGTCCCGCTCTCGGTCGCGATGGCGGGTGTGGGCTGCTCCTCGCGCACGGCCTGCGCGGTAATAAGGAACAGGATCAGCGCGAGGTCCGCTGTCGCGGTCTGCCAACCCGATGCGGCGCGCAGGATCATGCCGCTTCCCTGTCGGGCATCGGGATCGCGCTACGGACGCCTGTTTTGCGAATACCGTGGGCGAGCCATTCGAGCACCTCGTCGCGATCGCGTTCTTCCTGCCGCGACTTGCGTCCGATCGCGCTCGCCAGCGGGGCGAAGAGGAAATTGGCGGCGACCAGCCCATAGAGCGTGGTGACGACCGCCATTGCGATAGCGCCGACGAGGCCGGTATCGGGCGAAGACGGACCTTGCGCCTGGCCCAGCGCGATCAGCGTCCCGGCCAGCCCGAAGACCGGCGCCAGTTCGGCAGCACAGTCGAGCACGCGGGTGGCAGTCTGTGCGCGGGCGAGGCGCGCTTCCTTGAACTTCAGGTGTTCGCAGTGGAGCGACTGGATCGAGCGTTGGCTGATCATCAGGTCGGAGAGGCTGTCGAATTCATTGTCGCCGAAGCGGCGGACTTCGGCGCGGACGAATCCGTCGTCGGCGATCTCGCGGATCTGCAGCGCGAGCTCGGCCTTGGCGCGGGTCACGTCGAAGGCGCGTTCGAACAGGCCGCGCACGGCCCCGAGTGCCGTCCGGCTGTCGGCAATGCCGCAGCGCATCGCCGTCGCCACGAGCGTGCCGACGAGGACGATGGCGATCGCGGCGGGATCGAACCAGGTTTCCAGCATGGGATAGCTACTCCTTGCAGCCTAGAACGGCGGCGGCAGCGGCAGTTTTATCCGGCGGATGAACTTTGCCGCCAACCGGCAAAGCTTTGCCAGTGCTTGCCGGTTTGCGCCGTTTCGGTGCGGCAATTCGGTTTTGGCACGCCCCTTGCTGAACATCTTCCGTAATAATTCGCGGAGGCTCACATGAGCGAAGGTTTGTTCGGCATTCACGGGGCGGCACTGGAAATCCGGTCGCAGCGTATGAGCGTGCTCGGCTCGAATATCGCCAATGCCGCCACGCCCGGCTACAAGGCGCGCGACGTCGATTTCGCCGCCGCGCTGCAGGCGCGGTTGGGCGGCGCCGAAAGCGATCGCGCCAGCGAAGGCGCGATGCAGTACCGCATCCCGACCATGGCCAGCCTCGACGGCAACACCGTCGAAATGGCGACCGAGCAGGCAGCTTTCGCCGAGAACGCGGTCGCCTATACGGCAACGCTCGGCTTCCTGCGCGGACGGGTCGAGACTGTCACCCGCGCGATCCGAGGCGAATGACGATGGCCGGCCCGACCTTCTTCGAAATCGGTCATCGCGCCATGTCCGCGCAGCTCATGCGCATGAACACGGCCGCGTCAAACCTTGCCAATGCCGGCTCGATCGCGGGCAGCGAGGAAGAAGCCTATCGCCCGATGCGCACCGTGTTCGAGCAGGAGCTCGATCGTGCCAGCGGCCTTTCCTCGGTCCGCGTGGGCGGGGTGGTGCGCGAGGATGTCGCGCCGATCCGCCGCCACGATCCCGGGCACCCGCTCGCCGACGAGAACGGCGATGTCTGGGAAGCGCCGGTCGATGAGAACTCCGAGATGGTCGAGATGCTCGAAGCCTCGCGCCAGTATCGCAACATGGTCGAAGCGATGTCGACCGCCAAGCAGCTCATGCTCGAAACGATGAGGATGAAATGATCACTTCGACGACCAATCAGGTGGCTGGCGCCACCAACACCGCCAAGGCCGTTTCGGGCCGCGGCATGGACGCGCTGGGCCAGGGCGACTTCCTGCGCCTGCTGACCGTCCAGATGCAGCAGCAGGATCCCTTCGATCCCGTCGATAACAAGGAAATGCTGGCCCAGATGGCGCAGTTCTCCTCGCTCGCCGGGGTTTCCGAAACCAATGCCATGCTCGAGCGGATAGCGGACAAGCTCGACCAGCTGATCGAAACCACCCAGTCCGCATCCGAACTCTGACCAGGGAGACACCCCATGTCCTTCTACACTTCGCTCAACGGCATGAAGAACGCGCAGACCTCGCTCGGGGTGATCGCGCACAATATCTCGAACTCGGAAACCTACGGCTTCAAGCGCAGCCGCACCGAGTTCTCCGAAATCGTCGCCGGTTCGGCGCTGACCAACCCGCGCATGATCCAGGGCATCGGTGCCTCGGTATCGTCGATCACGCAGAATTTTGCGCTCGGCCCGGTGGAACAGACCGGCTCGGCGCTCGACCTCGCGATCACCGGTGACGGCTTCTTCACCACGCGCTCGGGAGTCGACGGTTCGACGCTCTATACCCGTGCGGGTTCGTTCACGATGACCGAAACGGGCAGCATCGCCGACAGCGACGGCAACCGCCTGCAGCTGTTCCCGGTCGATGCCAACGGCCAGGTGACCGGCAACACCATCTCCGACGCCCAGATTCCTGCCCAGAACGCTGCGGGAGCCGAGTTTGCCGGCGTGACGATCACCGCCGAAGGTCTTGTCCAGGCATCCTATGCCGACGGGTCCGTCGAACCGATCGGCGCGGTGGCGCTCGCCAGCTTCATCTCGCCGACCGGGCTCAAGAAGGTCGGTTCGGCGAACTGGGAAGGCACCGGCCTGTCTGGGCCCGCCAGCTATGGCTCGCCCGGCTCGGGCGCCTATGGTTCGCTGCTCTCGGGTGCGCTCGAGCGCTCGAACGTCGACATTGCCGAGGAACTCGTCGGGCTGATCACCGCCCAGCGCAACTTCCAGGCCAATGCCAAGGCGATCGACACCGCGACCCAGATCTCGCAGACCGTCATCAACCTGCGGACCTGATCGCCATGGACCGCCTCATCTATACCGCTCTTTCGGGCATGCGGGCGTCGATGGACAGCCAGCGCGTCATCGCGAGCAATATGGCCAATGCCAATACGCTCGGGTTTCGCGCCGAACTGCTCGACCAGCGCCCGGTCACCATCGAGGGCCAGCCCAACGAGGCGCGCGCGATGCAGACCACTGCAGTCCGCGGAGCGGACATGGCGGCGGGAGAAATCATCGAAACCGGTCGCGATCTCGACATCGCGGTCGCGACCGATGCGCTGCTGGCGGTCCAGGCGGAAGATGGCACCGAGGCCTATACGCGCCGCGGCGACCTGTCGATTTCGGCTACCGGCCTGCTCGTCAATGGCGACGGGCGGCCGGTGCTCGGCGACACTGGCCCGATCACCATCCCGCCGGTCGGCATCCCCGGGATCGCGCCCGACGGGACGGTGACGATCACCGATCCCGCAGCGCCCGACCAGCCCCCGGCCGAAGTCGGCCGGATCAAGCTGGCGACCTGGGCGGGTTCGCCGGTCAGCAAGGGGCTCGACGGCCTCTTCCGGGTCGAAGGCGGCGGCGTCCTGCCGACCGACGAGGCCGCGACCGTCCAGACCGGCGCGCTCGAACAGTCCAATGTCAAACCCACCGAAGTCCTGGTCGAGATGATCGACGCGCAGCGGCTTTTCGCCATGCGCAGCAAGCTGATCTCGACCGCTCGCGAAATCGACGAAAGCGGCGCGCAGCTCATGCGCCTCGGCTAATCAGGGAAAAGGAACACCACCATGCCCACTTCAGCCCTTCAGGTCGCTCGTACCGGGCTCGAGGCGCAGGACGCGCGGATGCGCGTGATTGCCAACAACCTCGCCAACGTCGGTACCACCGGCTTCAAGCGCGACCGCGCCAATTTCGCCACGCTTGCCTATCAGGACGCCCGCGTCGCGGGGCAGCGCTCGTCGGGTGAAACCGCCTATGCCACGGGCCTCAATCTCGGCACCGGCGTCGCCGTCCAGTCGACCAGCCAGATCATGACGCAGGGGGCGCTTAACACCACCGGCAACGCATTCGACCTCGCGCTCGACGGCGACGGCTATTTCCAGATCGAAATGCCCGGCGGTCGCACCGGCTATACGCGCGCAGGCAATTTCACCGTGTCCGCCGAAGGCCAGCTGGTGACCCAGCAGGGCTATTCGGTGCAGCCGGCGATCACCGTGCCCGAAGGCGCGACGTCGATCGCCGTATCGCCCGACGGTACCGTGTCGGCGACCGTGCCCGGCGAGGCCGAAGCGACCGAACTGGGCCAGATCCAGGTCGCGCGCTTCACCAACCCTGCCGGCCTGCAGGCGATCGGCGACAACTTCCTTGTCGAAACGGCCGCGAGCGGCGCTGCCGAACTGGCACCGGGTGGCGAGAACGGGCGAGGCAATATCCGCCAGGGCATGCTCGAATCCTCGAATGTCAACATCGTCGAGGAGCTGGTCGAGATGATCGAATGCCAGCGCGCCTATGAAATCAGCTCGAAGATGGTTTCGGCCGTCGACGAAATGCTCCGCAACGCCAACCAGACACTGTGAGGATCGCTGCGATGAAACCCGCTTTCTGCATTCTTCCCCTGGCGCTCGCGCTAGCCGCCTGTGGTGGCGGTTCGGCGCGGCCGCAAGGCTTCGCCGCCGCGCTTCCGCCAGCACCGCAGGCCACGCAGGTCCGCCATCAGGATGGCGCCATCTACCAGGCCAGCCAGGGCTATGCGCCGCTCTATTACGGCAATCGCGCAGCGCAGGTCGGCGATATCGTCACCATCGTTCTGGTCGAGCGTACACAGACTTCGAAATCGACCAGCGGGTCGACCAAGCGCGACGGCAACGTCGGCCTGTCGCTGCCCAGCTTCATCGGAATCGACGACAGCGATCTTAATGCCTCGGGCGGTTCGTCGTTCAAAGGATCGGGCGATGCTTCCCAGGCCAGTTCGATCCGTGCCGACCTGACCGTGACCATTGCCGAGGTCCGGCCGAACGGGACGGCGCTCGTACGCGGGGAAAAGGTCATGCAACTCAGCCAAGGCGAAGAATGGGTCCAGCTTTCGGGCATCATCCGCCTTGCCGACATCGACCAGGACAATCGCATTCCCTCGATCCGTGTGGCCGATGCGCGCATCTCCTACTCGGGCGCGGGCTCGGTCCAGCGCGCGAGCCGCGAAGGCTGGCTGTCCAAGTTCTTCGGCGCGATCTCGCCCTTTTGAGGATGCCGATCATGATCCGTCGCCTCGCTCTCCTCTTCGTCGCGCTGCTCGCGTCGCTGCCGGTTCCGGCAGCGGCCGAGCGGGTCCGCGATCTCGGCCAGTTCCAGTCGGTTCGATCGAACCAGCTGACCGGCTATGGCGTCGTCGTCGGCCTCGACGGGTCGGGCGACGACAATTTCGCCTATGTCACGCAGGCCATGCGCGGCGTGTCGGGACGGCTCGGCCTGCAGCTGCCGCCGGGCGTAAATCCCGCGCTCAAGAATGCGGCCGCGGTGATCATCACCGCCGAGCTACCCGCCTTCGCCAAGCCGGGCCAGCGGATCGACGTGACCGTGTCGACCATGGGCAAGGCCAAGTCGCTGCGCGGCGGCGCGCTGGTGATGACCCCGCTCTACGGCGCCGATGGCCAGATTTACGCGATGGCCCAAGGCAATCTCGCGGTCGGCGGGCTCGGCGTTTCGGGCAAGGACGGATCCAAGCTGACCGTCAACGTGCCGACGGTGGGTCGCATTGCCGACGGCGCTACGGTCGAGCAGGCTGTTGCCAGCAATTTCGACTTTTCAGAAGTGCTGCGCTGGAACCTCTACCAAGCCGACTTCCTGACCATCTCGCGCGTGCGCGACGCGATCAACGCCGCCTACCCGGGCATGGCGCAGGTCGAGGATGGCGTGACACTCGCGCTGATGCTCCCGCCGGGTGCCAACACCCGTGCCGAGATCATGGCGCGAATCGAAATGCTCGATGTCGACCCGGCCGAACGCGCCGCCAAGGTGGTGATCAACAGCCGCACCGGCACGATCGTCATCTCGAGCGCCGTGCGTCTGGCCCCTGCGGCGATCAGCCACGGCAGCCTGGTCGTGCGGATCGACGAAAACCCCACCGTGGTCCAGCCCGAGCCGTTCTCGCGCGGACGGACCGCGGTTGAGCAGAACAGCACGATCACCGCGCGCCAGCAGGACAATGTCGTCTCGCGTGTCGGGCCGGGTGCCTCGCTTGCCGAGGTGGTCGATGCGCTCAACGCGCTGGGCGCCACTCCCGCCGACCTCGTCGCGATCCTCGAAGGTCTCAAGCAGGCCGGATCGCT
>Ga0066644_10001523_pt1 | contig 12845 bp, 12 predicted proteins | sample CryGeyCG2114_020_FD_62735 | JGI IMG/M metagenome (GOLD analysis project Ga0066644, IMG submission 62735) | Groundwater microbial communities from aquifer - Crystal Geyser CG15_big_fil_post_rev_8/21/14_0.20 | ecosystem: Environmental > Aquatic > Deep subsurface > Groundwater | place: USA: Utah...
GACAGGCTTGGCGGGAACGCCCGGTATTCAATCCCAGGCGCCGGCAAAGGCAACGGATATTGATTTCAAAGTGCGTTTTGATGCCAATGTTAATACGGCTTTGCATTGGCAGTTCAAACCGCTGCAGAAAGAAATTGATCTCAAACTGGGCGAAGAACGCCTGGCCTTCTATGAGGCGACCAATCTGTCCGATAAAACGATTACCGGATCAGCGGTTTTTAACGTTACGCCTCTTAAGATCGGCCAGTATTTTGTGAAAATCGATTGCTTCTGTTTCACCGAACAAACGCTAAAACCCGGGGAAACAGCGCAGATGCCGGTTTCATTCTATGTTGATCCGGCGATTTACGATGATAAGAATACCCGAGACGTGAAGACGATTACCCTTTCGTACACCTTCTATCCTGTTGAAGAAGAACAGAAGAAGGTCTCTGCGGTGCGGTTATCGACGACGCCCGGGAAAAAGGGCTGACGGGGACAGCATTTTTGCTGCCTTGTCTTGAGTAATTAAAACCCGAGGGGGGAAATACCGATGAGTGGTGCGAAAAGTCATCCCTATCATATTGTTAATCCAAGCCCGTGGCCATTCGTCGCGAGTCTGATTGCATTCGTTACAGCGATTTTCGCAATCCTGTATATGCATGGGGGTTCCCTGGTCGCAGTTGAGATCGGCTTTGTCGGTCTGATTGTTGTTGCCGGGCTGTGGTGGCGTGATGTCATCGCTGAAGGTCGAAATGGACATGACCATACCGAACAGGTTCGTCATGGGCTGCGCATGGGTATGCTGCTGTTCATCGCTTCAGAAGTGATGTTCTTCTTTGCTTTCTTTTGGGCTTATTTTCACGCATCGATCCCGTTCCTGAGCAAAGTTGCGTCTCCTGTATGGCCGCCGGCTGACGTCATTCCGTTGGAAACCTGGCACTTGCCGTTCCTCAACACTCTGATCCTGTTAACTTCAGGTGTGACGGTGACATATGCGCATCATGCGATCCGTTTGGGCGATAACAAGCGTGGCGCTGCTGGCATTCTGATTACGGTTATCCTTGGGGCATTGTTTACATCCTGTCAGGCTTATGAATATGCCCATGCGGCATTCGGCTTTAAGGATAATATCTATTCGTCGACATTCTATCTGGCGACGGGGTTCCATGGCTTCCATGTTCTGGTCGGAACGATCTTCCTGGGTGTCTGCTATTTCCGTGCTGTGAAAGGCCACTTTACACCAGATGGTCATATCGGCTTTGAAGCTGCTGCCTGGTATTGGCACTTCGTTGACGTTGTCTGGCTGTTTCTGTTTACCGCCGTCTATTGGTGGGGCTCGTTTGGTTACATCGGTCCTGGCGAATAAGTCCAGGCGATCTCAAATGACAAAGGCCGGTGTAAAACACCGGCCTTTTTCTATGCTTGTACAACTGGGCAGAGGCTTACGGTATCAGGCCCAACCATGACCACCACAAGTAATTGAGCGGCACAAGGACGATCAGCGTAATGGCGGCCAGTGCCAGGGTCATTTTTGCGCCATCCTTGAGTCGTACGCCGCCTAGATGCAGCGCGACGATTAGCGGTGGTGCCTGATAGGGCAGGGCTACGGCTGAATAGGCAATAACCTGTGACATCAGGACGGTTTTGAGTGGAATACCGCTGAGGTTTGAAATTTCATTGGCCAGCGGTCCAACGACAGCAGGTACGCTGGGCGCTGTGGAAGCCATGTTGACCAAAAATCCCAGACCTACCATTGAATAGAATGATTGGACTGGAGACTCTTTGGACAGTGGTAAATGAGCCAGCAGCCAGCCGCCGACCCAATCCCCGGCCCCGGTCTTCACCAGCACGGCACCGAGACTGAGTATCCCCGCGACATAAATCGCCGAAGGAAAATTGACTTTGGTTTTAAGGTCATTGCCGTCAATCAGGCCAAGGCCGGGCCACAGACAGGCAATCGCCGCACACATGGCAACCCACGCTGGGGAAATGTGATGGAGGAAATCCGTGATCCAGAAGCCAAGCGTGATCGTTAGAATAATAGCAAGTTTGCGGCCTTCAGCGCTTAGCGGTTTTCTCGCTTGCTGTGTGATATCTTGAAAGGCTTCGGTGTTACGGGATGGGAAAAATAGAAATACCAAGCCGATGATCGCGATCACTTTCAAAAGGCCGTTCACCGGCATATGCGTAAGCATGTAATCGCCGTAGGTAAACGTGATGCCGAACAGGTTCTCGGAAACGCCCGCCAATACCATATTCGGAACATTAGCGGGTAAGATGGCCATGGATGGCATCCACGTGGCATATGATACTGCCAGGATCAGCCCTGACCGCTCGACCGTTCCATGCTCATATCCCAGTTCATCACACAATGCGATGACGATCGGTATCAGCAGTACGACGCGCCCCATGGTTGACGGCATGACAAAGGCCAAGGCAACGCCAACAAGCGATACACCACAGACAAGCTGCACATAGCTGCCGGAAAACCGCGATGTAATCGTGGTTGCCAGCCTTGCCCCAAGGCCAGTTTTCTGGACTGCGACGCCGATGATCAAGCCCCCGAAGACCATCCAGAACGCCGTTGAATGAAAGCCGGAAAAAACAACATTTGCGTCACTGATGCCGATTAGCATGGCCAGTGTGAAAAATACCAGTGCCGTCAGATATTCCGGTATCGCCACCGTTGCATAAAGACCAACCGCAAAGAGGCATAAGGCCGTACCGGTTATGGCACTCGCAGGGACCCCTTGCGGGGCTGGCGAGAGAATTAAAAAACCCGCCGCTATGGTCGTGCAAAGTGCGATCAGACGCGAGGGAGAGCCGGTAAGGCCAATAATGAATTTGTTCATGATTTTAGGTAATTCCGCGATTGATGAAGGACAACTCTTATTTCGTGGACGAAGCTGGGCTATGATGGTGCAGGACTGATGGAGAGAAACATGGCCGATAGTGATTCCGAGAATAACAATAACGAAGTGTTTGATGTCGATAAAAGCACCAAAATTTTTGCTGATTTCACGGAACGTACGCAACGCATCGTTAATGCGTTTATGGAACGGCAATCGTCCGGCGAAAATTATACCGTCGCTGACCCGGTAGAAATCAGCCGGATGTTCATGGATGCATCACTCAAAATGCTGTCAGACCCGGCAAAATTTGCAGAATCGCAGACAAAATTGATGCAGGGATATACGGATCTCTGGCAAACAATGGCCAAACGCATGAACGGCGAAGCAGCCGAGCCGGTGATTGAACCGGCCCGCGATGATCGGCGATTTAAAGACAATGCGTGGTCAGAAGATGTTGTCTTTGATTTTATCAAGCAATCCTACCTGCTGACGTCCGACTGGATGACCACGCAGGTGCGTGATGTCGAGGATGTTGATCCGAAGACCCGCGAGAAGCTTCAATTCTACACGCGTCAGTTTGTCGATGCGCTGTCGCCAACCAATTTTGCTGCGACAAATCCGAAGGTCCTGAAAATGGCAGCGGATACAAAAGGTGAGAACCTGGTCAAGGGGTTGGATCAGTTGCTGACAGACCTGGAGCGCGGCAAGGGGGAACTACGTATCTCGATGACGGATACAGAGGCTTTCGAGTTGGGGAAGAACGTCGCTGTGACCCCCGGCAAGGTCATCTATCAGAACGATTTGATGCAGCTTCTTCAGTATAATCCGACAACCGAAACGGTGTTTCAGCGCCCGTTACTGATCGTGCCGCCATGGATCAACAAATTTTATATTCTGGATCTTCAGCCTAAAAATTCATTCATCAAGTGGGCAACGGATCAGGGGCACACCGTTTTCGTCATTTCATGGGTTAATCCCGATCTAAGCCATGCTGATAAAGGTTTCGAAAACTATATGCTTGAAGGGCCTCTGGCGGCAATGACGGCTATTGAAGAGGCCACTGGCGAGAAAGAACTCAATGTCATCGGCTACTGCATCGGCGGGACATTAACAGCGGCAACATTGGCTTACATGGCCGAAAAGAAGGATACCCGCGTTAAGTCGGCGACATTCTTTACAACCATGGTGGACTTTTCAGAACCGGGAGAACTTGGTGTATTCATCGACGAGCAGCAGTTGCAGCGTCTTGATGAACACATGGAGAAAACGGGGTTCCTTGATGGTCAGTACATGTCACAGGTCTTTAATATGATGCGCGACAACGACCTGATCTGGTCGTTCGTGGTCAACAATTATCTGATGGGCCGAGAGCCGATGGCCTTTGATCTGTTGTATTGGAATTCGGATAACACACGTATGCCGAAGATGATGCATTCGCTCTATCTGCGCAAAATGTATCTGGAAAACAAGCTGGTTGAGCCCGGCGGCATTACTCTTTATGGCGTGCCGATCGATCTGACAAAGATCAAGACGCCGGTGTACTGGCTGTCGACCAAGGATGACCATATTGCGCCCTGGAAATCGACCTATATGGCGACGCAGTTGTATAAAGGGCCAAAGCGTTTTGTCCTTTCCGCCAGCGGTCATATTGCTGGGGTTATCAACCCGCCTGCTGCGAATAAATATTGCTATTGGACAAACACCAAAACGCCGGTAAATCCGGAAACTTATATAGAGGGAGCAACCCGGCATGAGGGCTCCTGGTGGCCGGACTGGCAGAAATGGGTGAAGAAACACGCAGGCGCTTCAGTCCCGGCGCGAGCCCCCGGCGAGGGTAAGTTGACGGTGCTTGAAGACGCTCCCGGCAGCTTTGCCAAAGTACGACTCTGATTTGCCCAATGCAGACTTTACGGGCATAGTTCCGCCATGATTGAAGCAACAATGAGCAACGTTGAAGTCGTTAGTGGTACCCGATTGGGCGTTAGCTCTGCTGCGGTCCATAACCATCTGGAGTTGCTGGCCGATATGGGCCGTGACTTCGCTTCCAGTCAGGACCTTGAGCTGACGCTCAGGAAGGCCGTGGAGCGTATTACCAACTATGTTGATGCCGAGGCCGGTGCCTTGTTCATGTTGTCGCCATGCGGTTTGAAACTGCAATGTAATGCCAGCGTTGGGCCTGTCGAAATCAATGGCCTGGAGATCGCTGCAGATCAGGGGATCGTTGGGTTTTGCGTGCAGAAGGATACCGGAAGGATTGTCCGGGACGTCTCCAAGGACCCGGACTTCAACGCATCGGTTGATGACGAGACGGGCTTCAAGACAAAATCCATTCTCTGCGCACCGATGAGCGTCAAAGGCGAGCGGATCGGCGCCATCGAGCTGATCAACAAGCGCGGTGGAGACGGCTTGTTTGGTGACGATGACCTGTATTTACTTCAGGCATTGTCGTTTTCTGCCGGTTTGGCCGTTCTGAATGCGCGCATGGCGGCTGAACTGGTCGAACAGGAGCGTGTTAAACGTGAACTTGAACTGGCTGCGGAAATTCAGCGGTCATTATTACCGATAGAAAAAGACAGCGACTTCCCGGTCAAAGGGGTAAATCTGCCGGCCCGGGTCGTGTCCGGTGACTTTTATGATTTTTATCCTCTTGATGACGGGCGTGTTGCTTTCACGTTGGGCGACGTTTCAGGAAAGGGCATGAATGCGGCCCTGATGATGGCGAAAACGGCCAGTCTGCTGCGTTGTCTCGGCAAGTCCATCAAAGAGCCCGGACGATTACTGACTTTGGTCAATGAAGAGGTTTGTGAAACCGCAACCCGTGGCATGTTCGTGACATTGGTCCATGGCATTTATGATCCGGAAAGCGGCTACGTGCGACTGGCGAATGCAGGGCATGAACCGCCCCTTGTCGTCGGCAAAGACGGTTCCTTCCGGGCTATTGAAGCGGAAGCCCCACCGCTTGGTATTTCGCCGGCATTGCTTGATGAAGACGGTTTTCCTGAAACTGAATTTAACCTTGATGGCGGCCGGTTGTTCGTTTTTACCGATGGTGTGACCGAGGGATATGTCTCAGAAGGTGTTGAGCTTGGTATCGACGGTCTCAAGGATCTGATCAAGGCCAGCGAGAAGGATGGTGTGGAAAGTGTTCTGAATGCCGTTCGCCAGCTTATCGGCGGTGATGGCGGGCGGGTCCTCAGGGACGATGTTACGCTGATTGCGATTGATGATGGCGTGGCAAAGCATTCTTCTACGTCGGCGCTTGGCACTGCAGAGCCGGGGGCGACGGATAAGCCGGGTGAGAAAATTCTTCAGCTTCGCGTCACGGCAAAAGCCAATCGATTGCGTCTGATCAGAAACGCCGTAAGAGAAACAGCGATTTTCTGCGGATTTTCAGAGACAGATACAGCCGACATCGTGCTTGCCGTTGACGAAGCCTGCCAAAATGTCATCCGCCACGCTTATGGTAGCGAAGGGGAGGGCGACATTGCGATTGAAATCAGGCACCGGCCGGATGCTATGATCATTATTCTTCGCGATTTCGCCGATCCGGTCGATATATCGAAGATTAAACCTCGTGATCTTAATGATTTGCGGCCCGGTGGACTTGGCACGCATTTAATTCGCGAAGTGATGGATGCTGTTGATTTCTTGCCGCCGCCGATAGATGGCGGCAATCTGTTGAGACTTGTAAAAAATATCAGGAGCTAAGGGTATCATGGAGCATGCAATATCAGATGTCGGAGGCGCTTTGGTGGTCGCCTTTTCAGGTGACATCGATCTTCAGACGTCGCCGGATGCCCGCAAGGCTCTGTTGTCGCTGGTCGGCAAGGGGCAGCCGATATTGGTTGATCTGGCGGGTGTCGGGTATATCGACTCATCAGGTGTAGCTTCTTTGGTCGAATGCCTTCAGAGTGCCAAGAAATCCGGGCAGAAGATGGCACTGGTCTCGGTCAGTGACGGTGCGCTCAGAGTTTTGCAGTTGGCCCGTCTGGACAGGGTTTTTGTCATCTGCGCGACAATTGACGACGGCGTTGTGGCAGTTTCGTAATAGCTGTCGGCGAGAATAATAACGGGGGGCGTTAACGGTGGCGGAACAAAAGTTATCCGCAGTACAACGCGTGGAAGGCGTCGGTAGAGCAGCCGTAAGCTTTGTTGAATCGGTCGGGAATGGCGGGATCCTCGTTGCCGAGAGCTTCTATTGGCTGCTGTTTGGCATCCGCGAACGACAACCGGTGCGCCTTGGGGCCGTGATACAGCAAATGATGGAAATTGGCGTTGCTGCAGTGCCGATCATTTTGATGCTGACCGGCACCATCGGTATTATGCTTGCCATTCAGGGTATTCATACGCTGCGTATCTTTGGGGCCGAGAGCAGGGTCACAATCGGGATTGCTTTCTCGGTGGTGCGTGAATTTGCGCCATTGATCACGGGGATACTGGTCGCCGGACGTTCAGGGTCCGCACTGGCTGCCAGAATCGGCACCATGAAAATCAATCAGGAAATTGATGCTCTGAAAGTTATGGGGATAAACCCGACACGGTTCCTTGTTGTTCCGGCGTTGGTGGCAATGATGGTTATGGTACCGGCTTTGACGCTGCTCGGCATGTTTATGGGACTGTTTTGCGCAGGTTTGTATGTGAATGCAGATCTTGGAATTTCATTGGCTGCCTATACAAACGATACGATTGATATTCTGGCACTGGACGATCTTGGGCATGGGCTTGGCAAAAGCTGCATATTTGCGGTGTTGATTGCCGTTATTGGTGTCGTCAACGGGGCCGGCGTGCAAGGCGGTGCCGAGGGCGTTGGTAAAGCAACAACACGATCTGTGGTGCAGGCGATTTCGGCGATTATTATTACCGATATGCTGTTTGCTTTCGTGGCGACACGGTAGGACACAAACAATGCGCAATGCAGCCTCCATCCTCGAAGTTCGAAAATCCAGACAGCGGCCGGAAACCGGTCCCAAGGCCGTGATAGAGGTTGAAGACCTGATAACCCATTACGGGGATCGAAAGATCCTCAAGGGTGTTAGCATGCAGGTTCTTGAAAATGAGATCATGGTCATCATGGGGGGCTCCGGTTCCGGCAAGTCGACGCTGCTTCGCCACCTGATGGCCCTGGAGGAAAAGACTTCGGGCACGATGCGGATCCTCGACAAGGACATTGATCAGATTACCCGTCAGGAATTTCTTGAGGTGCGCAAAAAACTTGGTGTCGCCTTTCAGTCGGGCGCCTTGTTCAGTTCCATGACCGTCGGCGAGAACATTATGTTACCGCTTTATGAGCATACAAAGCTTGATGCGATGACCATGGAAATCATGGCGCGGATGAAGCTTGAAGTTGTCGAGTTGTCCGGGTTCGAGAATTTGATGCCATCCGAGTTGTCTGGGGGCATGATCAAGCGCGCCGCCTTTGCCAGGGCCATTATTATGGACCCGAAAGTGCTGTTCTGTGATGAGCCGTCAGCGGGATTGGACCCGGTTGTTGCGTCGGCACTGGATGATCTGATTCTGGACATGCGTGATGCGATGGGCATGAGTATCGTCGTTGTGACCCACGAATTGGACAGTGCCTTTAAGATCGCAGACCGGATTACGATCCTGGACCGTGGCGAGATATTGATGATCGGGACGGTCGAGGAAGTTTTGGCCTCGAAATCGGACCGTGTGCAGGCGTTACTGAATCGTACACCGGAAGAGAATACGATGGATCCGGAAGACTATTTGAGGATTTTAGTTGGAGAACCCAACTCGGGGACCGCACATTTATGAGGACGTACTCGTGAGAACAAGCAAGATAAACTATTTCATCGTCGGGCTGTTCGTGATCGCCATGATCGTCGGGCTAGTTGCTTCGGTCGCCCTGCTGACCGGCCGGACCGGTGCCACCGATAGTTATCACGCGTATTATTCGAATGTGACCGGGGTCAAGTTTGGCACACAGGTTGTGTATGAAGGCTTCCCGATAGGTCAGGTCATTGAGGTGACACCGGAAGAAAAAGACGGCCGGATGCGCTTTCGTGTGGATTTTGATGTAACCGAGGGCTGGAAGATACCCGATGACAGTATCGTTGAAATCGCCGCACCGGGCTTGCTGGCAGCGGTAACATTGGCGGTAAACGCCGGACAAAGCACAACGCCTTTGAAAGTCGGCTCCGAAGTCAAAGCCTCTGAACGCTCCGACATGTTTGCCGCTGTTGCCAACGTTGCCGGTGATTTTGGCGATCTTTCCAACAATTATCTGAAGCCGCTGTTGAAAAATGTCGATAGCACGGTGATGCAAATAAACGAGTTCCTGCAGATCGGTGGGGAAGGACGCATGATTGCTGCTGATGCCCGTGATACTATGGGGATGGCGCGTTCGGTGATGTCTGACCTTAAGGATCGTATTCCGTCGATCTCTTCCAAACTTGAATCCATTCTCGGCGATGTCAGCACGACCAGTAAGCGGTTGAATGCTATTCTGACACCGGATAATCAGACAAAAATTATAGGCATGATCGATAACCTGAACGCTGCGACGCAAAAGTTTGATACGGTTCTCATTACGATGAATTCGATCTTGAAAGATATTGATGATCTGGTTCTGGATCCCGGTGGCGATGTTGCCAAGACGATGAAAGAAAGCCGTTACATCGTTGAATCCGTCGCCAGAAATATAGATGCTATCAATCAGAATATGGACGGTGCTGCGCGTAATCTCTACGAGTTCAGCCGCCAGATCCGGCAGAACCCGGGCTTGTTATTGGGCGGCACGTCCCCCGAAGATAAAGGAGCGGCACAATGACAACCTTGTTCATGAAACAGCGCCGCAAATGTTTGAGCATCCTCGGTGCTTTTGTCGCAATGGGTGTTCTTGCGGGCTGTACGTCGCAACCGCCGGTGCCGACCGACAAGTTTTACCGATTGCAGGCTGTTTTTGCGGCGGCCCCTTTCAATTCGGTAAAGTTCCCGGGCAATCTGGAAATTGAACGATTTTCGGCGGATGGACTGACAGCGGGCCGGCCGATTGTTTATATCGATAGCCAGAACACGAACCAGTTGCTCGAATACCATTATCATTTCTGGACACAACCGCCGACGATCATGTTGCGTGACGAGTTGGTCAGTTATCTGCGCACGGCCAAGATGTTCTCCAACGTCGTTATTCCGGAAATGCGCCTCAACCCCGATTACGTCATGACCGGACGCATTCTGAAAATGGAGCAGGTTGTTGGGGCGCCGGACCGGACGCGGCTGGAACTGGAAATTTCCTTGCGCCGTCCCGATAATGGAAAACTCATGTTTCTGAAAACGTATACCCATGAATCCGAACAAACATCGCCCGGTGTGTCATCGGCGGTAACAAGTTTGAATGAAGCGCTGAATGTGATTTATTCCGACCTGCTGGCAGATTTGCAGCATCTATGAGTACCAAATGGCGAAGCCGTGGGCGTTCGCGCCGTCCTCGTGCCGCCCCCCTCAAGCCCGCCGAAGACATTACGATAACGAAAATTGCCCAGCACGGTGATGGTGAGGGTTGCCTGGCCGACGGGACCCGCATCTTTGTGCCGCTGACGTTGCCGGGGGATACGTTGCGCGTACAACCAGGCGGCAAGCGTGGCGACGGTGTCGTGGGCTCTATCATGGAAATGACTCACGCTGAGCCCCGTAAAGCACCCATATGCGACGTATTTGGTACTTGCGGGGGGTGTCAGCTGCAGCACCTTGAAGATCAGGCATACCAGGCCTGGAAATCCGCTTCCCTGGTAACTGCCCTTTCACGGCATGGGTTGAAAGCAGATATCAATCCACTACGCCAAATTGCTATCAATACCCGGCGCCGAGCCACACTGGCCCTTGTGATGGCTCAGGCGGGCCCGGTACTTGGCTTTAATGAGCCGTATTCTGATCGGGTCGTCGGTATGGATGGGTGTCCGCTTCTGGTCCCGGCACTGGCTGCTTTGTGGGAGCCGATCCGTAACCTTTGTGTCGCTATCCTCGAGGCCCCATGTCGTGCTGATATTGCAATGACAGCGATTGATGCGATGAACGTCGATGTTTGTATCATCACGGACGTAAAACTGGATTTGCAAAAGCGCGAGAAAATCGCCGCTTTCGCTGAAGCGCATGATATTGCGCGCATCGCCTGGCAACGACCGGGCGAGAGCCCGGAACCGGTGTCACAACGCAGGGCCGTCGGGCTGCGCATCGGTAAAGCTGAAATCAGTCTGCCAAGCGGCGGTTTCTTGCAGCCGTCCAGAGAGGGTGAGGCGGTGTTGCAGTCCCTTGTCGCAGACGGGATCGCAAGTGCCAAACAGGTTGCGGATTTATTCTGCGGGATCGGGACTTTCGCTTTCACACTGGCGAGTGACGGTAAGCATGTTCTTGCCGTTGATGAAAACGCTGCACAGATTGCCGCGCTGGATCAAGCGGCCGGTCGTGCCGGTCTTGGTGGCCATATTCGAACAGCGGTTCGCGATTTGAAGGATAGTCCGCTGGATAGCGCTGCTTTGAATGATTTTGATGCCGTCGTCTTCGACCCGCCACGGGCCGGGGCCAAAGCACAGGCCGAATGTTTGTCCGACAGCATGGTCCCGGTTATCGTCGCCGTTTCGTGCAATCCGGCTACGCTGGCTAGAGACCTGCGTATTCTGGTCGACGGTGGATATACCATTGAGACGCTGACGCCGGTCGATCAATTCCCGATGAGCTATCACATCGAAGCCGTGGCGGTGCTCAGGCGTCACTGACGAGCCGCCTGTACCCTGCTTGCCGGTCTTTGCCGCTTGGTGCTAGCTTTCTTTATGGGATTGCTTGATGCCAATCTGGATGCCGAGGTCATTGGCCGTTGCGATAATAGCGACGGGAGGGTGACGGTGTGTGTCCAAGGCGGCATTGAGAGGCCGTTGTTGCCAGGGAACAGCCTGCATATCGGCGATAGAATCCAGACAGGGGAAAATAGCGTTGTCTCTCTTCATTTTGAGGATGGAACCAAAATTGATGCCGGGGCTCATTCTGCATTGCTGATTGACGTCTTCGCGATTGAATCAGATTCAGAATCAGGAATCCGTTTCACCTTGTCGTTTGGTTCTTTTGTGATTGAAAGCGGCAATCAGGTTGCCGGCCCAGACGGGTTTGTCGTTGATGTCGGGGATACGGCGTTGGGTCTGCGAATGGCTCGAATTGCGGTTCGTGTTGATCCTTTGGGCTATGACCTCGTTAGCTTATTGCCGTCACAGCAGAGCCCCGCGGGCGAAGTGCTGGCATATAATAAAATTGCTACGCAGATCATGGACCATACTTATCAGACACTGCGGCTCAGTGGCGAAGATGATGATATTCCGGCGCCGCTTACATTGCCGTCGTGTGTCGTTCGCGAGACATTTTCCAGCGCTGGCCTAAGCCATGCCCTGTTTGCAGGGGACGCGGCGCTGGACGAGGATTATTCGGAGAATTTCCAGCCGTTCCATACACTTGCAGACCGGTTTTTGGAGCGGCAATTCATCACCCGTCAGGTGTTTCCAAGCGACGGGCCGGTGATTACGGGGGATAATGACCGGTTTCTTGAAGATGCTTTTGACGGCACGCGGTTCCGTCTTTCTGATCCGGACGCTGAGCCTTCAGTATAATCGCATGGATTACACGATGAGGCTGGGCTAGCTCATTTCCAAAGCGCGTTTGTAGACATCGATCAACTGTTCCATCTCGTCACGGTCGCTGGAGTCCATTTTACGGAGTCGAATGATCTGGCGCATAACCTTGACGTCAAAACCGGTGCCTTTGGCCTCTGAATAAACCTCACGAATGTCTTCGGCGAGGGCCGCCTTTTCTTCTTCAAGGCGCTCGATCCGCTCAACAAAGGATTTTAAACGCTCGCTCGCGACGCCACCGACATCGGCCATGATCTGATCTCCACTGCTGTAATCGTGTTTTCGGAGCGGCAACGTAGCGTCGTCAGGCGATGCTCGCAAGGGGCTTGGTAAAGTGCCTTAAGCGGCGGCCTGCTCGGGCCGCCGGGCCGGGATA
>Ga0066644_10001530_pt1 | contig 12797 bp, 14 predicted proteins | sample CryGeyCG2114_020_FD_62735 | JGI IMG/M metagenome (GOLD analysis project Ga0066644, IMG submission 62735) | Groundwater microbial communities from aquifer - Crystal Geyser CG15_big_fil_post_rev_8/21/14_0.20 | ecosystem: Environmental > Aquatic > Deep subsurface > Groundwater | place: USA: Utah...
CTTTGTCCCGGTCCGCATCACCGCCGGGGACACAATTTCTGGCCTGCTCACTGGCTATTACGAGCCGGAAGTCGAGGTGCGAAGGACCCGTCATGGTGAGTTTACCCAGCCCATCCGGTCGCGGCCGGAGGACCTCTTGTCAGCGGATCTTGGTGATTTCTCCGCTGAGTTGGCCGGGCAAAGACTGATGGGCCGTGTTGAGGGCAACCGTTTCATCCCCTATCGCGAACGCGCGGAGATCGAGACGGCAAATGCCGGGGACGTGCTTGCCTGGGGCCGCCCGATTGATGTCTTTTTCCTGCAAATTCAGGGATCTGGCCGGCTGGTCTTCGAGGATGGCGAAACGCTCCGCGCGGCCTTTTCTGCGCATAACGGCCTGCCCTATGCCTCGATTGGCCGGGAGCTGGTGGCGCGCGGCGAGCTGGAATTGCATCAGGCGTCCAAGGCGGGGATCGAAGCCTGGCTGAATGAAAACGGGCCGGAGGCGACCGCCGGGCTGTTTGCCGTTAATCCACGCTATGTTTTCTTCGGACTGGAGGCCCTGCCCGATCCGGAGCTCGGCCCGCGCGGGGCGGCAGGTCTGCCCCTGACGCCCATGGCCTCTATCGCGGTGGATCCCGCCTTCCTGCCCTATGGTGCGCCGGTTATTGTCAGTGCTGACTTGCCGGATGCGCCTGGCTGGCAGGGCCTGTTGGTGATACAGGACACAGGCGGTGCCATTCGCGGACCGATGCGGGGTGACCTGTTTTATGGCTGGGGCGAGACGGCCGAGCGCCGCGCCGGTTCGACCCGTTCTCAATCAGAATGGATTGTGCTTTTGCCGCATGCCGTGGCCGAAACCCTGTTCCAGCCGGCATGAGCGGACGCTATCTCAAACCTGATGAACGCCAGATCTGGCGGAAAGTGATCAAAAATGTCACGCCGCTTCACCCGTCGCACAAAGCTCTCGAAGCCGAACCCTTTCCCGAAACCGTCCGGCAGGATGTCGCCCGGTCCGGTCCACCCCCACCAAAACCGGACGCCCGGCCGGTTGCGGCAAATGTAAAACCGCCGCCTGCCGACCGTTCGGCGGAGCGCCGCCTGCGGCGGGGCCGGGTGGATATTGATGCGCGGATTGATCTCCACGGCATGACCCAGGCGGCGGCACGCTTGGCGCTGGGTCATTTCCTGCATGCGGCCCGGTCGCGGGGGTTTCGCTCGGTGCTGGTCATTACCGGCAAGGGCAAGGCCGGTGCGCGCAACCGTGAGCCCGGTGACGCGCCGCCCGGCGTGATCCGGAGACGCTTCCCGGAATGGCTGGAAGAGCCTGAATTGCGCCATCTGGTGTCGGGCTATGCCAGCGCCCATCGCCGTCATGGCGGAGACGGGGCTTTTTATGTGATGATCCGGGGCATTTAAAGGATGAATTTCGACAGATCCGCGTCGCCGGCGAGTTCGCCGACTGTCTTGCGGACAAATTCACCGTCTATCCGGATGGTTTCACCGCCGCGGTCGGACGCGGTGAAGGAGATATCCTCGACCAGCTTTTCCATGACGGTCTGAAGCCGCCTTGCGCCGATATTCTCGACGCTTTCATTGACCGAGGCGGCAAGCCCCGCAATCTCGTCAATGGCGTCATCGGTGAAGTCCAGGGTCACCTCTTCGGTTCCCATCAAAGCGGTATATTGTTTGATCAAACTGGCTTCCGGCTCGGTCAGGATGCGTTTGAAATCATCCTTCGTCAGGGCGCGCAATTCAACACGGATGGGCAGGCGGCCCTGTAATTCCGGCAACATGTCCGAGGGCTTGGCAATGTGAAAAGCCCCAGAGGCGATGAAGAGGATATGGTCGGTCTTGACCGGGCCGTACTTGGTGGAAACAGTTGTGCCCTCGATCAGTGGCAGCAGGTCGCGCTGCACACCCTCGCGGCTGACATCGGCCCCGCGCGCATCTGACCGGGCCGTGATCTTGTCGACCTCATCGAGGAAGACAATGCCGTCATTTTCCGTCATCCGGATGGCTTCTGCGGCAATGGCGCTTTCGTCGATCAGCTTGTCAGCCTCTTCAGCTATCAGTGGCTCATAGGCTTCCTTGACCGTTGTGCGGATTCGTTTGGACTTTCCGCCCATCCCCTTGCCGAACATGTCAGACAGGTTGAGAACGCCCGCCCCGCCGGGCATGCCGGGGATATCCAGTTGCTGGAAGGGGGAGGAATTGTCGGCAAGATCGATCTCGATCTCCTTGTCATCGAGTTCGCCATCACGCAGCTTCTTGCGGAAGCTGTCCTTTGTGGCATCACTGGCCCCACTGCCGACCAATGCTTTCAGCACACGGTCTTCCGCCGTCTTGTGAGCCCGGGCCCGGACGCCCTCACGCTTTTCATCGCGCACCATGCCAATGGCGATCTCGACCAGGTCACGGGCAATCTGATCAACATCGCGGCCGACATAACCCACTTCGGTGAATTTGGTCGCCTCGACCTTCAGGAAGGGCGCGCGTGCCAGCTTCGCCAGCCGGCGGGATATTTCGGTCTTGCCGACGCCGGTCGGTCCGATCATCAGGATATTCTTTGGTGTGACTTCCTCGCGCAGGCCCGGTTCAAGCTGGTTCCGGCGCCAGCGATTGCGCAGCGCAATGGCGACGGCGCGCTTGGCGTCTTTCTGACCGATGATGAAACGGTCAAGTTCGGATACAATCTCGCGGGGCGAAAAATCAGTCATGGGCAGGGCGGGCTTTCCGGTTTAATTCTACCCCCATGTAGTCTGCCCTGCCTGCTTCCACAAATCCCGGAACTGAGGATTTTCATGACAAACACCAAACGACCCCGCTTTCATCTGGCATTTCCGGTTCATGATCTGGAGGCGGCCCGCAGCTTTTATGGCGGGCTGCTGGGCTGCCCGGAAGGCCGCGAAGACCCGGGCCACTGGATCGACTTTGACCTGTTTGGTCATCAGATTGTGGCGCATCTTGCACCAGATGACTGTGGCGGGGCCATTGCCAATGATGTCGATGGCAGAAAAGTGCCTGTGCGCCATTTCGGCCTTTTAATGGACTGGACAGAATGGCAAGATCTGGCGGCAAAACTGCAGGCAGACGGTGCCGATTTCCTGATCGAGCCCTATGTGCGGTTCAAGGGGCAGGCGGGCGAGCAGGGCACGTTCTTTGTCATTGATCCCAGTGGCAATGCACTGGAATTCAAGACCTTCCGGGACGAGAAGCAGATTTTTTCGCGCTGATCAATCGTCTGCTTCCATCACCTCGATGGTCAAATGGTCATTGGTGTAGACGCAGATGCGCGCGGCGATCGCCATCGCCTTGCGGGCGAGGGTTTCGGCATCCTCTTCATATTCCATGAGGGCGCGTGCGGCTGACAGGGCGAAATTTCCGCCCGAGCCGACGGCCACCACGCCATCTTCGGGCTCCAATACATCGCCCGCGCCAGTGATCAGATAGGTGGTGTCCTTGTCGCCAACGATCAGCATGGCATCGAGACGGCGCAGATAGCGGTCCGTGCGCCAGTCCTTGGCGAGCTCGACACAGGCGCGGGCGAGCTGGCCTGAATGCTTTTCCAGCTTGGATTCGAGCCGTTCGAAGAGGGCAAAGGCATCCGCCGTGGCCCCGGCAAATCCGGCCACCACCTTGCCCCCTGCCAGACGGCGCACCTTGCGTGCATTGCCTTTCATGATGGTGGGGCCGACAGAAACCTGACCATCACCGGCGAGCACGAATTTACCGCCCTTGCGGACGCCCAGAATGGTGGTGCCGCGCCAGCCCGGCAGGGTGTCCGTTTGTGTCATGAAAGCCTCCGCATGTGTCGGAGGCAAGGTCGGTGTCCGGCCGCCCGCCGTCAAGGCCTGCTGATCAGGCGCTTGCGGCCCTTACATCGTCAGCCAGGCTGTTGCGGGCATAGGCTTCGAAATCGACAGCCGGAACGGGCTTGGAGAAGAGATAGCCCTGCGCCAGCGTGGCCCCTTCCTCGCGAAGCGCGGTGAGCTGTTCGGTGGTTTCAACGCCTTCCGCCACGGTTTTCAGCTTCAGCGCCTTGGCAAGTGCGAGAATGGTTTCGACCACCGCGCGTGAGTGCGGATCCTGTGACATGGAGCGGACAAAGCTCTGGTCGATCTTGAAGACATCAAACGGCATGCGCGTCAGATAGGACAGGGAAGAGTGCCCGGTACCGAAATCGTCAATGGCAAATTTCACGCCCCGGTCGCGCAGGGGCTGGACCTGGTCAATGACGCGCTGGGGATCGCGCATGGCGATGGATTCGGTCAGCTCGATTTCCAGCAATTCAGGCGGCAGGCCGGTCTGTTCAAGAATTTCCATGACCGTGTCGGCAAAGCCGGACCGCTCGAACTGCATGGCCGAGACATTGACGGCCACTGGCAGGCTCAAGCCCCGACTGGCCCATTCGGCGGCCTGGCTGCAGGCATTGCGCATCACCCAGTCACCGATTTCACCAATCAGACCTGATTCCTCTGCCGCTTCAATGAAGTGGCCGGGAGCCAGAAGGCCCGAGGTTGGATGGTTCCAGCGCACCAGCGCCTCGGAGCCCTCGATAATGCCATCACTCATGCGGACTTTGGGTTGATAGTAGACGACCAATTGATCTTGCTTCACTGCGTCGCGGAGCTCGTTTTCCAGGACCAGCCGCTCGAAGGCGGTCTGATTCATGCACGGCTCGAAGAAATGCGCGTCATTGCCGCCGGTTTCCTTGGCGTGCGCCATGGCCAGGTCGGCATGGCGCAGCAGGCTTTCCGGCTCGGACCCATCCTGCGGGAAGACGGCAATCCCGATGCTGACACCCAGGAAAACCTGATGACCAGACACATCGAAGGGCCGGCGGATGGCGGAAATGATCTGCTGGGCATAGCGGGCGACATCTGCCGAGGTTTCGGTACAAGGCACCAGCACGGTGAATTCGTCACCGCCAAGGCGGGCGACCATTGACGGCTCACCCTTACTGCCCCGCGCCAGATCGTGACCCCGCGCGGCTTCGCGCAAGCGGCGCGCCACCATTTCCAGCAAGCGGTCACCCTCACCAATCCCCAGCGAGTCATTGACCCGCTTGAAGCGGTCAAGATCCAGAAAAAGCACAGCGCCGCTGGTTTCGTCCTCGACGGCCTTGCGGGCCACACGTTCAACCTCCTTGCGAAAGCGCTCACGGTTCGGCAGCTCGGTGACCATGTCGACATAGGCGAGGCGGTGGATACGCTTCAAATTGGAGTCGATCCGCGACAGCATCCGATTGAAGGCGTTCGCCAGCACTTCGAGCTCATCGCCGGTTTTGACATTGATGCGGACGTCAAGTGATTTGGAAGACGCGGTGCGGGCCGCCTCCGTGAGGCGTGCAATCGGCCGCAAGGCCCAAAAAACCAGCCCGCCTGCAATTGGAAGAAAGATCAAAAGGGCAACCGCCGCGATGAGCGCATGACGCTGCAGGGCAGCGCGGGCCGCTGCATGCAATTCATCCGTTGACGACTGAGTATAGACGACCCCCACAAGCCGGTTGGCGGCACTATAGATGGGAGCTGCGATGTGCACGGAATTGCCACGAATTTCAGAGCGGGTCTCGCCTGAACCCAACGCCATGACAACCAGAGGGTCTGTGGCAAGGCCCGCATGAATGGCCATGGACGGATCACTGTGAACTAGCGTTCTCCGGCGCGCATCAGCAATGAAAGCCTCGGTTACATCTGCCCGTTCTACAAGGCTGGAGACGCGACTCTGAAGGCGCGTACGGTCTTCGGCAATGACATCATCCGATACATTAAGCGCGAGGATCTGGGCTTTCATGCTGGCACGCTCGATCAGCACGGCCTGATTTTCCTGCCGTACATTGCGGTTCTCGATCACCATGAGGAAGGTGGCGGTCGCAACCATGAGCAGGGCCGTCATGAGGGTGAACTTCATGACGAGCGACCGCATGAAGCGTGAGATCAGGCTGTGAAGCGGTGCCATGGAGCGCCCTTGGTCAGCTGGTCCGGACCGGTGCAGACATGCAGCTCTCAGACGCGAATGTGTCTTTCAAACCAACTCGAAACATGCCCTACCACCCGGAGATTGTTTTTCTCGTTCGGGGGCAAGATGGCAGAAAGGGTTTGAAACACGGTTAAAATGACAATCAGGTTTCGTTAACAGACCCGGCCTGCATTTGAACACCGCGGTTAATACCTGCGAAAGACCTGGGATCAGTCACCTATCTCTATGCCATACGTCTCCGCCAGCAGTTTCAGGCTGACATTCGGACGCGCGCCGATATGGGAAATGATCTCGGCTGCAGCGATCGCACCGAGACGACCGGAGGTTTCCAGATCATGGCCTCTCGCCAGGCCCGTGAGCATGCCGGCGGCAAAAAGATCGCCAGCCCCTGTCGTGTCGATGACCTTGCTGACGGGCTCGGCTGGAATGGAGAGTGTCTCTCCCCTGTCGATCAACACCGCGCCTTTCTCGGACCGGGTGATGGCGGCAATGCGGGTCTCGGCTTTTACCGCGTCCAGCGCCTCGTCGAAACCGTCGGCTTCATAGAGCGAAACCAATTCGGCCTCGTTGGCGAACAATATATCGATATGGTTGCGGACGAGCTGGCGGAAAGCGGCGCGGTGGCGGTCCACGCAGAAACTGTCTGACAGGGTCAGCGAAGTGAGACGGTTCGCGGCCTTGGCGATTTCTGCAGCCTTTACAAAGGCCTCCTTGGCCTCATCGCGGTCGAAGAGATAGCCTTCCAGATAGGTAATTCGGGCCGAAGCGATCTTGTCTGCATCAATATCGTCGCCCGAAAAAAAGACGGAGGCTCCCAGAAAGGTCGACATGGAGCGCTGGGCATCCGGAGTCACATTGATCAGGCAGCGCGCGGTCAGCGGGCCGTCCGTCAAAGGCGCTGTGGTATAATCGACTCCGGCGGCATTGAGATCATGGCGGAAAATCCCGCCGAGCTCGTCACCGGCCACCTTGCCGATATAGGCACCGCGGGCTCCGAAAGACGCGATACCGGCGAGTGTGTTCGCTGCAGACCCGCCCGAGACTTCCTTGCCGGGCGCCATGGCGCCATACAGTTCGCTGGCACGGGTCTCATCGATCAGGGTCATGGCCCCTTTCTCGATCTTCTGTGCTTTCAGAAAAGCGTCGTCACAGGAAGCGATGACATCCACAATGGCATTTCCAACGCCGATAACATCGTAAACGGTCTGGCTCATTTGCTGCTCCTGTGCCTTAACTCTGTAAGGGCCTTTTCAGAACGGGTCATAGCGCGGGCCATAGCGCGGGCCCAAGCGCGCGGCAAGCTTGCGGGCTGTCCTTGTGCGCGCTAACCGCTGGAACATGAGACGCACTGCTTTTCTGACCGCCACCTGTCTGCTGGAAGGCCATGCCGATGCCCGCGCGGATGCGTGGGAGCACGCGCTGGAATTTTCAGCGCTCAAATCCGCTTGCAAGCATCGGCTAATCACACTGGAAGAAGCAGTCTGGGATGATCCGGCGTTTGATGCCTCCGCCCATGATGCTGTCATTGTCGGCACGTGCTGGGACTATATGCAGAAACCGGCCCTGTTTCTGGAAACAATGGACCGTATCAGCAAACAGACGCTGCTGCTCAATCCGCTGGCGACTATCCGCTGGAATGCGGACAAATCCTATCTGAGGGATTTGAGCGATCAGGGCATCCCCACCATTCCGACTGTCTGGGCAGAGACGGCCGATGCGGCAACACTGCGCGACGCATTTACCGCGCTGGACGTGGATGACATCGTCATCAAGCCGCGTATCGGCGCCAGTGCCTGGCGGCAGGCGCGGCTGAAAAAGGGTGCACCGCTACCGTCTGCCGCGGAATTGCCGCCGGAGGCCTGTCTGATCCAGCCCTTCCTGAAAGCCGCCGAGCGGGAAGGCGAGCTGACCCTGTTGTTTTTTGACCGGGTTTTCTCCCACGGGCTGGTGAAAAAACCCAGGGCCGGGGATTATCGCACGCAATCCATATATGGCGCGACGGAGGCAAAAGCCGACCCGCCCGCCGATGCGCTGGCCATGGCGCATGCCGCGCTGGAAGCGGTTTCCGGCCCGCTTCTCTATGCCCGTGTCGATCTCATGCGCGGAGCGGATGATGGTTGGAAAGTGATGGAGCTGGAGCTGATCGAGCCCTATTTCTATCCCGAGCAGGGCCCATATATGGGGGCGCATTTTGCGGCTGCGCTTGACCGGCTGTTAGCAAAACCGGCGAGAATGTCATGACTTTGCCGCCATTGTGCGGCATGGTGAGACAATTGACCCGGAGATTCGACGATGCGCGCCTTCTTGATGACCATCACCCTTTTTGCTCTGGCGGCCTGTGCAACCCCTTCAAACGCCCCCGGATCGATCGAGGTGTCTGAAGGTCCGTGCTTTGGCCAGTGCCCGATCTATGATGTGACGCTGACGCCGGATGACCGCTATCTGCTTAACGGTGTGCGCTTCACGCGGATCAATGGTCTGTCCGAAGGCGGTCTTGATGCCGGCAGTTATGCGCGGATGGTGGACTTGCTGGAAGCCGCTGACTTTTTCCAGCTGCCATCTGACATCACCTACAATAATCCGTCCGTCTGTCCCGGCCCGCCACTCTCGGACATGCCGAGCCTGACCGTGACATGGACGAACCGCCGGGGATCGCACACGGTCGAGTGGTTCCAGGGCTGCAATAATGCGGCCATGCGCGATCTGCGCGACGGGTTGCGGGACGCTTTCGGTTATGAGGACATCGTCCGGCCGGGTTAGGCGGGCGTCTTCTCCTCATACCGGCAGAGATCGGCGATGGCGCAATTTACGCAATCGGGTTTGCGTGCCTTGCAGGTATAGCGCCCGTGCAGGATCAGCCAGTGATGCGCCCCCTTCAGATATTGCGGCGGGATGATCTTCTCCAGTTTGAGCTCTACGTCCAGCGGGGTTTTTCCCGGTGCAAGGCCGGTCCGGTTCGAGACCCGGAAAATATGCGTATCGACGGCAATGGCTGGTTCGCCAAACGCCTCATTCATCACCACATTGGCGGTCTTGCGGCCGACGCCGGGCAGTCTTTCCAGCGCTTCTCGGGTCCGGGGCACTTCACCGCCAAACGCCTCCAGGATCATTTTCGAGAGCGCATGGACATTTCTGGCCTTGTTGCGGAAGAGACCGATGGTCTTGATATGCTCCCGGATTCCGTCCTCGCCGAGTGCCACCATTTTTTCCGGCGTATCGGCAAGGGCAAAGAGTTGTCTGGTCGCCTTGTTGACCCCGACATCGGTGGCCTGTGCCGACAGGGCGACCGCCACGACCAGGGTAAAGGGGTTGGTGTAATCCAGCTCGGTTTTGGGGTCTGGCCGCACCTCAGCCAGGCGGGCGAACAAATCCGTCGCTTCTTCGGTGGTAAAGGGGGCAGGTTTTTTCTTGCGTGGCATGACAGTTCGATAGCCCGCCCCCCCAGCCGCGCCAAGCCCTATCGTGCGGTCGAGAGCAATAGCCAGACAGCGACCGCGGCCAGCCCCACGGCGAGTATCCGCCGCACCCGGCGGTTTTGCCGCTCATTCTCGATGAATCCCCGCAGTCTGGCCGCCAGTGTCACAAGGACCAAATGGATGGCGGTTGCAATCGCAACAGATGTAAAGGCGAGGATCAGGGCCTGTGCCCGCTCATTGTGTCCCGGTGCGATGAATTGTGGCAGGACAGTTACATAAAAAAACGCGGCTTTCGGATTCAGCACATTGATCACGAAGCCCCGGAGGGCATGCTGGCCGGCGCTTTCTTTCTCCAGCGCCGGTGCTGCATTTCCTGCTGACAGCCAGCCTTCCAACGCGAGATAAAACAGGAAAAGCGCGCCGGCCCATCGCAACCCTTCGTACAGCAGGGGCGAGGCGGAAATCAGCGCGGCCAGTCCCATTGCGGCGAGACTGGAGATCAACAGGAGACCCAGTGCGATGCCGCCGCTGGCCATATAGCCCGCCCGGCGTCCCTCGCCGAGGCTGAGCATGACCAGCCAGGCCATGTTCGGGCCCGGCGTGAGCTCGATGATGAGCGCTGTAATCATGAAGCCAAGGAGGAGGGCGGGATCGATCATGTGTGGCGCCTAATGCATGTGAGCCAATTCGTCACGCGACATTCTGAAAGACCCCTCTATATATACAGACATGCGTGGCCCCATTGAATTCTGCCCTGCCGAAGCGCGCCTGCCGGATGCCCCGGACGGCCCTCTCTTCATGGATGCCGTGCTGGCTCCCAACCGGTCCCTGCCCAATCCGGGCTTTATCGCTTTGATGGCTGTTCTGACGGTTATGAGCTTTACCGCCGGACTCGCCTATCTGCGGATGGGGGCTTGGCCCATACCCTTCTTTTTCGGTTTGGATGTCTTTCTGGTCTGGCTGGCCTTCAAGATCAGCTATCGCGATGGACGCCGGCGGGAAATCATCCGGATAGCGCGCGACCGCATCCTGGTTCACCGCCAGCACCCCAATGGCGCCACGCGCCATTATGTCTTGCCGACGGCCTGGACGCGCGTCACCCTTCACCATGCTGGCAAGCATGATGCGGCTGTCGAGCTCTCAGCCTCCGGCAAGCGGCTTGTCGTCGGCAGTTTTCTCAGCCCGCCTGAACGGCCTGAACTGGGGGACGCGATCGAACGGGCGCTGATCCGGGCCCGCCAGCCCATGGCGCAAGAAACGGGTGGCGTGTGATCGCGGCTGACGCCATTCTCGTCTCATGACGGATATAGCCGAACCCCTCTCCTATGATCTTTACGCCGCCGAGCGCGATTTTGAGCGCATCAGTGAAGCGCTGGAATTTCTTGGGGATCACTGGCGCGACCATCCCGACCTTGAAGCTGCGGCAAGGGCTGCGGGATTATCTCCGCATTATTTTCAGAGGGTATTTTCGCGCTGGGTCGGCGTCAGCCCGAAAAAATATGTCGGGACCTTGGCACACTCGGCAGCACGTGAGGCCTTTGAAGACGGGGCCAATATTCTCGATGCCAGTTATGAAGCCGGCCTGTCCGGACCGGGCCGTCTGCATGATCTTTTTATAGCCCATGAAGCGGTGACGCCCGGTCAGGCGCGGGCGCGGGGTGATGGTCTCTGCTTTATCCGGGGCATGGCCCCCACACCCTTCGGGCCGGGCGTCTTCCTGATTTCACCTCGAGGCCTTTCGGCACTGGCGTTCGCGAATCCCGATCCGGACACAGCATTCGAGGATCTGCACCGCCGGTATCCGGCTGCAGACTACACACGCGATGACGCTGAAGCCTTGCGCTGGGCAAAGCGGATATTCAGCGGATCGGGCGGCCCGGTGCCGCTGGCGCTCTATGGTACGCCCTGGCAGCGACAGGTCTGGCGCGCCTTGCTGGGTATTCCATCCGGGCAGACCGCAACGTATCGTGATATTGCCAGCGAGGTTTGCACACCCAAGGCCTCACGCGCCGTGGGCGCGGCTGTCGGGGCCAATCCGGTGAGCTGGCTCATCCCCTGCCACCGCGTTCTGGCGTCGGATGGCCGGCTGACCGGATATCACTGGGGTGTGAATCGCAAGCGCGCCATGCTGGCCTATGAGGCTGCAAGCGCCTAGATTTGACACATGACGGATCCGTTTCTGATCGCTGCCATTCTTGCCCTGCTGGCTGCCACGGGGCTTTTGGTCCGCTGGTTCGTGGCCACGGCCAGCCTGCGCCGTGATGCGCGGGAAGAATATGCCGGCCGCCTGATCGACCGGGCGCACACGATTGAAGGGGTCGATGAAGCCGGTTTTGTCCGGATTTATGTTGACGGTTATGCGCCGCGCTGGACGGTCTATGCGGCCATAGCGCTGATTGCGGCCATTCTGATTACGGCGCCTGCGGTCATGGGGCTATTGGGCTTCTGGAACTGGATCACGGGTTTTGTCAGCGCCAGCGATGTTTTTGCACCGGGCTATTATCCATGGATGTTCTACATGTTCTTTGGACTTGTCGGGGCCTGGGCGCTGTGCGGATTTGTGGCGGCGCGGTTTCACCATCAACGCGCGCCGGAAGGCTTCAATGCTGCATTGATGCGCGCGCGCGGTGAGCCTCTGGACCAGGTCGAGATCAGACGGACGCGTCCGAAATGGGCCCGCCGGGCCAGCATTATTGCGGATGGCGCACCCAAAAATGAGGGACAATAATGGAATATCTTCACACCATGATCCGGGTCAGCGATGTCGATGAGACGCTGCAGTTTTTCTGCGACGGGCTGGGCCTGAAGGAAATCCGCCGGGTGGACAGCGAGGCGGGCCGGTTCACGCTGATCTTCCTGGCCAGTCCTGATGACATGAGGCGCGGCGGCTATTCCGGTGAGGAAAGCCCGATTCCCGCCGGACTGCCGACCCTCGAACTGACCCATAACTGGGACCCGGAAGAATATGCCGGCGGCCGCAATTTCGGCCATCTCGCCTACCGGGTGCAGGACATTTACGCGGTCTGTTCCCGCATGGCAGGGCTTGGCTATACCATTCATCGGCCGCCACGGGACGGGCGCATGGCCTTTGTCAAATCCCCGGACGGAATTTCGGTGGAATTGCTTCAGGCGGGCGCGGCCCGGGACACGCAGGAACCCTGGGCGTCTATGGAAAATACCGGCAGCTGGTGATCAGGCGCGCAGTGTCAGCTTTCTGACGCGCTCGGCGCGCAAATGCACAAGGCCGACAGGAGTTGACAGGGTTAGAATCCGCATCTCCCCGACCGGTGTGATGCCGACAGGCCTTCCCTCAATGACCCGGTCTGCTTCATGGAGGTCAACATAGGTGATCCGTATGCCGGTGCCACGTTCCAGTGCGCGGTTGAAAGCGGCCAATACGGCGGACGCCGGGCGCAACTT
>Ga0066644_10001531_pt1 | contig 12791 bp, 7 predicted proteins | sample CryGeyCG2114_020_FD_62735 | JGI IMG/M metagenome (GOLD analysis project Ga0066644, IMG submission 62735) | Groundwater microbial communities from aquifer - Crystal Geyser CG15_big_fil_post_rev_8/21/14_0.20 | ecosystem: Environmental > Aquatic > Deep subsurface > Groundwater | place: USA: Utah...
GAATAACATCTACCCGCCCAATGTTCGCAATACCTGCCCGGAGCAATATCAGCATCAGGTGGAGTATCTGACGGTCGTTCTGGATTACGACCCGCAAGGGCGGGCCAGATTGACGGTCACGCGGCCATATCCGCTCATTGACGGCGACTGTGTGGAGACCCTCGACCGGTTCGTCACCGACACGATCGTACGAACGGGAGTGGAGGGTGCGCCATGACCCGCCAGACACGCAATCGGGCGCTCATCGCTGCAGCCGCGTCGTGGCTGCTCGTCTTGTTGCTGGTCCTGTTCTGGCCGCGCGGCGAGCAGAGCGATCCCGAACAGCTGACCCTGCTGGCCCTTCTGCGGGCGGCGGAGGCTGAAGCGGCCTGGCCCGGACTTGACGTGGAGACCGCAGCGGCCGAACTGGCCACGCCCGAGGCTGCGGCCTCCTTCCTGCGAAATCATGTGGTGTTGCAGGATTATGCCGGGCGTTTTGCCGCGCCGGACGATGTGTTGCTGACACGCGGTGCCAATGCCGAGGATCAAGCTGCCTTACTGCAGGCGCTGGTCGAGGCCCAGGGTTATCCCACGCGTCTGATGGAGGCGGACTGGCCACAAGAGCCTTTCGATCGTCTCGGGCGCGCGAGCCGGGTGCGGCCGGCCCATCTCGCGGTACAGTCCTATCTGGGGCTGGCGCCTTCCGCAGATGCGGAGCAGAGCCTTCAGGAAGCGCACGACCGGGTCGAGGGATTACGGCAAGAAGTGGATGCGGCCTACGCGCTCCTCGCTGCAGAGATCACGCTCGCCGGTCCCGGCGAGCCGGTACGGCCGGATCGCCGCCTGATCGTGGACTATCAGGATGGGTCGGGAAACTGGAACGCGCTCGATCCGGTCTTCGACGTGCCGGTCGGCCGGACCCGGCCCGCATCGGCCGGCCCGCTCGAGCCCGTGACCGCCCATCTGGACCTTGTTACGGTCGAGGGTGTGCGCCGGCGCCTGATCGATTTTCCGCTCAATGCATCGCAGCATGCCCATCTCAGCTTCGTACCTGCGAGCGGCTATGAGGCATTCCTGCTGGGTCCGCCCGATCCGTCAACCATCGCGCTATGGAGACCGGTATTTCAGCAGGGCGGCCGCGCCGAAACCGGCGCGCCATTCACGCCAGCCGGGCGGCCCGCGCTGCTGCCCGGCGATCCCGGTGTGGAGGTTCCCGCTCCCTCACCGAGTGCAGCGGAGATCACCGATATTGATCTGTCGGCCTGGCCGGAAGTCGCTCTGACCGTCCGCATCGATGCGCCGCAGAACACCTTATGGCGCGCATCCCATCTCCGACTGTCGGAGAATAACCGGCCGCGCCGGACGCGGATCGAAGCGTTACCGGTTCCGCCGCGGGATATTGCGATTGTGACCGATGTCTCGCCCTCGATGGTGCAGGGCGGACGGATTTTCGTGGCCGGAGAGGTGGGCCGCGCCCTGATCGCCCGAACGGCGAGGCCACAGCAGATCGCTGCCGCAACCGCCGCCGGCACATCGTTGCGACAGCGCCGTCGCAGCATCTTCTTTCAGCCCCAGGATGCGATCGACGATTTTGAATCCGGATTGACGATCCGGCCCGGCGACGATCTCGCGCCGGCGATTGGCCTGGCTGCGGAGTCCCACTACGGGCCGATTGATGTTGTCGTCATTACGGATGGCGAGGTGACAGAGGAACAGCTCGAGGCTGTGGATGCTCTCCGGGATGGCGACCGGTTGCGTATCCATGCGGTGGTGCCTGCACTGCAGGCGCAGCGTTTCCAGCCGGTTACCGACAGCGTTTTCATCCTGCCGGACGACGAGGCGGGCGCTGCCGATCTCGGGCGGGCGATCGCGGAGATGGCGGGATCGCACCTCAGGATCAGTTTTGTGGCCGAGCCTGGCGATGTTGGGGAGACGCGCGAACTTACTCTTGCTTTTGCCGGTAGCGATGTGACCGCGCAGGCCGCATACGACATTCCGGCCAGTTCTACCGGGTCGTCCCGGCTGGAGCTCACTCTGACCCGCGCGGGCACTCCACTTGGCGAAGCACGAACGCTCGCTCAACTCGGCGGACCGGATGCCGGCTGGCGGCTCATGGCCGAACACGTGTTGTTCGTCAGCGGCGGGCGTTTCGGCGTGGATGCCATGGTACGGGCCTTCTACGGGCATGAGCGCTTTATTTTCGAGATGGGACTGGACGACCCTGCGGCAGCTGCACCTGCAGGTGTGGATTTCATGTATCTGGCTGCCGCCCAGCAGGTGACCGGGCTGACAGAGCAGGGCGCGGATTCACCAATCACGGGAGACCGCCTGCAAGCCCTCCTGCTGACAGCCGGTCCTGCTGTTCACGGCGAAGATTTCGCGATGACCACCCGGCTCGATCTGCTATCGGATGGCGGGCTCGGTGATGCAGGCGGCGCCCGGGCGGGTCTGGCCACCGGTGCGGCTGAAGCGGCCGTCGTGGGCGGGGGCAGTGTGAATGCCCGGCTGATCGAGAGCGATCTCGAAATTGTCGATCCGCGCACCCCCATACCCGAGAGCTGGCCCGATGAAGCGGCACGCGTCCTTCGTGGAACCCAGCGCACTGTCATGGCAACGCCCGATGGTGCGGCCGGGTGGCTGGCCGAGCCAGATGGCCGGGTTTCGGTACGGCTGTTCCAGCCTGCTGCCAAAGGCGCGTCAGTGGAGGAGATCGTACAGACATTCGACCGGATTCGTACGGGCCTTGGTATTTCCGGTGCGGTCGCGAGCGGACTGTTATCGCCCTATAACGTGCCCGGTGCCAAAGTCGGTGCGCTGACCGCCATTCTGGATTTCGATGTGCGCCTGTTCTGCGCGTCTTCGGTGATGATGGGTTTTGTCAATGAAGCCATCGAATACGGATTGGATGGTGATGAGGACTGGGAGGAATACGCTCAGCGCCGCTGTGAGATTGATCTGGATAGCCCGCTGGTCGACATTATGCAGAGCGTAGCGAGCAGTGCGACGCAAGGCTGGTATGGCGATCGTTATACTGATGCCGCCAAGGCCGTTGGCGGTCCAGCGGTTACGCATTGGCGTGAAGTGTTGATCAATAGCGAAGCCGGGATTCTGATCAGCCAGCTCGTTGATCTGACCTCCACTGCGGAAGCGCTCCAGCAGCGCCGGCCCGACCCGCTGCCCGGACGGGCAGACGCGCTGGTCCGGGCAGCACAACTGTCTGAATCACGTCCCTGACAGAGGCCGGGACGGGATGTTCAGTTCCGTTTGACCAGCCGGATCAGAAGCAGCAGGATCACCGCGCCGATCGTGGCATGGATGATCGCCCCGGCAATGCCCGATCCGATGCTGAACCCCAGTTCCGGAAAGATGAGTCCGGCCAGAAATGCGCCGACAATGCCGATCACGATATTTCCGACCAGACCGTAGCCATAGCCTTTCACAATTAATCCGGCGAGCCAGCCGGCAACAGCGCCGATCAGCAGCATGATAAGCAAGCTTTCGAGTGTCATTTCGGGTCCTTCCCCTTAACTATGGACGTGTCTGCCGTATCCCGGGTCATTCACCCGGGTCCTGCTTCAGCACAGGGTGCAACCCCACAGGTCCGGTGGTGATTGCCAACAGCGAACGTCCTGCCCGGTCCTCCGGGCACCGGAATTTCCCACCTGTTCGATTGACAGCGTTGCACGTTACGGGCGGAGTTGATAGCGGCAATTTGAATAATACCCTTGAAATCGCGGGAGGAAGCAGGATCGAGAGCGGTTGTGATCAGACGGCAAGGCCGGGCTGTCTTTCCGCTCTCAGACACTAATGGAATGGCGGCCCGCTGTGCTGTGCGGCAAGCGTGCATCGAACCGCGCCGCCACAATACGCGCCAGCATGCGGCAGTCATTGGCAAGGGTGATGCGGGCACCGTCTCTGAGGATGATTCCATCGGCTTCAAGATCTGTCAGGTCGGGCAGCTCAAAGGGCGCAGAGAAACGGGCCGCTACCGCATCGATATCGACTTCCAGCTCGCACATCAGCCGTTCGATGATTTCTCCGCGCAACCGGTCTTCTCTTGTCAGCTCTATTCCGCGCGCTGTCGCCGGTATTCCGGCTTCAACAGCCTTGGTCCAGGCCTTTACATCCGGTGTGTTCTGGGCGTAGCCGGCCTCCAGCTTGCTGATTGCCGATGCTCCGAGGCCGAACAGAAAGCCTGCCTGATCTGTGGTATAGCCTTGGAAATTGCGCCGCACTTTGCCGTGTCTGGCGAGAGCGGCCATCTCATCACTTGCCCGCACATAATGATCGATCCCGATCGGCCTGTAGCCGTTGTCCTGCGCGGCTGCAGCGATGGCCATGGCCTGGCTTACGCGTTCCTCCGGCCCGGGCAGATCGCCTGTTGCGATCAGCTTCTGGTGGCGTTTCATGTGGGGGACGTGAGCATAACCGAAAACCGACAGCCGGTCCGGCGCAAGGCTCAGAGCAGCCTCCAGTGTTTCAAGGCAGCTGTCGCGTGTTTGTCCCGGAAGCCCGTAAAGCAGGTCGAAGCTGATATTGGCGATGCCCGCAGCGCGCAGATGGTCGACGGTGCGGGCGACAACGGACAGCGGCTGGATGCGGTTGATTTTCGCCTGAACGCCGGGATCGAGTGTCTGTACGCCGATACTGGCGCGGTTGATCCCGCCCGCCGACAGATGCTCCGCCAGGGAGCGGGTGAAGAGACGCGGATCAATCTCGATGGCCATCTCGGTGGTTTCCGGTACAGAGAAGCGTTCGCGCAGCCGGGCCATCACTGCCGCGAACTGGTCTTCGTTCAGTATGGTGGGGGTTCCCCCTCCAAAGTGGATGTGGGTCACACGTGGTGGCCGGGGCAGAAGGTCTGCGACCAGATCAATTTCAGTAAGCAGTGTTCTCACATAGGCGGCGATGGGCTCATTACGCCGCGTTGCCCGTGTCGAACATCCGCAATACCAGCACATTTCCCGGCAATAGGGGATGTGCAGATAGAGCGAGGCGGGCGTGTCCAGATCCTGTTTGCGCAGCCAGGATGCATAGACTTCAGCGTTCACACCCTCATGAAAATGAGGCGCGGTCGGATAGCTGGTGTAGCGGGGCGTGTTTCGCCCGGCATATGCGAGCAGCGTGGAAGAATGTGTCATTGGAGCGTCCCTGGGTGCGCGGATATGCGCATTGACAATAATCAATTTCTGTCCGGATAACGCTTAACAAATGGAGGCCGTACCAGAAGGTGGCATGGTGCCGCAGCCGGCTTCCGGGATCGCAGAACAAGGCGGTTTTCATGGACTATGATGTGATTATCATTGGAGCGGGACCGGCCGGATGCACGCTCGCTGCCGGTCTTTGCCAATCGGGACTGCGGATTGCGCTGATCGAAAAACAGACAAGGGCGGCGCTGGAATCGCCGCAATATGACGGGCGCGAGATTGCCTTGTCGAAGAGAACGGCCGACATTCTGGAACGATACGGCATCTGGCAGCGCATCGCGGATAGCGAAGTGTCACCGATAAGAGTGGCGAAAGTGCTCGATGGCGATGCCCGCACGTCCCTTGATTTCGATGCGCGGGCCCGGACGGGTCAGCCGATCGGACGGCTGGTGTCCAATCACGTCATCCGCCGGGCCGCGTTTTCAGCTGCAATGCAGGCGCCGGACCTGCAGTTGATGGATGCGTGCCCGGTTTCGGATGTCACCCCGGGCCCCTGCCGCAGTCTTGTGTATCTGGAAGATGGAAGCATTCTGTCTGCTGCCCTTGTGGTTGCGGCGGACACCCGCTTTTCTACGGTCCGGCGGCAGTGCGGTATTGCCGCCTCCATGCATGATTTCGGTCAGACCATGATCGTCGCCCGGATGACGCATACGCGCAGTCATGACCAGGTTTCATGGGAATGTTTCTTCTATGGTGCCACCCTCGCCATCCTGCCGTTGAACGGAAAAACGTCGTCAGTCGTTTTGACCTTGCCGCATTATCTCGCCCGGGACTGGATGAATTATTCTGCGGATGATTATGGCCATGCAATCGGGAAAAAACTCGGTGGTATTTTGGGCGATGTGACGCTGGACAGCGAGCGGACGGCCTATCCGTTGGTGGGTGTGTACGCGAACCGTTTCGTTGGAGACGGTGTCGCCCTTGTCGGTGATGCGGCTGTGGGAATGCATCCGGTAACGGCGCATGGCTTCAATTTCTGTGTGACGGGAGCCGAGGCCCTGGCAAGGCGGGTGACCAGCGCCGCCCGCAATGGAAAGGATATCCGGTCCCGCCAGCTGTTGCGGGCCTATGAAGCCGAGCACCGTTTTCGAACCCGCCCGCTATACGAGGCGACGCAAAGGCTGGTGCAGCTCTATACTGCAGAGACGGCGGTCACGAAATTGGCCAGAAAGTTTGTTCTGCGGGCAGGACAAACGTGTCCTCCGGCGAGGCTGGTGATCACTTCACTGTTGAGCCGTTCAGCCGCCTGAACTGCCGTGCCGGGAGGAAGTATGCGGGCGTCCCGCTCTCCTGTTCCGGACAAGATGCCGGAGGCGGTCAGACTGTCGCGAATTTGTCGAGGAAAATGAAGTGCCCACACACAAGACACGAACCGAGAATGCCTATTTTCTCGGACCGAAGTCTGAGAACGCGGCCTGGTTCCGCGCCGAATTCCAGTCAATTCTTGACCAATGGTTTGATTGGCGCCGGGCGCTGTTCGGAGAGGACCCATCACCTATTCCACAGGATGTCCGGCTGACAGCAGAATTTCTGGCGGAACAGGAGATCATCTCGCAGAAGGTTCACGAGCTCGGCGTTCTGATGACCGGTGAAGTGCCAAAATATACGCCCCGCTATATCGGTCACATGGTGTCGGAACAGTCGATTCCGGCGCTGCTCGGGCATTTTGCAACTCTCCTGCATAACCCCAACAATACGTCACGCGATGTGGCACGGGTCAGCGGCGCAGTGGAGGATGAGGCCATCGCCATGCTTGCGGTCATGATCGGCTTCGACCCTACCAAAGCTCAGGGACATTTCACCAGCGGCGGAACGCTGGCCAATTTCGAAAGCGTGTGGCGCGCCCGTTACCGGATGGATCATTTTCTTGCCATGGGGCTGTGTGTGGCGGAGGCGGCGGGCCAGCCCTTCGATCCGGTTGCGGCGGCGCATATGGGATGGGAAAAATACGAGCAGCTTGCTTTGGCCCATTCGATTGAAGAAGCTGATCTGCGCGCCGCCAGCAGCGTTCTGGGCAATCCGTTCGATATCGCGGCGCGGATTGGCGCTGCGGCCCGGCGTGAATGGCGGGGGCCAGTGCTCCTGGTGCCGGGTAACAAGCATTTTTCCTGGCTCAAGGCGGCCAATGTGTTTGGACTGGGCGAGGAAGCATTCTGGCCCATTGATCTGGATGTACAGGGCCGTCTCAGTCTCCCGGCCCTGTCGTCCACGATCAAGCGGGCCCATGACGCGGGACGGCCTGTCCTTGCGGTTGTGAGCGTCGCGGGCACGACGGAAGCAGGCGAGATCGATCCGGTCGATGCGGTTTGCGATGAACTGGCTGACTGGCGCATGTCTGGCGTGGATATCTGGCATCATGTCGATGCAGCCTGGGGCGGATTTCTGTGCTCGATGCTCGGCGGAGAGGCTGAGTCCGGACTGGATGCGCACAGCCGCCGGGCGCTGGCTGCGATCCGGCGCGTCAATTCGGTGACGCTTGATCCGCACAAGCTGGGCTATGTGCCCTATGCCTGCGGAGCTTTCATTGTCCGCGACATATCCAACTATGCCAATTCCTCCTTTGCCGCGCCCTATATTGACCGAGCGGCAACGAATGACCGGTGGATGATGACCCTGGAAGGGTCGCGCAGCGGTGTGGGTGCCGCCGCGATCTGGCTGACCGGAAAAACGCTGACATTCGGACCGGACCGCTTTGGTGAGATCATGGCGGGAACCATCGAAAGCCGCCGCTTTTTCTCGGAAGCGCTGGCAGCAGGTGAGGATATGGTGCGCGTGCTCGAACCCGCTGATTCCAACATTCTGTGTTTCTCCCTCGCCCGCCCAGGCGAACGCCTGAGCGAGGCGAATGCCAGAACCGCAAAAGTGTTTGAGGGATTTGCGGCCGATCCGGAATTCTCGGTTTCGAAAACCGTATTGTCGCGGGAAAATTACGGTGAATTGATTAACGCTCATAGTGGCCGCTATGGCGGTGAATGCGATACGGATTCACTCGTGCTCTTACGGTGCGTTTTCATGAACCCGTTCTGGTGCAACGAAAAAATCCGGGCCGCTCTGATGCCGCACTTTATTGCCCGGCTTCACGCTCACATAAATTGATAAATGTCAAGTCATTCCGGGTGCGTCTTGGAGCCGCGCGGCAAGGTGCCGCGATGACTGTTTCTCTGAACAGGCACAACATATAGATAATTTTGAAAACAGCACCGCAATATGTCGTGCAATCGGAGGGCAGGCACATGGATTCGGCGCAAGCGGATTGGCAGACATCAAGCGGCACTTCCATGATCGCTTTACAAAAAATATCCACCGATATCTGGGACATGAAATACCGCTTCAAAAGTGCTGATAACGGGAGCGTTGACGAGACGGTTAAGGATACATGGGACCGGATTGCTCACGCGCTGTCGCGTTGCGAAGGCAAGAAGGCTGGTCATTGGCAACGGCAATTCCGGGACGCGCTGGATGATTTCCGCTTCCTTCCTGCCGGACGCATCCTGTCCGGAGCCGGAACCGGCCGCAATGTGACACTGTTCAACTGCTTCGTCATGGGGACTATTCCCGACAGTCTGAGCGGTATTTTCGACATGCTCAGGGAAGCCGCTCTGACCATGCAACAGGGCGGCGGGATCGGCTATGATTTCTCTACCATCAGACCCAAAGGCAGCCGTGTCGCCGGCGTTGATGCCGATGCCAGTGGTCCATTGAGCTTCATGGATGTGTGGGACGCGATGTGCCGGACAATCATGAGTGCAGGCTCGCGCCGCGGCGCCATGATGGGTGTGATGCGGGACCATCATCCCGACATCCTGTCCTTCATTGAGGCAAAGCGCGACCAGGCCCGTCTGCGGATGTTCAATCTTTCAGTGCTCGTCAGCGACGCCCTGATCGAAGCCGTCGACCAGGATGCAGACTGGCCATTGCATTTTAACGGTACAGTCCATGACACCATTCGCGCACGCGATCTTTGGGATGCGATCATGCGGGCGACCTACGATTTCGCTGAACCTGGCGTGATTTTTATTGATCGCATAAATCAGTCGAACAATCTTGCCTGGCTTGAAGAAATTGCTGCGACAAATCCGTGTGGCGAACAACCCCTGCCGCCCTATGGTGCCTGCCTGCTGGGATCGGTCAATCTGAGCCGCTTCGTAGCAGAGCCATTCACAAAAACCGCCCGCCTGGATCTGGATGCCGTCAGGTCCTGCGTGGCGACAGCCGTGCGGATGATGGACAATGTCATTGATGTCAGCAATTTTCCGCTCGGCAAGCAGCAAGAGGAAGCCATCAACAAGCGCCGACTCGGGCTCGGCGTAACCGGACTGGGCGATGCCCTGATCATGAGCGGCATCCGCTACGGGTCGCCGGAGGCCGTCCAGGCGGTTGAGGCCTGGCTGGGCGCGATCACGAATGAAGCCTACCGTACCAGCGCTATGCTGGCATCGGAAAAAGGAGCGTTCCCGCTATTTGAGGCCGATCATTATCTCAAAGCCCCGATGATCCAGGCGCTGGACGCGGATGTTCAAGCCTTGATCGCCGAGCACGGTATCCGCAACAGCCATCTGACCTCGATCGCTCCCACCGGGACTATTTCATTGTTGGCAAACAATACCAGCGGCGGCGTCGAGCCGGTCTTCGGCTACACGTTTAACCGCAAGGTTCTTCAGACGAACGGATCTCATGTTGAAGAGGAAATTCAAGACTTCGCCTATCTGGTGTTTCGCGAGCTGTTCGGAGGAGATGCTGAATTACCGGATTATTTCGTGGAAGCCGATGGTCTTACCCCGCGTGAACACGTCATCATGCAGGCGGCGGCGCAAAAATGGATCGACAGCTCGATCAGCAAGACAATCAATTTGCCACATGACATTGATTTCAACGCCTTCAAGGATGTTTATCGATCGGCCTATGATCTGGGCTGCAAGGGCTGCACGACTTATCGGCCCAATGAAATCACCGGTGCAGTTCTTTCCAAGACGGCGACACAACCACCCGGCGCAAAAACCAGTGCTGCTAAGGCTGCCGCAATCGCCCCCCGGCCAGAGGAGCTGCCCGGACAAACCTACAAGATACGTTGGCCGCACAGTGAACATGCCATCTATGTGACCATAAACGACATTGTGGAGGACGGTGTCGATGATGCGGGTGAGCCGGTCCGGCTGCGCCGTCCCTTCGAGATATTCATCAACTCCAAAAATATGGACCATTATGCGTGGACACTGGCCCTGACACGAATGATATCCGCTGTATTCCGCCGGGGCGGGAATGTGAGATTCGTCGCCGAGGAGCTCGGCGCAGTTTTCGACCCGCAAGGCGGTGCCTTTGTGAATGGCCGCTATGCGCCAAGTCTTCTTGCGGTGATTGGCGGCGTCATCGAGCGCCATCTCAATACACTGGCGGAGGGCGAACAGACGGTGAAAATCCTGTCAGATAAGGACCGGATAATGGCCAGTCCGGGTAAGGTGGTAGAGGTTGAGTCTCCGCCTAGGGGAGTCTTGTGCCCCAAATGCCATCAACCGTCGCTTGTGAAGCTTGAAGGCTGCAACACCTGTATCAGCTGTGGATTTTCGAAATGCAGCTGACCGCAATCGCGGGGCGAGATTCGCGAGAAGGGGATGAATTGTGGGCGTGGCAATGCGTCTCATATGCAGCCGGACTCTGACCGCTAGACTTGAAAAATATCAATTAGCGGGACGCCCCTGTCATGACTGAACCTCTGGATCGCGGTGCACACCGCCGCGCCGCTCCGCCCATTCTGCAGAATGCCTTCCGGCCGTTTTTCCTTGGTGGCGCGGTCTGGGCGGCTTTGTTCGTGCCCCTTTGGATATCAGAATATCTCGGCTGGACCGGTTTCCTGCACGGTATGACCGGCCATGCGCATGAAATGCTTTATGGTTTTCTGGCGGCTATCATCTGTGGATTTGCGCTCACGGCCATTCCGAACTGGACGGGACGGGCACCGGTCGCGGGCACCGGACTGGCAGGGCTCTTTGCATTGTGGCTGGTTGGGCGTGTGGCCTATCTGGCGGATGGCGGGGCGTGGATCAGCTGGCTGGACCATGCCTTTCTGCCAGTCCTGTCCGCTGTCGTCATTCGTGAAATCCTGGCGGGCAAGAACTGGCGGAACCTGCCCATAGCACTTCTGATTGTCCTGTTCACACTGTCCCATCTGGCCTTTCATTTTCCGGACCTCAGAGACGCTGCCGTGCGGGCGACCTTTGCGGCCGCAATCCTGCTCATTGCCCTGATCGGTGGCCGCATAGTTCCAAGTTTTACCCGTAACTGGCTGGCACCGCGCAACGCCGCCGCGGTGGAACACCTTGCCTCACCGATGCAGATGTTTGACAAGCTGATCATCGGTCTGACAGCGGCCGCTGTGGCGGGATGGACGGTTTTCCCGCACGCCGGATTGACCGGAATATTGTTGATGGCCGCCGGAACGGGGCAGCTTGCCCGGTTGTCCAGATGGCAAGGCATCAACACACTCAGTGAGCCGCTGGTCTGGTCGCTTCATGCCGGCTTTCTGTGGTTATTCCTGTCGCTGCTGCTGACCGGGGCGAGCATCGTTTTGCCCGGTCATGTGCCACCGGCTGCCGGTCTTCATGCCATTTCTGCCGGGCTGGTGGGCAGTATGACGCTGGCAGTGATGACACGCGCCAGTCTGGGGCATACGGGCCGCCCAAGGACGGCGGGTCTGCTTACAACGCTCATCTATGCATCTGTCCAATTGGGAGCTGTGTTAAGGGTTCTCTCGGCTTTCCAGAACAATGACTCTGTGCTGCTGGTCCCCGCTGCCATTTTGTGGAGCGGTGCCTTTGCGTTGTTTGCCATAGGATATGCCCCCATGTTGTGGGGCGCAAAGCCGCCCGTCCGGTAAATTTCCCATAGGATGGTCACGGAGACCAAGGGGCTATGCCAAGCTCACCAAGTCGCAGTGAAAGCGTTCAAAGAATCTGCGCATTACCAAGCTCGTTCCTATAATCCGGATGCCCGCCATAACAGACGCAGGGCGACGAAGAGGACGAGCATCGCGGTCAAGCGAATCAGCCAGATATCAGAGGTCCGTGTGCGGCCCAGCCAGACGCCGATCTGACCACCGATCAGGACTGCGGGCAGCAGTGGCCAGTAGCTGGTCAATGCCACAAGGTCTCCGGAGCCGCCGAGGCGCTGGGTATGGCCAGCCAGTCCCGCCATTGAATTGATGAGGATGAAGACCGAAGCTGCCGCCGCAATTTCCCGCGCAGGGCCCCAGCGTATAAAATGCAGAACCGGCGCGAGGAATATTCCGCCGCCAATTCCGACCAGACCGGCAAGGAAACCGATGCCGCCTCCCAGCGCCGGGCCTGACCAGACGGGCAGGGGCTTAGCCTCACCGGGGATGTGAGGACGCCGGAATATGAGCGCGGCGGCCGAGCCGAGCAGAGCCAGACCCAGAAGGGTGATGAAAGCGCGTTCGGGCATTTCCATCATCCCACCCAGCCACGCCATCGGAACCGATAGTGCAGCCAGAGGCAGAAGACGTTTCCAGCGGATCAGCTTGGCCGAACCATATTGAATGACCGAGCCGGTTACGACAGTGATATTGCAGGCCAGAGAGATGGCGGGAAGGAT
>Ga0066644_10001534_pt1 | contig 12778 bp, 11 predicted proteins | sample CryGeyCG2114_020_FD_62735 | JGI IMG/M metagenome (GOLD analysis project Ga0066644, IMG submission 62735) | Groundwater microbial communities from aquifer - Crystal Geyser CG15_big_fil_post_rev_8/21/14_0.20 | ecosystem: Environmental > Aquatic > Deep subsurface > Groundwater | place: USA: Utah...
CAAGTTCCTTTTGCAATAACCTTTGGGTTAGGGAATAGGTGAGTGAGCTCTGCCGATTTACGGTATCAATGCCATCGAATACTTTAATTTTTCCGCGATCTTTTTCATCAATGTCCGGGATAAAGTTGTAGGAGATGCGGGGTTCTATCAAGTGTTTGATCTTTGGGACGTATTTATTTTTGAGTTCAAATATTTTTTCAAACCTTGGCCCCTCAAGGCTGGCACTGACATCAAAGGATTCCCGAGTGAAAAAGTCCTGGCGCTTATTATCGGTTGCATCCAACCCTTTGCTGTAAATGGTTTCCCTGAGCCCCAAGGTGGGAGTTAAATTAAGCCAAGGGGCGATTTGGATAGTGCGGGAGACTTGAGGGTGAAAGTCGAAACGTTGTACGGAAAAATTATCATCCACGTCAGAGCTTGTATTCAGATCGGTAAGGAACGAAGTGAAGCTGGAATCCTGGGTGAAGAAAAAGCTTGTTTCTCCTATGGGTTGTGTGTGTGTTCTATAGGTTATTTGGGGTAGTTGGGCAAAGGTCTGGTCATTGTTTGCTTGAGAACTGTCACGATACCGGGTCAGAATATCCAGGGAACTGCTTCTCCAGCTTTTTGTGACGGTAGCGTGAGAGTCTGAATTGCGGCGGGCTCTTGCGCTTGTGCTGTCGTTGAAGTTTCTGTTGAACTCCTCACTTTCTAAGTCAAGTTTTCCTTTAAACTCGAAATCATCGGGAAGAGTTTGTTCGTGGATGGCATCTACCTTCCAGAACGTAGAGCCGGTAATCTTGTCATCTATAAAAGAAGCATTGAAGTAACCCGCAGTATGACTGTTGGGGGTGTACCGGTACTCAATAGAAGGTCTGAATCCACGTTGTTCCGTGTAATCCAGGCCGAAAGTCGCATCGGAGTGCCCGTTGATGGCCCAGTAATAGGCGTTGTTAAAGGTCACGCCCTCAGTACTACTGTTTCCCCATGAAGGGGTCAGGAGTCCGCTTTTGCGCTCCTGATTGATAGGGAGGTAGCCAACTGGGAAGTAAAGAATGGGAATATCTCGTACTTTAAAGATCCCATTGGTAAAATAAACCCTGTCACCCATTTCAATATCCATGTACTCTGCTTCAAATAGCCAATCTGGCAGGAGGCCTTCGCAGGTAGTTATTTGTCCTTTTTGAGCTTTGTAATGAGTTTTGGAGTACCGGGTAATTTCCTTTCCTTTAATATAATAATCTTCGCCAAGTCGCCCTCGAGTTTCAAAAATCCTGCCTTGTTGGTTATGGATGTTAAACCGGGTTCTTTTTGCGTTAAGATTGGTTCCATCGCTACGAGTGATGATGACGTGACCGCTGGCCTCGCCGTTTCCTGTCTTACTGTTCACCTTGACTTTATCTGCGTGGATGACCCTGTCATCAATGTGGATAACCACCTTTCCCCATGCCCAGATGAGACTCCGGGCATTATCGTGGGTCATGTGATCGGCGGTTAGAAAAACATCTTGTTTACCGGGTTGGCTTTTCGTGTCATTTGGGGGAGGGTTTATGGCTTTAGCGCCACTCTGAACCCAGTTCGGAAAGGTAAGTGGCTGGGGCATGGCCAAACTTTCACTTGGGGTTAGTGGTTGTCCGCCTCCCCACAGCCAATCAGGAGTATCTGGCCTGGATGTTTCTTCATCCAGTTCAGAAAAATTCCGGGTTTCTTCCTGCCCAGACATAGGATGTTGCACGTCACATTGATGTTTTTCACTGGAAAAAGTTTCACTCGCCAGAGTGAAGAGTATTCCCAGAGCTAAAAAAAGTATTTTCATCGTTAAAACATTTTTTGACGGCTCCAACCAGGAAAATGGAACCTGTGATACAAATCAGGTCGTCCTGGTTGGCGATTTGTTTTACAGCCCGCAACGCATCGGAAACAGTCCCGAAAGTCTGAGACGGTTTATTATGAACTTTTAGCTTCTCGGCCAGTTTTTCTGGAGCTTCTCCCCGGGGAGGATTGACCGACACCAGAAAAAACTGATCCCCCAACCGGCTTAAAATTTTGATGATTTCATCCGTTTTTTTATCCTGCATTAGAGCCAAAACTATCAAACATCGGGAAAATTTAAACTTTTCCAGCAACCCAATCGTCATATTTCTGACGCCGGCTTCATTGTGGGCGCAATCCAAAACCACGGTTGGGTGTGAAAAAACCTTTTCCAGGCGGCCTTCCCAGGAAACCTTTTCCAGCCCCTGTCTCAGGTGTTTCTCTTCTATATTCAGCCCACGTTTATTTAATGCCAGGCAAGCTGACAGGGCCAGGCCTGCATTATTCCTTTGAAAATCACCTATAAGGGGCAGAGTCAGGTTGTTCAGAACTTGGGAGCCCCATTTATAATTAAAGCTGGTTTTCTCATTATTTCCGGCTTCAGGGGCCACTTGGAAATCCACACCCAATCGATAAAGGTCCGCTGAACGCATTCTGGCCACATCACTGACGACTTGAAATAGTTCCTCTTCAGGTATATGAGCAAAAACTGTACCGCTTTCCTTAATAATTGAAGCTTTTTCAAAGGTTATTTGCTTCAAATCGTCTCCAAGGTATTGAGTATGGTCACGGGATATAGAAGTGATGATGGAAATTTCGGCTTCGCAGAGATTGGTGGCATCCAGTCGGCCACCCAGGCCGACCTCAATAACATTTATATCGGTATTTTGCTCATGAAAATAAAGAAAGGCTAAAATAGTTCCAAACTCAAAAAACGTGACAGGGATTTTCAGGCTTTCTACAGCAGATTTAACCCTGAAAATCAGCTCTGCCGTTTGCTGTTTTTCGATCATTTGACGGTTAATCTGAATCCGTTCGCGAAAATCCAACAAATGCGGTGAGGTATAAAGCCCAACCTTGTAACCCGATGCTTTTAAGATGGACTCTGTGATCGCCGCAGTAGACCCTTTGCCATTGGTGCCGCCAATATGGACGGTAGGTGTTTTTAACTGGGGGTTACCAAAATGGTGAAGAAGCCGGGAGGTATTTTTTAGTCCGAGTTTAATGCCACTTTGTGTAAGACTATAAATGTAGTCTAGAGCGTTTTGGTAATTGGATTCATTCATGAAAAATTAATAGCTGTGATCATTAATCAGGGTTATTGAACCTTTCTTTTGCCGACCAAATGAGAGGTCTGGGGAAAACATAAAAACACAGGGTCCAGAATTATTGAGTGCGCAAACGATTTAAGGCTGTCAATGCCGAAATTTGTTTATTCTGGAATTTACGGACATTAAAGGGCAAACAGAATAAAACTATGAAGAACGATTCCAAGATTTCAATTCCCCTGATCTCATTTTCCTCCAGTCGGGAAGGGAGGGAGCCCGACAATGAGAGGGGAGAAAAGATTTTTCTTTCCAGTAGTTATACCAGAATATCCCCCCCAATGAAACTGCCGGGTTTATGTTATGGGGTGAGAATTGAAGCCAATTGTTATGCGCCGGTTTTGCCGCCAGGTTGTCTGGCCGTTTTTTCAAAAACCGATGTTTCTGCGTTGGAAAATTTTTATGCAGTTTGTGCGCAAAAAGAATTTCCATTTCTGGGAAAATGGATGCAAAAAGAAACTTCTGAAGGAAGAGAAAGCGGTGGGCGTAAAGTGTTTATGGTTCCAACCCCCTTGCATGTTCCGGATAGCCGGATTTCTCCTATTGCCTCTTCGCTACACCACGTTTTGCTCTTTAAAGATTTTTCAGATTCCGGTAAGTTAAGATTGCTTCCCGCCAGCAAAATCCTTTGGAAACATCCTTTGGTGTATGTGCAAAAATGACAATTCCTGGAGTTTTTCAGCAACCGAAGACGGTCAATCCAGGCAGACGGGAGCTACGTCGTGCCAGAATTTTATTCCGGCTTGCGTCCAGTCTAACTCTTTAAATGATTCATTATTGATTGGGTAAAACCGCATGATCTTCATGTGATCTAAAAGGTTTGCTTTGTCCGCCCATGCCTGTTGGTCATCCACCGGAATAAAATGGTTTTCGTTCAAGCGCCATTCCCATGGAGTGGCGGCCAGGGAGAGGTGGATATCCTGAAAAGGCGGTTCGTTGCAATTGGCAGATAAGCGCTCAAAATAGGTTTTTAGCTTGTTGCCTTTCAAGATCATGGAGAACCCAAGATAATGCCCCCACCAGAATAGGGTTCGATAGGTGTACATTTCGGCTTTGGAAAAATTCTGAGGAATATCCAGGGACAAAAACGGAAAGCCATTATGATTTTCACCTTTTGCAATTTGACCTTTTTCTATATCTGTTCCCGGTGGTAATTGGAGAGAGCAGGATAGCAATTCTACAACCATTGCTTCCTTGAGTTTTGTCAGGCGACTTTCAACTTTTTTGAGGATGGCGGGCTTGGTCTGGAACACCTCAACATGGCGGATCATCTCCAGATCTTTGGAATGCCAGTCTTCAGGGGGCGAATGCGGGGTAGAGGCTGGGTTTGTAATACTCATGTTTTGGGAGGCAGGGTAGCAGAAACAAAAAGCATTAAAAGAACGTTGACTATCTTATTAATGTTATTTTTAAAAACCTCTACCTTTCTTTTGTGCTATTTCTTCTTTTTGGCGCTCCAGAATATAAGAGTGAACTTGATCTTCCTGGTCGTCGCTAAGACCCACTATTTTGCAACGGCATACATCCTTTTCGTCAATTTTAAGGATCTCGGTTTTTACAGTAAAGGTTCCCTTTCCCTTGGGCAAGGTGATTTCAAGTGGGTAGGTAGCGCCCAGTTTGAACTTCCTGTTTTCAAAGGAAATGCCACCGGCACTGATGTCTACGGCTATGAGGCCTGTGCCGCCTACTTTGATGATAATGGGGTTCTCTTTTGAAGGATAAACTCTGAAAGCCCCTCTGGTTTCAGAAGGGTTTTTGAATAGCTTTTTCCCGGTATCTTTACTTTTCTTTTTCCAGAACAAATTCAACCCTCCTGTTTTTGGCTCTTCCCGGCACCGTGTCATTAGTGGCCAATGGGAATGTATCGGCATAGCCCGTTGCGGTCATGCGTTCAGGACTAGCCCCTTTATCAATAAAATATCGTAATACTGCAGTAGCCCGGGCGGCGGAAAGCTCCCAGTTGGTCGGGAATCTTTCTGTGGAAATGGACTCGTCGTCGGTATGTCCCTGTATATGAATCTTGTAATCCGGGTATTTGTTGACGACCCGGATAACTTCATCCAGCACGGGTCTTGCGGATAACTGCAAGTCCGCTTGACCGGGTTGAAAAAGGCTTGCCCCCGGAACCCGAACTATAACCTTGGCCTTACTGGTGTCAACATCCAGTTGGGAATCTTCGGCGACTTCCGTAATGTCCTTTAATATATCGTTTGACTTCAAGCCTGTCAAATTTTGAATGCTCTCCTTGATCTCCGCGCTGTCCAGAAGTTCAAGTAATCCGATACTTGCCTGTTCCTCGCCAATAATGGCTTCCTTGAATTTCTGCATATTCATGGACGCGATGGAATAATAAAGAATAAAAAAGGTCAGCAGTAAAGTGACCATGTCGGCGAAGGTAACCATCCAAAGTGGGGCACCCTCGTCTTCCATTATCTGGTCCCCGTACTTACCCAGATCACTTTTTTTTCCAGAACTTTGTTTTTTTAACTTGTCCTGCCATTCCTCCTCCATCTTCTGTATTTCGGCAGAAAGCTTGTTTTCAAATTCCTTTTTTTCGCGGAGGAGGTCTTGTTCCAATCTGTCTTTTTCGTGATGAATTTTCTCAAGGTCTTCCTTCAATCCCCGGATGATTTCCGATGGAAGTTTTACGCTACCCGTTTCGCTCTTGGTTTCGTACATGACCTTTTCATAAGAATTTATCAGGTCCGTTTTTTCTTGAATCATCTTCTCATAGGCCTTGATGCTTTCCGCGTGCTTTTTCTCTTGTTGCTTTACTTTCTTTTTTAACTGGTCTGCCGCATCGGGTTGCTTGCGAAGGCGCTGGACTTCCTGCGCGAGAAGCTCTTTTTCTTTGTCATACCTGTTTTGGTCGCTGGAAAATTGCTCAAGACGATCTGTCAGAGCCTGGTTTTTCAGTTTCAGTTTTTTCAGGGCTTGGACGAGCTTGGGGTCTTTTATCTCTTTGATGACTTCTTTGGTTTCAACCACAGTTGGCGGGGCTGGGGTTTCTTTTGCTTTGGAGGCTTGTTTGAGTTCTTTGGCCAGTTTTTCCCGGTCTCTTTCTGTTTGTTCTAACTGGGCCTTCAGTTCTTTAATCAAACTTTGATCTTTTTCTCTTTCCGAAGCGTCGGTCTCGTCAGCAGAATCTTTGCGGGTATCAAAGGCGAGCTTGGCACTTGAGAACTGCTTTTGCTGAATCTCTTCTTCTTTTTCTTTGACGGTGGTTTTGAGAACCTCGATTTTCTCCTGGCTGAGTTTCAGGACATGCTTGATCTTGGCGTCATGTTTTGCCTTTTCCGCATCACGGCGCTTCAACTCCTTGGCCTGTATCCGGAGTTGCTCCTTGACCATTTCCACGCTATCACGCATGCGATTTGCCAGATTAAAAAATTATAGTGGACGTAAAATTCCTGCTTCCAGGGTTCACCGTTTCATCATTTTCTGTTGCATGGGACGGCGCAGTTTTGTTGGAATATAAGACGAGAGTTTCTCATATACCAGCATGGGGTTGTTGTCTTGAATGATCGATGCCGCCCCTTCGAATATGATTTCAAGGTTGATAACTTCAACAAGGGTTCTCGCTCTTAGTTTACCCGCAATCGGATTAAAAATCAGTGACGAGAGAAGGCTCCCGTAAAAGGTAGTCAACAGGGCTACTGCCATTGAAGGACCAACTGTTTCAGGGTTGTTTAATTTTGTCAGCATTTGTACGAGACCGATCAGGGTACCGATCATTCCAAAAGAGGGCGCGTAAAGCCCCATCTTCTTAAAAACATCCTGAATAATAAAATGCCTTTGCTTCATGGATTCAATTTCAATATTCAGCGTGTCTCGCATCATATCTTCCTTGGAACCATCTGCAATAAGGTTGCAGGCTTTTTTGAGGAAGTCCGACTCGATTTCCAGTTTGCTCAAAGCCACAATACCCTGTCTACGGCTCAGGGTGCAAAGCTCAACCATGGTGGAAACCATGTCGTTAGAGTCTTCTTTGGAGGAGGTAAAGACAAAAATAGCGGCCTTAAAGGCCGACTTGACATCATCAAGCTGGAAGGTGATGAGCGAGGCGGCTAAGGTGCCTCCAATAACAATCATCAATCCAGGGATATTCAGGAATGTCTGAATATCACCCCCGATAAAAATAGCGGAAACGATCAGAACCAGGCCCGAAATGATCCCTGCTAAAGAAGCTATGTCCAAAGTTCAGCCCTTTTATAAACAATTCTTACGGAAATACGGATTCGATAAATCTACCACTTTGTTCAAATTTCCGCAATAATTTCCGCTAGTTAGCCATATTCTCCCGGACTGGAAATATGCCCGGACAGCGACAACCAGACCTTAAAAGCCGGGTTTCCAACGGTTTTCTACCTATTTTTGTTCATAACGGCTGGTTGCGTGGCTATAATTAGCCTGAATTCAAAAATTTATTGGTTCCTACCTGTTTTTTTCGGTGGTGAAATCTGGCTCAAGGCTGAACCCTCGCCATTTTTTTAAGGGAGGCTAATAAGTGAAGGTTTTGTTATTTCAATGGAGTTGAGGAGGCTGGCAAAATGGGGCTCATTTGAATGGCAAAATGGCTATTCATCATAGAGGTGGCAGTGCACCTGGTGTCCTTCTTCCAGTTGAACCTGAGAAGGGACTTCAATTTTGCAACGGTTCATGACTTTTGGGCAACGTGGATGGAAATGACATCCGGATGGTGGGTTAAGCGGGGAGGGGACATCTCCCGGAAGTGGCAGTGGTCGGTTGCGGGACTTAGGGTCGAGGGATGGCTTGGAAGCGAGTAATGCCTGTGTGTAGGGGTGGGCTGGGGTGTTGGCGATTTGTTCCGTGCTGGCCAGTTCCACGATTTTTCCCAGATACATGACAGCGGTTCTCTGCGAAAGGTGTTTGACAACATTGAGGTCATGCGAAATAAAGAGCATGGACAGGTTTTCTTCCTGCTGAAGCGTTTGCAGTAAATTTATGATTTGAGCCTGGATGGATACATCCAATGCGGAAACGGGTTCATCGCAAACGATATAACGGGGGCCAAGAGCCAGAGCCCTGGCTATACCAATGCGTTGCCTCTGTCCTCCAGAAAATTCGTGCGGATACCGGTTCAAATACATGGACGAAAGCCCTACTTTCTCCATGAGTGACTCTACTTTAGTCCGCAACGCTTTTCCGTTGATGCGGAAATGCACAGAAAGCGCCTCCCCGATAATTTGCTCAACCGTAAACCGGGGATTCAGCGAACTGTACGGGTCCTGGAAAATGATCTGCATCTTGGGGCGCAATCTTGCCAACTCTTTCCTGTTCAACCTGAATATATCGACATCTTCAAAATACACATTCCCGGACGTGGGTTGCATGAGACGCAAGCTCATTCGCCCCACCGTTGTTTTCCCGCAACCGGATTCCCCAACCAGACCTAATATTTCTCCTTCATGAATCTCAAAGGATACGTCATCGACAGCTTTTACCTGGTTGACCACCTTCGATAGCAGTCCTCCATATACAGGAAAGTATTTTCTCAGGGAGCGAACGGTCAATAATTTTTTCATGCGGCAGGTGTGGTTTCATAGAGCCAGCAGGCGGTCTCATGAGGATTTTTACCGTCAATAGATTCCAAAGGAGGAATCATTTTCGTGCACTGATCGAGTTTTTCCGCGCACCGGGGGTGAAACGCGCATCCCTTGGGTAGGTAGGCCGGGTGGGGAACGGTGCCTGGTATCGTTTCCAGTTTCGCGCCGTCTTTAGGTAATGAATTGAGCAGGCCGCGGGTATAGGGGTGTGCCGGTGAGGCAAATAACTCTTCAACCGGGGCCAATTCCACCACTTTTCCTGAATACATCACGGCTACCCGGTCGGCGTATTGAGCCACAATACCAAGGTTATGGGTGATAAGCAGAATGGACATATGGGTTTCTTTTCTCAGCCGATCAAGCAGGTCGAGAATCTGTGCCTGAATGGTGACATCCAGAGCTGTGGTGGGTTCGTCGGCAATAAGGAGGGCGGGTTGGCAAACGATGGCCATGGCAATCATCACGCGTTGTTTCATGCCGCCAGAAAGTTCGTGCGGATACTGGTCGATCCTGTTCTCGGGAGAGGGAATGGCCACTTGCCGCAGAACCTTCAAGGCTAACTCACGGGCCTGGGCTTCCGTTTTGTTCTGGTGCAGGCGGATGGCTTCCATGATCTGGTCTCCGACCGTGAATATCGGGTTGAGAGAAGTCATTGGCTCCTGAAAAATCATGCTGATTTCGTTGCCGCGAATGTCCTGCATTTCTACTTCCGGAGCCTGCAAAATATCCTTTCCTTTAAAAAGGATCCGCCCCGATTCGAATCTTCCGGGAGGAATGGGGACGAGGCGCATGACGCTTAAGGCCGTGACGGATTTTCCGCAACCAGACTCCCCGACCAGCGCAAGAGTTTCGCCTTTATGAATTGTCAGGTCTACATTGCGCACGGATTGAACGATGTTTTCTTCGGTGTGAAAAAACGTGCTCAGGTCTTCGATCTTGAGAAGGGGGGAGGTCATACTATTTTGAAATGGAAAAAAGTGTCCAGACCGTTTTAGGGATGGTCATGCCCCTCATGTCCGTCATGGTCATCCTGCTCATCAAGGATATCTTCATAGCGGTATCCGTCATCCTCATCAATATCGTATCTATTAAGGCGGGTATCGATTTTTTCCGACCACAGGTCAATTCCACCTTCCAGACACTTTACGTTGGTGAACCCTCTCTGGGTCAGCCACTTCTGAAAACTTGGGCTACGATCCTGTTTCCAGTCAATCAAGACTATTTCGCGATCTTTCTCAAAGGTTCCGAGAACATGCTCATTGTTTTCGGAATTGATAATGTGCGAACCTTCAACCTTGGAAATGTCTCTTTCCCAGCTTTCGCGAATGTCCAGCATAACGGGCTTGTTGCCGGAATCGATTTTTTGTTTCAGCTCCTCACAGGTTATAACCGCAACATTTTTATCTGCATACTCCTTGTTCAGGCAGTTGATAACTTCCTGCATATTTTTCCCATGAGCCAGACATATGGAAGCGAGGGTTTCTTCCTTGCTGTATGGAGTCACCGGCAGACCAATATGGAATTCTTTAAAGAGTATGGTGTGGACTTCCGGGAAAATCTGATTGGCAGATTCCATGGAAAGTTCCGCATTGAACGGGCCATCGACTTTCTCCACCTCAATTTCAGAAATTCTCAGGATATGGTAACCGTATTGGGAATGGACCGGACCGATAACATGCCCTATATCTTTTACGGAAACCTCCTGTCCCATAATGGATTGCAGATTCCCTTCCGGCATCCAACCCAGGTCGCCAGCGTTCTCCTTGGAGGGGCAGGTGCTGAATTTTGTCACCACCTCTTCAAAGGGAGTCCCGCTATCTAACTGCTTTTTTGCCGCAACGACATCTTCCATAGAATGGGTGAAAATCTGGCTGGCTCGAACCCGAATCATAGGCTTGTCTCCTGATAGCTAAATTTGTTGATGGTCATCATAGTACTCTTTGATGGCAAAACCCAGTTTAAAGAAGCAAAATAATTGTTTTTTGAGTCACTGGAAGTTTATCAGTTTTTCATCGACTAATATTGATCGAAGTCTGGAAACTTGCCTGTGCTGACGAAACCTGTTGAACTTTCTAGGGTTATAACCCCTTTCAAATAAAGTCTTAAGTGGTGAACGCGGTCTGCCGAAAAGTATGGGGTAGGGGTTCTCAGGCCCTCGGATGAAGTCTGTTCCCGGCAATTAATGAAATTGTAATGCCATGGCACTGTAACAAGTTATTGAGGACTTAGGATTTTTAATTTATTTTTTCAAGGAGATTGTTTTGGAAACTCGCAGAGATAAAGAGAATCAGGATAAACGGGTTTGTGAAAATACGGCCCGAAATTCAATCGGTGACGGGAAAGAAAAGAAACCGGTTAAGACTAATAGTGAATTGATGGCGGAGTTTTTTGCTATTGCGCCGGATGAAATAAAAAAATAAAAACCATCTCCTCCACAGGGCTTTCCCGCCTTGTTAAAATATTTCCCATCCCTCCAATTTGACAATACCCGTCACCTGAACTAGGATTTTGTGGTCTCGTAAAAACCTTTTTAAGTCGGCCTTTAATCTGGGGAGACGAAAGAAAATGAATTGATTGAGGGAAAATAAGTGAATTCCCGGAAAAAAATAGAGTTTAACACCCATAAACAAAAATCAGTGCTTGGGTGGACGTTACCACTATTACTATTGGGCATTATAGCAATATCCTGTTCAGAAGAAGATGCCAGCCTGCTTCACCGATACTCCAGCCAGGGCAATGTGGACGAAGTCAAACGGCTGATTTCCAGTGGCGTGAGCGTAAATAAAAAAAACAGTGACGGGTATGCTCCCGTGCATTTAGCAGTTAAAGCAGGGCACAAAGACATACTCATGGTGCTTATTGATAATGGAGCGGACATTAATGCAGAGGCCATTTATGGTGACACTCCATTGCATATAGCGGCCGCCTATGGCCAGATGGACGTTGTGAAAATTCTGCTTTCCAGTGGCGCTAAAATAAACGCGGAAAACGGATATAAGAATACTCCCTTGCACCGGGCCGTAAACGAGGGCCATAAAGGTGTGGTGGAAATGCTTATCGAAAAAGGGGCGAATATCAACGCGAGAACCAAATTTGATGACACCCCGCTGAATGTTGCCATCAAGACCGGCAACAAACAGATCATCCAGCTTCTGGAAAATAACGGAGCCGTTAAATAGCGGTAAACCGGAAGAACACCAGAAAATGGTCAGGATTCATATTTATGGCCCCTCCACAGGGCTTTCCAGCCGTATTAAAATATTTCCACTCCTCCTGTTTGACAATATCCGCCACCTGAACTAGGATTGGGCGATCGACTCCTGTCCCTGGGGGTCGCCATGCTTCTCTGAGTGCTAACCGGCCATGGATAAAAATTTTCCCTAATAAAAATAAAGTTATGTGGGGCTATGCGAGAGCATACGTTACCTGCTGGAGTGACTTGCGACCAACCCGAGTAAGGGGTTGGATGGAGCGGCCAATTTAATATTTAACGGGAGAGGAAAATGAATTTATTTCGAATGGGCACTTTGTTGTTATCCATGGTTTTTTTATTGGTTCTGTGTGTTGGTTGTGGGGAAGAAAAACAAAAATCCAAGGACGTAGGGCAAGCGATTGTTGACACCGTTAAATCTGCTGAAAATAAGGTTGATGATGCCATGTCGAAGATGCAGGAAAAAGTTGACCAACTGGGGGATAGTGAAAAGTAGTGGGAATATGAGAGGGCCTGCCTGGGATGGTGTCCCGGCAAACTATGGGAGTAAACCACTCCAGACTCCAGGATAGGATAAAGAAGGGCAAACAATTTAGTAAGAATACCTCTCATTGGAGAAACTTATAGTCAAGTAGCAACGCGACCTCTTTACTTTACGACCCCTTTACCCCTTTATAACCACGGAAAACACGGAAGGCCACGGAAATGGGTAATTTGTTATTTGAAGAAGAGACCTTTGCTATTCGTGGTGCCGTTTTCGATGTCTATCGCGAGATGGGATGTGGCTTCCTGCCAGCTGTCTATCAAGAATGTCTTGAGAAAGAGCTTAAAGACAAAAGGATTCCATTCGTATCTCAGCCGGAATTAACGCTCAATTACAAAAG
>Ga0066644_10001545_pt1 | contig 12741 bp, 10 predicted proteins | sample CryGeyCG2114_020_FD_62735 | JGI IMG/M metagenome (GOLD analysis project Ga0066644, IMG submission 62735) | Groundwater microbial communities from aquifer - Crystal Geyser CG15_big_fil_post_rev_8/21/14_0.20 | ecosystem: Environmental > Aquatic > Deep subsurface > Groundwater | place: USA: Utah...
ACATGCTCGATTTCGCACCCAATGTCGTGCAGATTTCGAGCCCCGATTTCCTCGCCCAACGGGCGATAGCACTCGCGCGCAAGCATAATATCGCGACGCTGGCATCGATCCACACGCGCTTCGAGACCTATCTTCGCTATTACCATCTCGGCGCTCTCGAGCCGTTGCTGACGATCTACCAGCGCAATCTCTACCGCCGCTGCGATGCGATCGTAGCGCCGTCAGAATCGATGGCCGACGTGCTGCGCGAAGAGCGGATGAACGACCGGATTGGCATCTGGAGCCGCGGCGTCGACAAGGAGCGCTTCGATCCCGCCCGCCGCGACATGGCCTGGCGCCGTTCGCTCGGTATTGCCGACGAGACGCCCGCGATCGGTTTTGTCGGCCGGCTGGTGATGGAAAAGGGGCTCGACGTGTTCGCCGCCGCGGTCGATCGGCTCAAGGCACGCGGGACCGATTTCGCGACGATCGTCGTCGGCGACGGCCCCGCGCGCGGCAAGTTCGAGGAGCTGCTTCCCGACGCGCATTTCGTCGGCTTCCAGAAGGGCGACGACCTCGGCCGCGCGGTTGCCTCGCTTGACATTTTCCTCAACCCCTCGGTCACCGAAACCTTCGGCAATGTGACGCTCGAGGCGATGTCGAGCCGCGTACCCGTCGTTGCCGCGCGCGCCACCGGCAGCGCCAGCCTGGTCGTCGATGGCGTGACGGGGCGGCTCGTCGAACCACGCGATATCGACGGCTATGCCGACGCGCTGGCGACCTATTGCGAGGACCGGGCGGTGCGAGACGCGGCAGGTCTCGCGGGCGAGGCGCGCAGCGAGGATTACAGCTGGGACGCGGTCAACCAGCGGATCGTCGATCTTTACCTCGAACTGGCCGACCGAAGCTGCTGAGTCGCGCGGCAACGCGTCGCTGCCGCCATGGTCGCATCGCTCCGGCTCGGCTCTGTCGCTGTCAGCGATCGCCTGAAGAATGCGTTGACCGCAGCGAGGTCGTGTCGGTCGATCGTCGTGAGGCGATAGTCGCGGCATAGGGCCGCGACCTGCCCAGGGCTGATCCCCGAGGCGAGCAGCATGACCGGGCGGTTGCGGACAAACGGATCGTTGATGACGATATCCTGCGAAAACGGTGCGGCGAGATTGTCGACGATCGCAACCTCTGCGCCCGACTTGATCGCGGCAATGGCGGGCCGCGCGAACGCTCCGGCGAACTGATGTGCGTGGAAGAAGCGCAGCGGGATGACCGTCACCAGCGTCACCAGCGACAAGGTGATGAACAGGCGCGCATGGGCGATGCCGCGAGCCCGCAGCTCGATCCAGCCGGCCCCGCACAACAGGCACATCGCACCGAGCGCGCCGTGGAGATAGCGATAGCCCCAGCCATGGCCCTGATAGGGCCGCAGGACGAGCTTGATCGCGATGGTCAGGACGACGATCGCGACCAGCGTCAGCAGCCGGGTGTCGCGTGTCCGCCAGGCGCGCACGCCGCCCGCGATCAGTAAGGGCAGGAAGGCGAGATGCTGCCAGCTCAGCAAGCGGACGAGGTTGGCAGCCTGGATCGTCACCGACCCCCAGCCGAATTCGCCCGCCAGGTTGCGTGCCTGGTCGATCAGGCCCCCGACGGCACCGGTCGCCGGAGCGCCGGCCGCGCCGGCCATCGGCAGCATACCCGCCCAGTCTGCGCGCAGGCCCGAAAACACCTCCCAGAACAGGATGAAGGCGGGATAGGCGAGGGCATAGATCGCGGCGAGACCCCAGCGACGCTGGATCAGGAAGATCGCGGCGACGGGAAAGGCGAACAGCGGATGGTAGAGGACCTGGTGGAGGCCGGTGGCGAAGAAACCGATCGCCAGCGCGCCGGCGTGGCCGGGCTTGTCGTCGCGCCAGACGAGTAGCAGCCAGAGCATGTTGAGCGCGAGCAAGGGCGCCATCGCATAGGCGGTCATCGCGTTGAGCAGGAACTGCGCACTGAGCAGCAGCGTGGCCACGCTGACCGTCGCGGCTTCGGCGCCCGCGCGGTCGGGCCACATGAGCCGGGCGCAGCGCCACGTCGCCCACAGGCCGAGCGCACCGAACAGCGGCCCAACGATGTGCGCATAACCGAGCAGCTGGCCGATGGCGTGAAGCGCCGAATTGATCGGCCGGTAATCCGACGCCCACGCCCCGTCGGCGAGGCCGGGCTGCATGAAGATGGTGTTGAGCGCCGGACGAAGGGCGAGCCATGGCTCGGGGATCATCCCGACCCAGTGACCGGCGGTGAAAATCCGCGCGTCGAAGATCGCCATCTGTTCGTCACGACTGAGGTCGTGGCCCCATAGGATTGTCCGGAACCCGATCACGCCGACAACGACGACAATCAGCGATGCGGTCGCGATGTAGCGCCGGTCGAGCGCGATCAGGGGGTGTTGGTCGCGCGATCGCGATAGCGGCCCGGCGAAGACGACGAACAGCACCGCGAGCGTCAGCGTGATCGCTAGGTCGTGCCGTATCAGGAACGCGTTCGCCAACAGCGGCAGGCGGCCGACCGACGCGAGAATGACCAGCACGACCAATGCCGCCGCGCTCGCCAGCAGGAGGCGCGAGATGAAGCTGTCGGCGGCGCTCGCCGGGTCGGTCGTTGGCGTCTCGGTCGGCATGGATTCCCCCTCGGCGTCCCGCTCGTAGCGCAACCGCACCGCCATGCAAACGCGTCGATGCGCGTTGCGAGTGGAACTATCGGACGCGAGCGCCTATTTCACAGCGATGGCCGATCTCTTCGCTTCCGAAAAACCGCAGCGTGCCGATGCGCGCTCCGACAGTGCGCCGCTCGCCGACCGGCTGCGGCCCGAGGCGCTTGGCGATATCGTCGGCCAGGACCACCTGACCGGTGAGGGCGGGACGATTAGCCGGATGGTCGATGCTGGCAAGCTGTCGTCGATCGTCTTCTGGGGGCCGCCGGGGACGGGCAAGACGAGTATTGCGCGTCTGCTCGCCGATGCGGTGGGTTTGCGCTTCGTCGCGTTGTCGGCGGTGTTTTCGGGGGTCGCCGACCTGCGCAAGATCTTTGCCGAGGCGCGCGATTATGCCCGTGCCGGACAGCAGACATTGCTGTTCGTCGACGAGATCCACCGCTTCAATCGTTCGCAGCAGGACGGTTTCCTGCCTTATGTCGAGGACGGCACCGTCGTGCTTGTCGGCGCGACGACCGAGAATCCGAGCTTCGAACTCAATGCCGCCTTGCTCAGCCGTGCGCAGGTGCTCGTCCTCCACCGGCTCGATGCTGCCGCGCTCGATGCGCTGCTGGCGCGCGCCGAGGCACTGGTCGGGCGCGACCTGCCGGTAACGCAGGAGGCGCGCGAGGCGCTGATCGCCTCGGCCGACGGCGATGGACGGTTCCTGCTCAATCAGGCCGAAACCTTGTTCTCGGTCGAATTCGACGCGCCGCTCGATCCGGCTGGGCTGGCCAAGTTTCTCCAGCGCCGCGTCGCGGTCTACGACAAGGACCGCGAGGGCCATTACAACCTCATCTCGGCGCTGCACAAATCGCTGCGCGGCTCCGATCCGCAGGCGTCGCTCTACTGGCTGGCGCGGATGCTCGTCGCTGGCGAGGAGCCGCTCTACGTGCTGCGCCGCATCGTCCGTTTCGCCAGCGAGGATATCGGCCTCGCCGATCCGCAGGCGCTGGTGCAATGCCTCGCCGCGAAGGACGCCTATGATTTCCTCGGCTCGCCCGAAGGCGAGCTGGCGATCGTCCAGGCGTGCCTCTATTGCGCCACCGCGCCCAAGTCGAACGCCGTCTATGCCGCGCAAAAGGCCGCGTGGAAGGACGCCCGGACGACCGGATCGCTGATGCCGCCGATGAACATCGTCAACGCCCCGACCAAGCTGATGAAGGAACTCGGCTATGGCGATGGCTACCGCTACGACCATAACGAGGACGGCGGCTTTTCCGGCGCCAATTACTGGCCCGAGGAGATGCAACCGGGCGATTATTATGCGCCCAAGGACCAGGGTTTCGAAAAGCGGATAGCCGAGCGCATGGCATGGTGGGCCGAACGGCGAACGGCATCCTCAGACAGCTAAACGGGCGAGCGTCTTATGCGCCCGGCGACTCTCGATCGAGCGGCGCGTCATGCTCGACCTCGGCCTTGTCGAGCGTCTTTGCCACCTGTTCGACTTCGGCGCTGGTCGACAGGTTTAGCGAGGCCAGCATGTCTTCGCCCACGTCGAACGCCGAGCCGGTCCAGACGGGGACGCCCGCATGACGGATCGCGGCGATCGCGTCGCGCTCTTGCGGCGTGAAAGAGGTGGCATGGACATGGCGGATCAGCACCGCCGCGACGCGACCTGGATGGCTGACGACAGCATCGGCATAGGCGGCGACGTCGCCCTGGCTGTCGTCGCCGATCAGGATGAACTTTAGCGCCGGATAGAATTCGATCAGCTGGGCGATCGCTGCGGTCTTGTGCATCCCGTGGCTCTTGCTGCCGAGCGTCCCGCGGTTGAATCCCCAGTCCTTCAACTTCATCGGGCCCAACGGGAGATTGTTGAGCGACAGGAATTCGGTGAGGAAGCCGTACAGATTCCACGGGCTCGACGAGATATAGAAGAATGGTCGCGACGGGCTTGGCGCGCTCGCGCTTTCGTCGGCTTCGCCGCCCGCGCCGCCGCCGATATGCGTGAAGAGATCCTCGACCCCGGGCACCGCAATGCGATCGCCGGGGTTCGAGGCAAGCACGCGCCGCCAGTTGCGCGCAAGGTTCCAGACGCCGGTCTCGAGCACGGTATCGTCGAGGTCGGAAATAACACCGTGGTGGATGTCGGTTCCCGGAGCGAGGATCATCGCCCTGGCCGGTCCGTCGGGGCAGGGGCAGTCGTGCGCGCTTAGGGTGGCGTCTTCCCAGCGGCTGTGGGGCGGCAACGGCAGCTCGCGCGCGAAGGCGATGTCGAACACGACATAGCCCTCGGCGTCGCTGACCGCGGTCGTCCGGTGGTCACCATAATTGAGCGTGATCGTGCAGCCGGCGACTTCGCGCGAGGCATAGAGTCGCGCCATCGCGCGAAATTTCTGCCACGCGGTGCGCGGGATGGCGCGCGGTCGCGCATGGCGCAGGATACGTGCGCGCACGAACAGGCGCGTCTCGCTGCGATAGCCGGCATAGGCGACGATCGTGACCGCGCGCACGCTCACTTGGGCTAGAGGATATATTTGCTGAGATCGGCGTCGCGGGCGATATCGGGCAGCTGCGCGTCGACATAGTCAGCGTCGACCGTCACACTCTCGCCGCCGCGGTCCTCGGCCTCGAAGCTCAGGTCCTCGAACAGCTTCTCCATGATCGTCAATAGCCGTCGGGCACCGATATTCTCGACGCTCTCGTTGACCTCGGCGGCGATCTTGGCGACCGCCGCGATCGCGTCGTCGGTCATCGTCACGTTGATGTTCTCGGTGCCGAGCAAGGCGAGATACTGCTGCGGCAACGACGCGCGCGTTTCGCTCAATATGCGCACGAAATCCTCCTCGGTCAGTGCGCGCAACTCGACGCGGATCGGCAGGCGCCCCTGCAGTTCGGGCAGCAGGTCGCTCGGCTTGGCGACGTGAAACGCGCCCGAGGCGATGAACAGGATATGGTCGGTCTTGAGCGGGCCATATTTGGTCGCGACGGTGGTTCCCTCGATCAGCGGCAACAGGTCGCGCTGGACGCCTTCGCGGCTCACCGATCCGCCGCGCACGTCGCTGACCGCGATTTTGTCGATCTCGTCGAGAAAGACGATCCCGTTCTCCTCGGCATCGGCCAGCGCAACACGCGCGACGTCGTCCTGGTCGAGCCGGGCATCCTGCTCCTCCTCGACCAGCCGGTCCCACGCCTCGGGGACCTTGAGCTTGCGGCGCTTGGTGGGTTTCTGGCCCATCGCCTTGCCCATCATTTCGCTCAGGTTGATCATGCCGACATTGCCGCCCATGCCGCCCAAGTCCATCTGCAGGCCAGAGGAGTCGGCGACCTCGATCTCGACCTCGGCATCGTTCATCTGGTCGGCCTCGATCTTCTCGCGGAACGACAGGCGCGTAGCCTCGCTCGATCCCTTGCCCGTCAGCGCGTCGAGCAGGCGCTCCATCGCCGCCTTCGACGCAGCCTCGCGGACCGCCTCGCGGCGGCGGTCGCGTTCGAGCCGAACGGCATCCTCGACGAGGTCGCGGGCGATCTGGTCGACGTCGCGGCCGACATAGCCGACCTCGGTGAACTTGGTCGCTTCCACCTTGACGAACGGCGCATCGGCGAGCTTGGCCAGGCGGCGCGATATCTCGGTCTTGCCGCAGCCGGTCGGGCCGATCATCAGGATGTTCTTGGGCATCACCTCGTTGCGCAGGTCGGGATCGACGCGTTGGCGGCGCCAGCGGTTGCGCAGCGCGACCGCGACCGCACGCTTGGCCGCCGTCTGGCCGATGATATGCTGGTCGAGCGCGGCGACGATCGCCTTCGGCGTCAGGCTGATACGGCCCGTCGATTCGGCGCTCACGTCGAGCTCTCCATCGTTTCGATCGTCGTGTTGCCGTTGGTATAGACGCAGATGTCGGCGGCGACCGTCATCGCCTTGTTCGCCAGCACTTCGGCATCGTCTTCATATTCCATCAGTGCGCGTGCGGCCGACAGCGCATAATTGCCCCCCGATCCGATCGCTGTGACGCCTTCATAGGGCTCGAGGACATCGCCATTGCCGGTGAGGACCAGCGTGATGTCCTTGTCGGCGACGATCATCAAGGCTTCGAGGTTGCGCAGGTATTTGTCGGTGCGCCAGTCCTTGGCGAGCTCGACCGCGGCGCGCATCAGCTGGCCGTGATGCTGTTCTAGCTTGCGTTCGAGCCGCTCGAACAGCGTGAAGGCGTCGGCGGTCGCACCGGCAAAGCCGCCGATCACGCTACCGTCATGGAGACGGCGCACCTTTTTCGCATTGGGTTTCATGATCGTCTGGCCCATCGAGACCTGGCCGTCGCCGATGATGACGACCTTCCCGTTCTTGCGGACCGAAAGGATGGTGGTGCCGTGCCATTGGATGAGGCCGTGTTGTTCTTTTTGCATGGCAGCGAATATGGGTTAGCTGTTTGGCGATGCAAGCCCGTTCATCGCGCCGATCCGCGCGAAGAGATCGTCGTTGACCGGCGTCGCGATGCCATGGCGGCGACCCAGGTCGGCAATCGCGCCGTTCAAAAAGGCGATCTCGGTGGGCTTGCCGGCGGCGACGTCGTCGGCCATCGAAGAGCGCGCCTTGGCATCGATGTTTGCCAGCAGCGGCAGGCGTTCGAGCAGCCATTGCGGCAGCGACAGCATCAAGGCGAGCCGTTGCGGCGAGACGACGCCCGTCGGGGCGGGGCGGATCCCTTCGGCGCGCGCGACCTTCATCCCCTCGCGAATCGCGCCGACGGTCATTGCGCGCCATTTCGGATCGAGGAACTGCGCGCGCAGGCCCATTCCCGATGCGGCATTGACCGCGTTGTTGAGGTTGATCAGCAGCTTGCCCCAGCGGACCGAGGCGAAGTCGTCGCTGAACGCGACCGGCGCGAAGCGGCTGTGCGCGACGCTTTCGAGCAGCCCGAGCGCGGGCGATGCCTCGACGACGATATTGCCCGCGGTCGCCTTGTGAAAGCGGTGGCCGCCGATGACGACGACATTGTGCGTGACGACGCCGCCAAGGACCTTGTGGTCGGGCAGCGCTGCGCGCAGCTTTTCGAGCGGGCCGATGCCGTTCTGCAACGCGACGATCGGCGTGGTCGGCGGGCAATGCGCCTTGAGCTCGGCAATCGCACCCTCAAGCGCGGTCGCCTTGATCGCGAGGACGACGAGTCCCGCCTCGGCGAGCACCGCGGGGTCGCTCGTGATGTGAAGATCGGCAACGGCGACCTCGGCGCTGTGTCCGGCATAATCGGACAGTGCGAGATGCCCCGCCGATTGCGCCGCGTCGGCGAGCCACGGGCGTCCGAGCAGGCGGACGTCGCCGCCTGCAAGCTGCCAGGCGAGGCCGACATAGGCGCCGATCGACCCCGCGCCGTGAATGACGATCGGGCCGGCGGTGCTCGTCGAAGGGTCGTTCAATTGACGCCCCTCCGCGCGAGTTCGGCCTCCCAGGCGAGCGCATCGGCGACGATCGTGTCGAGATTGTCGTAGCGCGGCGTCCAGTCGAGTGTCGCAAGGATGCGCTTATTGTCGGCGGTTAGTGCATCGGGGTCGCCGGCGCGGCGGCCTTCGAAGCGGCGCATGATCGTGGTCCCCGCGACGCGATCGACCGCGTCGAGCACTTCGAGCACCGAATAGCCGTGCCCATAGCCGCAGTTCATCACGAGGCTGCGCTCCGGCTCGGCAATCAGCGCATCGAGCGCAGCGACGTGCGCCGCGGCAAGGTCGCTGACGTGGATATAGTCGCGTTCGCCGGTACCGTCGGGGGTGGCGAAGTCGGTTCCGAACACCGCGACGTCGGCGCGCTTGCCGAGCGCGGCCTCGCAGGCGACCTTGATGAGGTGCGTCGCGCCGGTCGTCGACTGGCCTGTGCGGCCTTGCGGATCGGCTCCGGCGACGTTGAAATAGCGTAGCGCGCAATAGTTGAAGGCGTGCGCGGCGGCGGTGTCGGCCAGCATCTGTTCGGTCATCAGCTTCGACCAGCCATAGGGATTGATAGGTTGCGTCGGCGCATCCTCGTGCGCCGGGATCGTTTCGGGGATGCCATATGTCGCGGCAGTCGAGGAAAAGATGAAGTGCGGCACGCCTTGCCCCACCGCTACCTCGATCAGCGCGCGGCTGTTGACCGTGTTGTTGGCGTAATAGGCGAGCGGGTCGGCGACCGAATCGGGCACAACGACCGAGCCGGCAAAATGCATGATCGCGCCGACATCGTGGTCGCGGATCGTCTGCGCGACGAGCGCGCCGTCACCGACATTGCCTTCAACGAGCGGGACGTCGTCGGGCAGCGCCCAGCGAAAGCCGGTGACGAGGTTGTCGATCACGACGACCGGCCAGCCCGCCTCGCGCAGCGCGAGCACCGCGTGGCTGCCGATATAGCCCGCGCCGCCGGTGACGAGCACCGCCGGATGGGTCGATCGCCTGTCGCTCGTGTCGATGGCCATGCGCTTTGCGTTCCTGAATGCGATGAGTGCCCGCTGGACCAAATGCCAGCTTTGCGCCAAGGATTGAAGCCACGCTGCCGCTTTGCCAATGATAATCTGGGCAAACGATCATCCGGCAAGGATCGAAACGGGCGGCCGAACGATCATGGGCCGATGGGGAATCGAACAGTCATGGACCGCCGCGACCCCGCCGTCTCCCGATCGGTACCACCTGCCCCTAGGCCAAAAGTGCGGGTGCTCGGCAAATACTACGCCCCGTTCGAAGGAGGCATAGAGCATGTCGCGCGGATCGCCGCCGAGGCGCTGGTCGCCGACGCCGAAGTCGAAGTGCTTGCATTCGCCCATGACGCCAGCGCTCGCGACGAGAGTATCGGGGGCGTGCGGGTGCGCCGCTTCGCCACGCAAATCGTGCTTGCCTCGCAACCGATCAGCCTCGGCTATGCGCTCGCGGTACTGCGCGGCCGCTATGACGTGTTGATCGTCCATGCGCCCAACATCCTCGCCAATCTCGCCTGGCTTGTGCGGCGCTTCATCCTCGGCGACCGCGCGCGGCTCGTCGTCGTCCACCACATGGACATGCACGGCCGTCCGCTGCTGCGCGCGCCCTCGCGCTGGCTCTACGACCGGCTGCTCGCGCGCGCCGATCGCGTCGTCGTGACCTCGATGAAGAATGTGCAGGTTTCGGCCGATATCCGAGTCGCCTGCGATATCGTCGCGATCCCGCTCGGGATCGATCCGGCCAACTGCGCCGTCTCGGGTACCGCCCTCAGCGCCGCGCAGGAGCGCCGCCAGGCGCTCGCCGGCGACGCGGCGGTGGTCGGTTTCGTCGGGCGCCATGCGCGCTACAAGGGGCTCGACGTGCTGATGCGCGCGCTCGCGCTGATGCCCGGCGTCCACGCCATCGTCGCGGGTGAGGGGAGCGAGAGCGACGGTGCCCGGGCGCTTGCGCGCGACCTCGGTATCGGGTCCCGCGTCCATTTCATCGGCCGCGTCTCGCACGACGAAAAACTCGGCCTGCTCGCGACGATCGATGTCTTCGCCTTTCCCTCGACCGAGATTACCGAGGCATTCGGCATCGCCCAGCTCGAAGCGATGGTCGTCGGCGCCCCCGTCGTCGCGAGCGACCTGCCGACCGGCGTCAGCGACATTTCGATCGACCAGAAGACCGCGCTGACGGTGCCACCGGGCGATCCGCAGGCGCTGGCCGGGGCGCTCGCGGCGATGATCGCCGATCGGACGCTTGCCGCGCGACTGGCCGACCGGGCGCGGTCGCATGTTCTCGACCATTTCACCGAAGGCGGAATGCAGGCGGCCTATCGCGAGCTTGTCGCCGCATTGTTGCAGGCCAAGGCGCAATGACGGTTCCTCGCCGCGTCCTCGTCGTCAGCGATCGCTATCCGCCCGAGGTCGCTGGCGGCGCCGAACTCAGCCTGCACGATACCCTCAAGGCGCTCGATCCTGCAGCATGGGAGTGCCGCGTCATCGCGCTGAGCGATCGCACCGGCGTGCGTCGGACGACGGTCGACGGGATTGCCGTCGCCTTCGTCGGCGCCGAAGCCGGCTGGCCCGTCCGCCTCGGCCAGATCAAGGCGCGCCTCTCGACGATGGGACGCTGGCAAAAACGGCTGGTCGGACCGTTTGTCGCGCTCGGCCTGCTCGTTGCCTATCTGGCTCAGTCGTTCGCGGGCTTCGGTCGGCGGTTCGGACGCGTTCTCTTGCTTGCGCGGCTGGCGGCGTTCGATCGCGATCATTTCGGTCGGCTCGAGGAAGCCTATGACCGCCGGTCGCCCCCTTCGCGCCTGATACAGGCGGCGATCGACGACTGGCATCCCGATATCGTTCATTTTGATAACAAGGACAGCATCATGCTGTCGGCGACGATCGATGCCGGGCCTGCCGGGACCGTCGCGATGGTGCGCGACCACCGGTTCTTCTGCGGCCATCCGCGCCAGCGCATGATGGTCGGCGAGCGCGCGTGCGCGACCTGCGCCTTTGGCTGTGTCGACGACCTCGGCCAGCCGCAGCGCGGCATGATCGAGCGTGAAATGGCGCAGGCAATCGCGTTGCGCCACGCCGCGCTGGCCGGGATCGACACGGTCCTGACGACGAGCGGCTATCTGGTCGACCAGCTGGCGCGGGCAGGTGTCCGCCAGCCGGCACAGGCGCTGGGCAACCCGCATCCCCCGATCGCCGACTATGAGCGCGCGGCGGGCGGCATCGAACGCGCCGATCCCCCCGAAATCCTGTTCGTCGGCCACCTGCGCGATGCCAAGGGGCCGATGGTGCTGGTCGATTGCCTGCCACAGCTTGCCCAAGCCCTCGGCGACTTCAAACTCGTCTTTGCCGGGCGCGGACCGCTCCATGACGCGATCGTCGCGCGCGCCGGGGCGATGGGCCTTGGCCGGCATGTCAAAATGCTCGGCTTTGCCCCACGCGACGACATCTACCGTCGGCTGGCGCGCGCCAGCGTCGTTGTCACTCCGACGCTGTGGCCCGAGCCGTTCGGACGCGTTCCGCTGGAATCGGCGGTCGCGCGCCGACCGATCGTTGCTTCCACTCTGGGCGGCCACATCGAAACCGTCATCGATGGCGAGACTGGTTTGCTCGTGCTCCCGGACGACGCCGATGCGCTGGCCGCAGCCATGATCGGCCTGATCGCTGACCCAGCCCGAGCGAAAGCGATGGGAGATGCAGCCTACGATCACGTGACGCGGATATTCGCGCCGCAAACCGTTGCCGGTCGCATCGCTGCCGCTTGGTCCGGCATTCTTAAAATTTCAAAACCACCAGAAAGCAAAGTGCCATGACGATGATTCATACGCTGAAATCATTGGCGCAACGCACGCGCCTGGGACGTCAGGCGCTGCAATTCGCTCATCTGGCGCGTTCGGCGGGTCGCCGCATGCCGAGCAGATCCTGCCCGATGTGCGGTTTTGTCGGTCCGTTAGCCCCCAGCGGCTTTCCGGTTCGGCCCGATGCAATGTGTCCCGATTGCCAGTCGCTCGAACGGCATCGCTTGTTCGCGCTTTGGCTTGGCGATCATCGCGCCGAACTGGCGAGCAAGACGATCCTCCATTTCGCGCCGGAGGCTGCGATCCAGCCGATGCTCGCCGAATTGTCCGATCGCTATGAGACCTGCGATATCGCGCAAGGTCGTGCCCAGACCGTAATCAATATCGAGGCGATCGATCGGCCTGATGCGACCTATGACGCCGTAGTCTGCTTCCACGTTCTCGAACATGTCGACGATATGGCAGCGCTCGCGGAACTCTATCGCGTACTGCGCCGGGGCGGGGTCGCCTTGTTGCAGATCCCGATTGTCGAAGGCTGGGATGCGACTTACGAAAATGCGGCGGTTACGTCTGACGCCGACCGTGACCTGCATTTCGGGCAACCCGACCATATCCGCTATTACGGGTCCGATGTTCGGGATCGCATTCGTGCCGCTGGTTTTGAACTCAGCGAGTTCACCGCGATCGAGCCGTTCGTTCATCGCCACGGACTGCTGCGCGGTGAAAAGCTGTTTATCGCCCGAAAGACCTAAGGTCGTCGGCCCGCGCCATCGCCGTCGTCGCCGGGCAGGCCGCAGCATGGCAGAATCTGTTGCGCCGCACTTAGAGCGGGCCGTTTTCGATCGCCATTGCGCGGGCG
>Ga0066644_10001553_pt1 | contig 12696 bp, 11 predicted proteins | sample CryGeyCG2114_020_FD_62735 | JGI IMG/M metagenome (GOLD analysis project Ga0066644, IMG submission 62735) | Groundwater microbial communities from aquifer - Crystal Geyser CG15_big_fil_post_rev_8/21/14_0.20 | ecosystem: Environmental > Aquatic > Deep subsurface > Groundwater | place: USA: Utah...
ATACGGCAGTATAGTTATTAGTAATATTTGAAGATCATTAAATCAAAGAACTTTTTTTACAAATTATTTTTGTCTGGATATTTTATTGCCTATTGACTTTTTACTTATAAAAGATGTTATGTGCATTTTTTAATTCCTATTGGCTGCTTCTCTAATTGCATTTTCGAGATTATCATCTTTTAGAATGAAGTCATTAAGTTGATCAATATTGTCATGTTTAATATGGAGTTGTCCTTCATTTCCTATATTACCACGATGCTGACCCTTTGAATAAAGAGAATGTTGTGAGATTTCCTTCGAGCTCATAATCCAAACGATTATTTCATCTCTAAAAACAGCTACCCAAATAAATACATCACAATATTGTGGTTTTAATTGTTGAAAATTCATTAAAAATTTTTTTTTCGTATTGCGAGAAAGTGCTTTCATATATAGTGGTTCTTCACTATCACTATCAACTGCTCTTGAAGCTTTAACTTCAATTCTGATTCCATCAAGCCATAAATCATATTGCCCATTATACTTTGAATCAAGCTTTTTTGATGCCTTTTTTAGTTTTGAACATTTTCCCTGAATGTATGTTTGAGCAAATTTTTCACCAAAACCTCTTGGGGCTGATATTTCGAAAATCCAAAGATTTGGATTTTCACTTAAATATTCAGATCTAATTTCAATATATTTTTCAAAAGTTAAACCACTCTTGTTTATGAGATTACAAATCAAATGTTCATATTCATTAAATGGGAAAATAGATTTGTCTTCTTCAATTATTTCTAAAATTGCGTGAAGTTCATCTTGCGAACCATTAAATGAAGAAATTATTTTATCTTTTAATTCTGTAAGTTCCATTATTCATTTTCCTTATGTTTAAATAATTTAGATAATCATTTTCATTGAACTTATAGTACTGTTTAAAGTATTCAGTATGTATTGGTAATGACTCTAAATCACTTCTTAAAATTTTATGGGTATTAAATATATTTTTGAAAATCCAATTCATAAATTCGCTATTTAATAAATCACAAAGTTGTTGGCTAGAAATCGGAAATGATTTATTAAGAATCAACATATTGGCACTATTCAAAATGTATCGTTTTTCGGTATCACAAAAAAAACATAGTTTTGAAGAAATGAATTTGTAAATAAGTTTTTCCTCTGCTTCATATAATGATATAGGAGCAACTTGTTGATAAAGAGATGTATCCTTTGGAATAAAATTACTTGGTTTTTTAAGACTATTTTTTTGAATATCTGAACCTTTGAAAACGGGAATATATCCTTCTTCTATGCTAGATTTACAAAATCTTTTATTATTCCCAGTAACAATGCCCAATCCCCATTCAGCATTATTTAATAAATATTTATGGGGATAATTAAATACGGTTTTTACTACTTCTGAACTCTCTTCATCTAACCAAAAATTAAAAATAGATTTTGGATTGGCTAAAAAAGAAATATTATTGCGTTGAAAAGTTTTCTGTGGTTCTTCACATTTAATTAAATATTTTTCCTTTACTTTATAATTTTTAGTTAGAATAATTGCCTGCGCTTTTGTTACTAAACCTTTAAAAGCTTTTCCATAATCTATAAGTCTAATTATTTCTAAAGACAGTGCCTTTTTTCGTGCTGATTCGAAAGTTGATATATTAAAGAAGGCTTCAGGTAAAAGAAAACCCAATTGACCACCTTCTTGCAGAATTCGTAGTGAGGCAAAAAAGAATAAAGCACTTGTATCCAAGCTTTTCCCGGCATTAAATATCAAAGCATATTTCTCTTTTTGCTGTCTTGCGATTTTTTTGCCCCAGGGTGGATTGGTGAAAATATAATCAAATTGATATTCTTCTATAGAGTTTGCTTCACTTAAAAAATCTTTCAAAATAATATTATCCGAATTGTAACCAGTTTTTTCAAATATTCTTTTTTTTGCTATCGCAATTGCATTTGCATCTATATCAAAGCCATAAATGTTTTCTGGTGGAATTCCATGTTCAATAGCTTCTAGTAGAAAATTTCCAGATCCACAACAAGGATCGCAAAAGGTTTTTGTTGAAATGTTCTTTGGTAAATCTTTTAACATATCCTTAACTATACTTTCAGGAGTATAATAAACACCTTCTTGATTACGATATGAATCAGATAATGAATTCTCGTATTTGTCTCCTAAATACTGAAATTCGACATCAACTGAATTTATTTCTTCGTTCAAGTTAGATGATAATTCTTGATGATCGTGAGAATCTTTTAATAATTTATTGGCTCTAGAATTTAATTTTTCCTTTCCAGCTATTTCATCTATGAAAAGTAAAAATGACTTATTATCTATTTTACCTTTGCTCGTTTGTCTCAAGTAACCGGTTTTTATCCAATTTCGGATTGTTGCTATTGATACCCCCACATTTTCAGCCGCTTCATTTATTGAAATATTTGTAGTTTCATTAAATCCAAATAAATCCGTTTGTAAAGTTTTGTTCATTCTAATTATTCTTAGTTTAACATGAGGTCAAATATACAAAAATTACTAAAATAGATTTTTTTTTGTAGAGATTTTCATGATTTTCACATGCACCTAACGATTTCTATCTTACAGCCAAACAACAAGACCGAAACAGTCTGCACCGCCAACGACGGGACACTTATCTTTCTTTGCAAGTTAATTAATATAACAACTTTTGGCAAAGCCATCCCTTTGGGAGAACAAGCAACTTAAAACAGCTTGCCCGCATCTCTGGCTTGTTAGTCAAACTTTCTGCACTTTCTATGCTATAAATGATATTAAGCAATTAATTATTTTGATAAATTTCAAACTATATTGCTATTCTTTTTCTTCACTTGAATCGGTTTTATCAGGATTGCCAAACAGCTGAACTATTTTCTTACCGAAAACCAAAGCTATTGTTACTCCTAATGCAACGCCTAGTGAAACTCCAAGAGCTATGCCGATATTCTCAAATATAGTTCCTGAAGCGGCACCCAAAGCAGCACCAAAACTGGCACCATATACTAAGATCGTTTCACTTTTATTGGTTGATCTATTATTTCCCATCTATAATCTTCTCCTTTATAAATATAAATTCTAGTTTGCCTAACGTGCCATTAAGCCGCCTTAAAGCCGTTACCGAAATGTTGAAGTAGTACAACTTGCCAGGTTTTCACTCCGCAAAAACATTATTTAATAAATCGAGCAATTCATTTTGTTTAAAAGGTTTTGAAATATAATGACTCATACCTTTTGATAAAAATTCAGTTCTGTCATCATCTCTTGCAAAAGCTGTTACGGCAACAATAGGTACATTTGCGTAACCGGGTTGTTTTTTAATTAACTGAGAAAGTTCTACGCCGTCCATACCCTTTCCTAAATTTATATCCATAAGTATCGCATCAAAATGCATATCCCCAACAATTTTTATTGCTTCGTCGGCACTTTCAGCTACTATAATCTCATATTTTAATGAAACAGATCTTGTTATAACATCCCTAGTAAACTTATCATCCTCAACAAATAATATTTTTTTCTATCATCATTATCTTCTTTTGTGGAAATTAATGTGCCATTTGGAATTTTGTCAGCTTCATCAATTTCAGACTGAAAATCATTTGATTCAGTTAATGGTATTTCCAGAATAAATGTTGAACCTTTACCTTCCTCACTTTCTACAGAAATACTGCCCTCCAGCAATTCAGTGTTAGACTTTACTATTGAAAGACCTAATCCGGTTCCTTCAAAACTACGGTTAAGACCTTCGCTCGCTTGTCTGAACTGCTCCCATATTATTTCTTGTTGATTTTTGGCTATTCCTATTCCGGTATCTTTTACTTCAACTATTAAAATATCATTATTATTTTTTAAAATGATATCTGCAAAAATGTTGACGCTGCCGGCTTTGGTAAATTTGATAGCGTTACTAATAAGATTAGATAGGATCTGTTCCAGAAGTTCCTCATCTGTTACTGTTAAGTGATTTCTGAAACGAATATCTTTTTTATATTCAAGATTTTTTTTCTCTGCCATTTTTGAAAAGTTATTAAATACTTCCATTAACAGTGTTTCTAAATCAACTGTACTTCTTTGTAATTTCCTTTCTTCAAACTCAAGTTTTGATGTACTTAAAATTTGATTCAGCGTTCTAATCATTCTTTGCGAAGACTCAAGTATTGCATCAGCAAATTCTCCATTTTCAGTGTTTTGTAAATTTTCTGCAAGAATTTCTGCATAACCAATTATGCCAACAAAAGGAGTTCTAAGTTCGTGGCTCATATTTGCAAAAAAGTTTGTTCTTAATCTATTCATCTCTTCGGCTTTTTCTTTGGCTTTAATTATTTCTTTTTCCGCCAGTTTTCTTTCCGTTATATCCTTTGCAAGTCCGCCAATTTGAATCGGGTTTCCTTCCTTATCTTTTATTATAGATTTTCTATCCATAATCCATTTAATAGTACCGTCCGGTCTAACAATACGATATTCCGCTTCTGCTTTTCCATTTATATTCAGCATCTCAGCACTTTTTAGAGCAATTTCTTTATCATCCGGGTGTACCATTTCTATCCAAAGCTTTGGATTTGCTTTAAACTCTTCAATAGTTACTCCGTAAAAATTTGATAGAGCTTCATTTATTTCAAATAATTTAGAACCATCTATTGAAGCAGTCCAATATAAATCTTTTAAATCTGTTATAATCCTATTAATCTTTTCGTTACTTTTTCTCAATTCTTCTTCGGTTTTAAGCATTTCCAATTCAATTTTTTTACGTTCGGTAATATCAACAGACAGTATGAATACACCTTCGGGAATTGGCTCAATCGAAAGTTGAAAACAACCCTTAGAACCGTCCGGGAATGTAAACTCATTTTCTAAACTTTGAGGGATTCTTTCATCCATACATCTTTTAATTATCTTAAAGATTTCCGTATCCTCAATACCGGGCCACATCTCCATATAAATTTTGCCAAGTAGTTCGGAGTTAGAATGGCGGTTATGTTTTTCAGCAGCTTTATTCAGATATTGATCCCTCCAATCAAAGCCAATTATCTGGCATCCTTCTAACATATTATCTAAAGTGGAACGAAGTCTATTTTCACTTTGTTTAACAAGATTCAGCCGCTCTCTCTTTTCAGTTTCATCTTGGAATGAGATAGCTATGCTGTGTAAAGTTCCATCAATATCAAAAATCGGTGCACCGGTATCCATAACAGGAATTTCTTTACCGTCTTTGTTAATAAGGAGCGTATGATTTGCAAGTTCTTTAACTAACCCTTGTTTTATAACTTTTTCAAGTATATTATTTTCTTTCTGCCCGGTATGTTCATTTTTAACAGAATAAATTTCAGTAAGTTTTCTACCTTGTGCTTCTCTTAAGTTCCAGCCGGTTAATTCCTCTGCTTTCTTATTAAGATATGTTACAAATCCTTTCAAATCAGTAATTATTATACCATCGCCTAAACCATCCAAGGTAACTTCAAATTTTTCTTGATGCTGCCAGAGTTCTTTTTCCTTTTTATATAATTCTACATAAATATTTTTTTGGCGGTTATTATAAAACCAAATGAAAACAAAACCAACAGTACATATTAATCCAAAACAAAGTGCAAGAATATAATAGACTTTGTTTAATAACGCAGCATTAATCTCGCTTTTATCTATTTTTGTTACCATTATCCATTCTGGATCAGTTAATCTCCTAATATCAGAAAGAACTTCTATCCCCCGGTAATCTTTACCCTCGAATTTACCTACAAGACCCATTGCGGCCTGAACAGATGGAACTTCTTTACTTGTCAGGGGGATTTTTAAATTAAAAGCTGTATTATTACCAAATTTTGTTTCGCCTATAAATAAGACGTTGTCTGCTTCTTTTCTTAATAAAATAGTTTCAAGTGAATAACTTGATTTTGGATAGTATTGTAAAAGATGGAACAACTCATCTTGCGGATTAACACGAAATATTAGTGCAGCAATAACTTCCGAACGTTTGTTTATGACAGTAGCAATGAAATCCATATGAATGTCATTATGAATTTTACAAAAATACAAATCGGATAAAACGATTTTCTTATTACTCACAGCTTTGTAGACTTTTGAGATTGTAAATTCTGATAGCTCTTTTACGCCCGGTTTTAGGGTTAGTAATAATTCCCCGGCTTCATCGGTAAGAATAATATTCTGAAATTTATAAGATTCAATAATAGTTCTTAAATGATCAACAATATCAATTCTAAGATTTACATCTGATGGTGATTGTATGAACTCTTCAATTCCATTTATAAAAAATTCTGAGGAAGAAACAATATTAAGAATCGCTTTTTGTTCTTTGATAAAGCCGTATAATTGCTTTGTTTTGAAATCTGAGATGTTTTTAAGCTCCCGGTATTTATTATTAATGATGGAGCTCTTTTCATAATTGTAATAAACATATCCGCTAATAAATATTATAGAACAGAGCAATGCAAGTGAGATAATCAAATTGATTTTCTTTGGGAGAAATCTTTTATTCATAGAACACCTCGATTAGATATTTTATTCTCAATGCAATAAACTGAAAACTTAACTATTACTTATACTGTACAGTATTATTGGTAAAACTTCTCTAGAGGATAATGAATATTTGGTATGTTATTAACCCCCAAGTATATTTTCAAATATTAATTATTTATTGTAAAAAGGGAAGAGAATTTTAAGAAGTTCAGATATAAATTATTAGTTGTTTTGAGTCTTACATTTTTCGCATTTGCAATCTTCATAAATATCATCGTAGCCGTAGTCTATTGTTAGTTCTTCTCCGGCTTTAATATCTCTGTATGCAATCAAATATAGTTTCTTATCTTTGCGGTCAATAACATCGCAGTTAAAATTGCAGTTATGGTTTATGTATCTAATTTTATCTGTCTTAGCAGTATCAATATATTTCCATCCGTTCCAAAAAATGTAAACATTATTCTCTTCTTCTTCTCTGCGTTCGCATTCCTTGCCGGAAATAACTTCACCAATAATTGGCATAATCGTTTCTTTTTTGGGAATATCTCCTGTAGTAAAAATACCTTTACCGTGGACAGGGGAATCTTTCACAAAAACAAAATTTTCAAAATCATTATTTTGTTTTTTCATTTACCATCTGTTTGTTCTTTCTGGCTTTGATAAATTCTTTTACAATTGTATAAAGAAAACTGTCCTTCATTATAGGATAAGTGTATTTATATTTATCCGGGAAGTTTGCAATGGGATAAGTGAAGCTGTATAGTTTTTCATTCTTAGAATTATAATAGATAACCTGTAATATACCATATTTAACAGTATTAAGATCAATAGTATATAATATTTTTGATCTATATACTTCTCCGTCAATTTCTTTAAAAACTAAAGGCGAATCATGCTGCTCCAATAGCCAGATATCAAAAGTATCTCCGTCTGTTGCATATTCAATTGATGCTACATCATACCAGATTTTTTTAGCCATTTCATTTTGCAGAGGTTTCCATCTATGCTGAATTTCTTGAGCAGTAGTTGTAGTTATTGAAATTAAGATTAATAGAAATGGAATTAATGTTTTATTCATAGTGACTTAGAAAAATACCTTAAATTATATTGAGGATAAAAATAAGCTTTTATGTATTAAAATAGTAGGCATTTATTTTTTATAAAAATTTCAATAATTGTGTATTAATCTTTTAATGTTTTTTTAAAAGCTGATAGAAATTCTGTTACATTTTTTTCGTTTGATGTGTATCCCATCAAACCTATTCGCCAGATCTTACCGGCTAATGCACCAAGTCCGGCGCCAATTTCAATGTTATGTTCAGTTAATAAAGTGCTTCTTACTTTTGCTTCATCAATTCCATTTGGTACTGTTACAGTAACTAATTCAGGTAATCGTTCATCTACTTTTACAAAAATTTCCAAACCCAATTCTTCAACACCTTTACAAAGAAGTTCACTGTTTTGTTGATGTCTTTTCCAGGCATTTTCTAATCCTTCTTCTTTTAATAAAAGCAGAGCTTCGTGAAGTCCATAGAGTGAATTGATAGGAGCGGTATGATGATAAGTTCTTTTTGCTCCTTGTCCCCAATAACCAAGTACAAGGTTTATATCCATAAACCAGCTTTGAACAGAAGTTCTTCTATTTTTAATCTTGTCAATTGCTTTTTGATTAAAAGTAACAGGAGAAAGACCCGGAGGGCACGAAATACATTTTTGTGTGCCGGAGTAAGAAGCATCTATTTGCCATTCATCAATTTTTAATTCAATTCCACCTAGAGATGTAACAGTATCGGCTACTACAAGGCAGTTATGTTTATGAGCAATTTCAGCTAATTTTTTAATATCAGATCTTGCACCGGTGGATGTTTCTGCGTGGACAAAAGCAACAATTTTTACATCACTGTTTTTGGTTAATGTTTCTTCTAATTTTTGCGGATCAACAGCTTTACCCCAATCCTGTTCTATTACAATTGGTATTCCTCCACAGCGTTCTACAATCTGTTTCATTCTACCGCCGAATACACCATTAATACAAACGATAACTTTATCGCCGGGTTCAACTAAATTAACTAAACATAATTCCATACCGACGGAACCTGGACCTGATACAGGGAAAGTAACTTCATTCTTTGTTTGAAAAGCATATTGAAGCAGTTCTTTTATTTCATCCATTAGTTCAACAAAACGCGGGTCTAAATGCCCGATGGTAGGGCGAGACATTGCTTCTAAAACTTTTGGATTTACATTTGAGGGACCGGGACCCATTAATAATCTTTTAGGTGGTTCAAAAGAAGACATTCTATATAACTCCTAATAAATTTATTTGTTTAAGAAATTTTCTTGTATTAAAATTTGTTTTAATTTTTCTTCTTCACTTATGTTTAATTTCTGAAGCGGGGAACGGGGAAGACCGCCGTAATAACCAAGCCAGTCCATTGCTTTTTTTAATCCCGCTACACCATAAGTTGCAGTAATAGCTTTATTAACAACAAGTAATTTGTTTTGCCAATTTCTTGCTTCATCGAATTTACCGGAATTAAATAATTCATAAACCTTCACACATTCATCAGGTAAAATATTGGCACAAGCTAAAATTCCACCTTTTGCACCAAGAGACAATCCGGCATATAAAATTGAAGCTGTACCTGCAATTACATTAAAATCATTATCAACTGAATTTAAAATTTCTCCAAGATAGGCAATATCTGTTGAGCTGCTTTTTATTCCTATTATGTTTTTGTGTTTTGATAATTCCTTTACTGTTCTTGGCTCAATGGTTACATTTGTAAATTTTGGTACGTTGTAGATCAATATAGGAATATCTGCTTTGTCAGCAACTGTTGAAAAATATTCTAACAAAGCTTCGTGATTCATTCTCCCTTTAAAAAATGATGGAGTTAGTACTAATGCAATACCTGCTCCAAATTTAGCAGCATCGTTAGTTAAAGATATTGTTTCAATTATTGAATCCGAACCGGTACCGGCGATTATTATTTTATTTTTACTTGCTTTCTCTTTTGCTGCCTTTATAAGTAATAATTTTTCTTCACGAGTTAAGAAACAGCTTTCACCATTTGAACCAAGAACAACATATCCGCTTAAATTGGTTTTGTTAAGTTTATTAATGTTTTCGTAAAAATGCTTTAGTGATACTTTGCCGTTTTCAAAGGGAGTAGTAAGTGGTGGGAATATCCCACTGAGTGATATTTTATTCATTTAATTCTTATTTAGTGAGAATATTTTTCATTACAAACATTACATTAACAGGTCTTTCAGCCAGCCTTCTCATATACCAAGGATACCATGATTTTCCATAACTGATCAGAACCCTAACAATATTGCCTTCTTCAACAAGTTGTTTTTGTGAATTAGTTTTTATTCCGTAAAGTAGATGAAATTCTAATTTGCTTTGTGGATAATTTAATATGTCTGCTTCTTTTTTAATTGCTTTAATTAATTTTTGATCGTGAGTACCAAACACCATTCTGTTACCGTTTTTATTTGATTCCTTCAACATTTTTTTTGAGAGATCAAGAAAGTTTTCGTCAACTCTGAATTTATCTTTTAAAGCAATATCGTGAGGTTCATTATATGCACCTTTAACCAACCTTATATTTGGAGTAACTTCTAAAAGATCATTAAAATCTTGATGAGAACTAAATAGATAAGATTGAAGACAAAGTCCTGTGTTTTTTCTTTTTAATTTTATCCTTTTATAAAAATCTAATGTTTTCTTAGTATATTGGCTGCCTTCCATATCTATCCAGACAATATTATTAAGTTTCTCTGCACTTTCACAAATTTTATCAAAATTCTCAAAAGTTTTTTCTTCGGATAAATTAAAACCAAGTTGTGTTAATTTAATTGATATTTCTATGTCAAGATTTTCTTCAGCAATTTTATCAATTACTGTAAGATAATGTTCTGTTACTTTATCTGATTCTGAGAGATCTTTTATTTCTTCACCAAGGTGTGTTAGTACAGTTGGAATTCCCATTGAAATATATTCTTTGCTGGCTGCAATTGCATCAGCTAATTCTTCTCCCGGCATAAATTTTTTTAAAGCTTTTTGAACAAATCTCAAGCGGGAAACTTTATACTGCAATTTTTTATTTTCGGAACACCATAAAAGAAAATTTCGCATAACAGCCATAATAACACCCTTTGGGTTTCTTTTAATTAATTGAACATTAAATTTAATAACAAAATATTAATTTATCTTTAATAATTACTAAATAATCAAATGCTTATCTTTTTTCCTAATTTCATCTTCATAGCTTTTTTATAAACATACGAAGAAACTGCAAGATCCTGTATAGCAATTCCAACTGATTTAAATACAGTAATTTCTTCTTCATTTTTTCTTCCGGATTTTACACCGGAAGCAATTTCACCAAGTTCAGCATAAATATGATCCTGCGTAATACTTCCTTTATTTATTGGTTGAATAATATCACCGGCTTCATTTAGACAAGCAGAGATAGAATCAGCAACTAGTTTTGATCTTAATATTGTTCCTTCAGGTATTTCACACATATTTGGTTTGTATGAACCTATTGAATTTATATGCGAGCCTTCTTTTATATTTATATCTTCGAATACGGGTGTTAATGATGAAGTTGCCGTGCAAATAATATCGCATTCATTTAAAAGTGATTTATTTTCAGCAGGGATTAATTCAAAAGAATATTTGTTTTTATTTTGATCAACAAATTTTTCTGCATCTTTTAAGGTTAGGCCAAAAATAAATACTTTTCTTAATTCTCTAACACAATCAATTGCTTCCAATTGTGTAACTGCCTGAACACTTGTTCCGATTATTGCAGCTGTTTGCGAATCTCTTTTTGCAAGAAGATCTGTTGCAAGCCCGGATACAGCTCCTGTTCTCATTGCAGTTATATATTCTCCATCCATTATGGAAAGTGTAGAACCGGTTTTTGCATCTATAAGAATTATCAATGCTTGTATCTTAGGCAAATTAATTTGCGGGTTATTCTTAAACACAGAAACAATTTTTAAAGAAGCAAAATCAGATCCATTTTCATAAGCGGGCATAAACAATGCTTCATCATTATCTTTAGAAAGATTAAGAGAAATTCTTTGAGGCACTACGGATTTACCTTTGCTAAAATTTATAAAAGCAGATCGCATAGCATCAATACATTCTTGCATTGTTAGAATAGAGGCTATTTCATTAGAGGATAGAAAAAGAATTTCATTATTTGTCATAGTTAGATAATAATTTTACTTTATAAGAAAACCATCTTTCAGATTGTCACTTGGATCAATTATAAATTGATTTTTGCCCGTGATAAAAGCTGTTCCTTCAACTTCTGGGATCACTGAATCATATTCACCAAATTTTGTAGTTGAAACGACAGAAGCTGTAAAAGTTGTTCCAATTATGCTTTCAATAATTAATTTTTGCCCGATCTTTATTTCATTTTTTTTGTAATGCAATGCCATTCTTGCACTTACTCCAGTTCCTGTCGGGCTTCTGTCAACCTCACCATCTGCAAATATGCAAACATTTCTGCTATGTGAGTTTTTGTCTTTTGGAGGACCAATGAAAATTGTACCGTAAAGAAAATTTAAATCGCTTTCAAATGGATGAATAATCTTTTCTTTTTTTATTACTGCTTTTTTTATTTTCATTCCAACATCTATCAATTCCTTTATTTTATCTGGTGTACAAGTAAGTCCAACAGATGCAGCATTCACAAAAGCATAATAAGCACCACCAAATGCAATATCATATTTTACATTTCCGATTTCTTTTACTTCTACTTTCTGATCTATTAAATATACAAATGACGGGACATTATGAAAATAGATACTTCCAACTTTCCCATTGTTTACTTTTGCATAAGATGTAATGAATCCGGCGGGTGAATCTATCTTTAGTTTTGTTATCGGCTCTATTTTTGGAATAAATCCTGTCTCCAGCATTACCTTTGTTACAGCAATAATTCCGTGTCCGCACATTGTGCTGTAACCTTCATTATGAGTAAAGATCACACCAAAGTCTGCATCTTTTGAAAAGGGAGGAGTTACGATACATCCGTACATATCAGAATGACCGCGAGGTTCCCACATTAAAACTTTGCGGATATGATCAAGATTATCTTTCAGATATTTTCGTTTAGAAAGGACAGAATTACCTTTTAATTCAGGTAAACCACCTACAATTACTCTTAATGGTTCTCCTTCTGTGTGAGCATCAATTGTAA
>Ga0066644_10001565_pt1 | contig 12630 bp, 12 predicted proteins | sample CryGeyCG2114_020_FD_62735 | JGI IMG/M metagenome (GOLD analysis project Ga0066644, IMG submission 62735) | Groundwater microbial communities from aquifer - Crystal Geyser CG15_big_fil_post_rev_8/21/14_0.20 | ecosystem: Environmental > Aquatic > Deep subsurface > Groundwater | place: USA: Utah...
ATATGTTTTGTAATAGAAATATCAATTCCAAAAATAGAAAGATGGGGTAAAGTTAAAGTTCCAAATGGTTCAAAATCGATTTTGTTTGAATCCATAACATGGTGTAAAATCCAACCACTTCCACCCTCTGATTTATGTACCGTATCCGCTACAGCTACTGTATCTTGAATATTTTCAATCATTAATTTTCTTATGTTCTTTATCCCAAAAAATCAGAAATGTTACCTCTGATAATAAATACAAAATGTAAAAAAATAGAATTAAAAAAATAAAGATATTCCTACTTATTTCCAAGAATTTTAGCCCTATAAATACAAGTAATAACAATAAAATAATCCGAATTAACATGCCTCCAAAGAAGCTTATCATTAAAACCTTATAATTTCTGTTTATTCCTATTTTTATTGATAGCATTCCCAAATAATAATTAACACTAGTAAAGCAACATGCCCAGAATGATGAATAAGCTTCTAATGTTGTAATGTAGTTGTTCAGTCTTAATAAATAAATTGAAATGAAGCTTAGAAATGTAAAAACAATTGTAATTTTGAATACTTTTAAGGGATTCATTTTTTAGGTGGTTGGATTACCGTTTTAAGAAAATTATAAAGACCCGATGCTATACCCAAAAATGAAAAAATTAATATTAACCAAGGACTTGTTTTAAATTTTCCATCTAACCAATAACCAATTAAAACCATTACTCCAACTGTTGCAGCAAGCTGCATTCCTAACCCAAGATAGTTACCCAAAGATCTTAAATTGTTATCATCCTTAGACTGCTCATCTTGCTGTTTCATTTAACATTCAAAGTTTGAGGTGTTTTAATAGGTATTTTTTCGTTTGACATCATTTTACTTGTACCGTCAAAGATAGCTCCCTCAGCTATAACTAAAATTTTTGTATTAAGTTCTCCCCTTAACATTGATTTAGCTTCTAAAACTACTTTGTTTTCAGCTCTAACAATTCCATCCACTTTACCTCCAATTGTAATATCTTTAGCTGTTATTTCTCCTTTCACTTTCCCACTACTTCCAATAGTGATATTGCCTACAGCATCAATATCACCATGTATTGCTCCATCAACTCTTATATTGCCGTTACATTTCATTTTCCCCTCTAAAACTACACCAGTACTTATTATGGTAAGTTCATTATTTTTAAAACTATTATCCTTTTTCAATTGTTACTCCTTTAAATAATTTAAAAATACTTTTAAGGGATCAATAGGTATTCCCTCTTTCCAAATTTCAAAATGTAAATGTGGACCTGTGCTGATCATTCCACTGTTGCCACTTAATGCAATTATTTCACCAGTTGAAACTGTTTCTCTTTCTCTCTTTAAAAGAATTGAACAATGTTTATATATAGTAATATAATTATTTGGACAATTAATTATAAGCATATAACCATCTTTAACAGTATAATCTGAAAAAATTACAAACCCGCCTGTTGAAGCATGAATAGCCGTTCCGGTTTTCAAAGCATAATCAATCCCAAAATGACCGGTTTCGGTATCAAATTTATTGCTAATAAATCCGTCAACAGGTTTTTCAAAAAAAATCTGGTTATTTTTTTTTTTATCAACCCCTTGTAATAGTTTATTGAGAATAAAAAACAGATCACCTTTTATTGGTTTGTTCTTTACAGTTGAAACAGAATCAGCAGTTTTTTTAGATTTAATATTCAATAAAGAATCTACTAAAGTAGAATCACCCAAATACATAGCTTCTTTTAATTTTTGATTAGTGGATTTTAATTCCATCATTTCTCTGCTTAAATAAATTAACCTCTTATTTAGCATTTCAACTTGCTGGATTTCTTCTTTACTCAAATTTGGATTATTTAACCCCAACATCCTTCCAAATGGACCAACATCAAATAATAGAAATCCAATGATAAATATGCATATGCTATAAGCTGAAATTATTGCAATTATAGTTCCTAAATTTAACTTACGTTGCTTTGTTTGGATTCCTGAATGATCAGGTATTATTAGAATAGAGAATGTTTTTAGTTCTTTTATTTTTTTTAAGTTCAGTTTCATTTTATTTAATTTAAATACTTTTCTATCATTTCATCAACCTTCATCTTACCCTGTCTTAATACCTTTGGTTTCATATCAGAGAGGTCAATTATAGTTGAAGCTTCGTAATAATTTTTGTTATTGCTATAAAATATAGTGTCTATTTCATTAGCGAATTCTTCCATTATTACACTTGGTTCATTTATAGGCGGATTATTTGATTTATTAACACTTGTAGATATTAATGGCATTTTAAGCTCTTCTAAAAGTCTTAAACAGAAACGATGATTGGGAATTCTAAATGCACAATTTGAAGAGTGTAATAAATTTTTATACTTATCATTTAAAGTTAAAACTACTGAAACAGGATTAGGCCAAACAGCAAGTAGAAAATCCAGATATTTTTCCGATTGCACATCTACATATTCTAATAGGTTATCTATATTATTTATAAGCAGAATATTTTTTTTCCTCTCATCTCTTCCTTTAATTTTATCAATTTTTTTTACAGCCTTTTCATTTAAAGGGTTGGCTCCGATTCCATAAATTGTATCGGTTGGATAAATAAATATTGAACCTCCGAAATATAATTTTTTGGCTAATGATACTGCTTCATCAATATTATTATCAATATTGATATTTTCAGCATTTACAATTTCAGGCATTAGTAATTTCCTTAATTTTTAAAAGAATTTTTTCTGGTTTTAATAAATTACCACAGTCAAATGTTTTTATAGGACAATTATTAAAACCATGAATTCCGCATGGTTTACAATCTAGATTATCATAGGAAATATAACTGCTTTTATTATTGTACGGGTAAAATCCAAAATTTTGTACAGTTGAGCAATAAATTGTTAGAACAGGAATATCAGCACAAACTCCTAAATGAGTAGGTGCACTGTCATTAGCAATTAATATATCCATTCTTTTTAAGAAATAAACAGATTCAATCAAAGAAAATTTACCAGCTACATTTATTACATTTTGTCCTGAATTTTCCAAAATTGATCCACACAATTTCTCATCAACTTTACTGCCAATTAAAAAAACAGTAAAAGAATCAGCAGCCAAGTTTCTAACTATTTCTACAAAATAGTTTTGGGGATATCTTTTAGTCTCCCAAATACTACCAGAAGCAATTGCAGCAAATTTATTTTTGGCTTCCAAATTTACAAAAAAATCATCTACTTTGTTTTTGGACCTATCATCAATATTTAATTTAGGTATAATCTTCCAAGACTTTTCATCATATGCATGTAAGATCAAATCAAGATTTCGCTGCACCTCGTGTTTATCTTTATTGTAGTTTATAATATCAGAATATAAAAATTTAAAGTTTGAATTTGAAAATGAATAGCTTTCATTTGCATTTATAAGTTTTGCAATAATAGCTGAACGGAAAGATCGGTGTGGTGAATAAATTTTTGTATAATTATTTTTTTTAAGTTTTTTAGAGAACTTGAAGATAGAAAAAAAACCTTTATATTTACTCTTTTTATCAATTACATACACTTTATTAACAAAAGGTGAGGATTTAAATATTTCTTCTGTTGATGGAATGGAAAGCACATCAATTAATGAATCAGGATTAGATTCCTTTAATTTTTCGATCATTGGAAGAGTTAAAATTGCATCACCAATAAAAGCAGTTTGTATTATTAAAAATTTTTTCATCAAATCTTAAATGTTATTAGTGTTTCCATCTTCTATGCATCCACAGCCATTGTTCCGGATTTTTCTCTATAATTTTTTGAAGATAATTTGAATACCTCTGGCAAATCTCAATTTTCTTTTGTTCTAAATCTTCAGGTAAATTTTCCAGTGATAATTCTTCAAAATTAATTTTATAAATATAATTACTTTGTCTAACCGGAATAGCACAAATCAAAGCTGCTTTTGTTTTTAGTGCAAGTGTTGCTGGTCCGGGGAATACGGAAGTACTCCGTCCAAATAAATCAACTCTGATACTTTCTTCATCTCCTCTTTGATCAGCAGCCATTAAAACTATTTGTTTTTCTTTTAACTTTTCAAAAACTTTTCTTATTTGAACACCCATTGGTATAGCTTCATTACCGAATCTTGTTCTGGTTTTTATGAGCCATTTTGTTATATAAGGATTTCTTTGATTTTTCATTACAGCATTTACTGGTAAATTAAGTAGAAGAGCTGTTGAAGTAGCCACATATTCCCAATTACCAAAATGCGCAGTTAGAAGAATTATTGGATTGCCTTCCTCATATTTCTTTTTTACAATTTCCAGATTTATGCATTCAACATTTTTAATTAATTCACTGTTTGAAATGTGAGACATATGCATTAGTTCTGTAAAAGTTATTGCAAAGCTCTTATAATTTTTAAATGATATTTTTTTAATTTTTTTTGTATCAAATTCCGGGAAAGCATATTTTAAATTATTAATAACTATTTCTTTTCGAATTGGAATTAAATAATAAAAGAAATAAGCAAAGACGATGGAAAATTTGCGTGTTAAGGAAAGTCCAATAACCTTAAAAAAGAAACTGAATGAAATAAATAGAAAATATTCTATTTTATTCTGCATAATTAGATTTATTTTTTTTATTGTTTAATTTATTCATTCATTCCGTAAAATGATATTATAAAAAAGAAAAAGGCATTAAATCAATAAAGATATAATGCCTTTGTTAAAATTGTTTATTTCAGCTAATTATCTTGTAGCTATTCTCGATGGCCAATTTACATCGTGAACTTCGTGTCTTTTAGTAGAATGAACTAGTTCATAATTTGAAAAGCCTGTAATGTCTGCAAAAATAAATGTAACACCACCTTCAATTTGCTCGTACGACCAAATTTCGTAGGGTTTTGTATCTTGTTGATTTGGGAACCTTTCTATTTGATCCGGTTCACCATACATAATAAGCACTCTGCCCATATCTGTTTTAATACCCTCTCTTGCCATATTTTTAAATCTTGTGGCTGCTATTTTTACTCTCTTGAAATAATCCACATAAAATTCACTTCTTAGTCTATCAAAATTTGGATCTTTTGCATTCCAAAATTTAAATAAATAATCACGCTTTCCTTCAACCGTGTGTACTTTTTCCCATTGATCTTTTTCGTTTTGAGTAGCAATATATTCTGAAGCTGTCCAGATATTATCACATTCGTCATCTGATAAGACAGCAAATTCACTACCCATCAATTTGCCTGTATTTTTTGTTACAGGTTTAACAGTTTTTATATCAGGATTGTATACAAAAAATTCTTTTGTAGAAATAATTCCAAAATTCTTTGCACTGTCGGCTAAAGCTAATATCAATTTATATTTACCGGAAGGATATTTAGAAACATTTATAGCACCAACTTTAACAATTGCCGATAGTTTTTGAATATTAACTTCTTTTTTAGAATACAGTTTCTGATTATTGTTATTCATTATTGAAGATTCAAAAACAAGATTTTCAAGATCATCTGTTTTATCCAAATTATAAATTTCACTATAGTAAAAAACAACAGGGACAGCTTTTCCAAAAATGTCTGCCGGGTATGGAATTACTTCTAATGTGTTTTTATAAAATATAGATTTTTGGTCAACTCCATCATTTTTAATATTTGACGCAAGTTGAACATCACTGATTTTAGCTTTTGATGAACTATAAGGATTTACATCTAAAGAAAAAGTAAAATCTTTCTTCTGCTCAAGATTATTATTGTCATATCCTAAAGCATTACATGTATAACTTCCTTTTGGTACAACAAAAGCTATCATTCCAACTAAATTTTGTGCTTTAGTTTTTATATCTCTGTTTTGTGCTAAACTTGGGATTCTCCATTTTCTATTCAGAAAATCAGTATCAGTTGAGTTATTTTTGATCTGTAATTCAAGCAGACCCTCAACAATATTCTTACCATCTTTTTCTACTGTCTTAAGTTGATCACCTGGAAAAGAATAATAGAATTCAATATAATTTGATGCAGAATCATACTTGAAGCTTGCATAATCTACATTAAAATTAAATTGGGATTGCGGTAAAGCAATGCAAATTGGTAAAAACATTAAAGTTATTATTGTTAATATTTTTTTCATAATTCCCTTCTATTATTTTTTTACTAATGAATATTTAAAATATAATTAATAGTACTAATAGTCTATAAGATTTTTATAACTTAATATAACCGACATTTGAGATCCCCTTAATAGAAGAAATATTTTCAAGTGTTTTGTTGCCTACTTTATTATCAATATTTATTACAGTTATAGCTATTTCTCCTTTCCCTCTTCTACCTAAAGATAATCCGCCGATGTTAATATTTTTTTCTGCCAATAATTTACTCACCACCGACAGCATTCCCGGTTTATCTTCATTTGTGTAAAATAATAAATAACCTTCGGGATTTACTTCAATTCTATAATTATTGATACCGACAATTCTTATCTCATTAGTTCCGAAAACTGTACCGTCAAATTTTCTTAATTCATCTTTTGAGTGAAAGGTCACGCTTAACAAATTCTTATAATCATTATTGCTGCTGGATTTTATTTCATTAATGACTATTCCATTCTCTTTTGCTAAAATAGGAGCATTAATCAAATTAACAGATTCTTCCAGCTTATTATTTAAATAACCTTTCAATACTGATATAGACAATAACAAAGTAAACTTATGCAAAGTTTCACCACAAACATTAATATCTATTTGTTCTAATTTGTTTTTACTTAACTGGGAATAAATCTTGCCTATTTTTTCCCCGAGCTTTATAAACGAATAAATATCTTTATTATTAATAGCTTCAATTCCTAATCCGTTTACCGCACCTTTTATCTCTTTACCGTTAAAATAATCAACAATTTGATAGGCAATTTGAACAGCCACCTTTTCTTGTGCTTCTTGCGTAGATGCACCAAGGTGTGGAGTTGTAATAACATTTGGATGTTTTAATAAAGGATCTGAAAAATTTGGTGGTTCTGTTTTAAAAACATCAATGGCTGCACCGGAGACTTGTCCTGAATTCAAACTATTTAATAAATCTGAATCATCTATCAGTTCACCCCTTGCACAATTAATTATCTTTACACCTTTTTTACATTTGTCTAAATTCTTTTTAGAGATTATGTTTTTAGTCTCTTCGGTTAAAGGTACATGAATTGAAATTATATCTGAATTTTTAAATAAATTATCAATACTAACTAATTTAACTCCAATTTTTGAAGCTGATTCTTCAGAGAACAATGGATCGTAACAAACAACATCCATTCCAAATGAAACAGATCTTAAAGCAACTTCTTTTCCTATCTTACCAAAACCTATAATGCCTAATGTTTTATTATTTAATTCTGCACCTTTATATTTCCCTCTTTCCCACTTTCCAGATAGCATAGAAGAATTAGCTTGTGGTACATGTCTGCAAAGAGAAAGCATTAGTGCCATAGTATGTTCGGCTGCAGAGATCGTATTTCCACCCGGTGTGTTCATTACCAAAATACCTTTTCGGGTTGCAGCGTTTATATCAATATTATCACAACCAGTTCCTGCTCTTCCAATAATATTTAAATTATCAGCTGCTTCTATTAGATATTCATCAACCTGAGTTCTGCTTCTTACAATTAAACCGTTATATTTTCCAATTTCTTTTTTTATTTCTGCTGAAGTAATGTCAGGTAAATAAGTAACTTCAATTCCGTTTTGTTCCAGAATATCTTTACACTTTCCATCAATTGAATCCGATATTAAAATTTTATTCATTTATGTTTTTTTCTTAAAAATAAAAAGGCTTGCATATAGCAAGCCTTTAATAAAAAATTATTATTTAAAAACTATGCAACAGCATCCAGTTTTTGTGAAATCTGTGATTTTGGAACTGCACCAATAATAGTATCTTTTACTTCACCGTTTTTAAATACAAGTAAGGTCGGTATACTTCTTACTCCATATTTTATTGCTGTTTGCTGATTATTATCAACATCTAATTTACCTATCTTGACTTTGCCGTTATATTCACCGGCTAATTCTTCCACAATAGGAGCAATCATCCTACAAGGACCACACCAGGCAGCCCAAAAATCAATAAGAACAGGTAGATCAGATTTCATAACTTCTGATTCAAAATTATCGTCAGTTATTTCAATTGGTTTCATTATTATTATCCTTTTTTTTTAATTTTTAAATTAATCTTGTCCAATAAAATTTACAACATCTTCACCACCATCGGCATTTATTATTCCACCTGAGATCCACTCTGCTCCATCTTTACAGAATAGTGAAATTATTTTTGCAACATCTTCGGGTGTTGTTAATCTCTTTCTTGGGTTTTTTCTTCTGGCTACATCTATCATCATATCATTTCCGGGAATTTTTCTTAAAGCCGGAGTATCGGTAACCCCAGCCATTATTGCATTTGCGGAAACTCCCATAAATCCAAGTTCTTCGGTTAATTGTCTAATATGTGCTTCTAAAGCTGCTTTTGCAGCAGAAACTGCTCCGTAGCTTGGAATAACAGAATGCCCCCCGGAACTTGTCATACCAAATATTCTTCCTTTTTCAGCTAATAAATTATTTGTATAAATATCCTGCACCCAATAAACTAATGAGTTAGCCATAACATCAATTGTCATTTCTAATTGAGCTTTTGTCATTCCCTTTTCACCATCATTGTTGATGAAGTTTTTTAAAGTACCAAAAGCCAAGGAATGCATTATAACTTTTACTTTATCATCTTTGGATAATGATATTTTTAGTTCATCAACTACCTCAGTTCTTTTAACGGCATCAGCAGCATTAACATTATAAAATTTATGTTTTACACCTAATCTTTCAATAACTTTTATCATCTCTTCTACATTATGCATAGTAGCTTGTCTGTCTAAATGCACACCGATAATATTAAAGCCGTCTTTAGCTAACTGCAGTGCTGCTGCTTTCCCAAAACCTGAAGAAGCACCTAAAATTAATGCCCAAAATTTATTATTATCTGATGCCATATTAAAATCCAATTAAAATATATTTAAAAGCCAAGTATACTAAATAGCAATTTGTTTTTCAACCGATTTCAATTTAACTAAGAATAAATTAACATATGGAATAATATTACAAAATTATTGACACAGTTGAATAGAATCCTCACCAAGTATAGTATTCATTGACCGGATGAATTCATTTGAGGGATTTACTTTAAAATCTTTCAGAAAAAATAATTTCCCTTTTGAACCATTATTTTTTAAATGAAGATAAATAGGAATATTACCCTTATTCTCATTTAAAATAGATTTTAATTTAGACAGCTCTTTCTCACCAAAATATTGTTCGTCTAAATTTATCTTTATGCTTTTAGTAAATTTTTCTTTTACTTGTTCCATTGGTGTTAATTCTTCAATATGAATTTTTATATTATCACCGCTGCTTTCCGGTTTACCTACAATAATAAAGCACTTTTCTTCTTCAATATATTGACCGTATTTTTCATATGTAGTTGCAAACATTAAGCATTCGCACGAGCCTGAAAAATCATCAAGAGTAATAAAAGCCATTGTTCTGTTTGATTTATCTATTTTCCTTTTTATTGAAGTAATAACTCCGCAAGCTCTAACCATTTCATCATTTTGATGAACTAGTGCAGAACCAAGTTGTACTGTTGCAAAAGAATTATATTCAAGTAAATAATTTTTTAGTGGATGCCCCGTTATGTAAAATCCTGTAACCTCCCTTTCTCTTGCCAATCTTTCTCTTGTATTCCATTTAGGTATATTTGCTAATTTTGGTGGTGTTACTTTTATCTCATCTTGGTTATCACCAAACAGACTATTTTCTAAAGTGATTTTTGAGTTTTGAACTTTGTTCCCAAACTCCAAAGCTGATTCTATTGAAGCAAATAATGACGCTCTGTTATCAGTTACAGAATCAAAAGCACCGGCTAAAACAAGTCCTTCAAGTCCTCTCTTATTAACTATACGTGTGTCAACTTTTGAGCAGAAGTTAAAGATACTTTTGAAATTTGATTTCATTTGTTTTCTAATTTTAATCAATTCTTCTACTGCAGGAATACCAACATTTTTAATTGCGCTCATTCCAAATCTTATTTTACCTTGTTCTACATTAAAGTTAACAGAAGGATTATTAACATCGGGTGGTAAAACTTCAATTTGTAATTTTCTACAGTCTTCCAGAAAGGCAGCTACTTTATTAGAATTACCAAATTCATTTGTTAAGTTGGCTGCTAAAAACTCAGGCGTGTAATGAGCTTTTAAATATGCTGTTTGATAAGCAACTAAACTGTATGCAACTGCATGACTTTTATTGAATCCGTAGTTTGCAAACTTCTCGATGTTATCAACTATCTTTTCTGCAATGTTACTTTTAATTCCATTTTCTAATGCACCTGTTAAAAATTGTTTTTTCAATTTTGCCATAGATTTCAGATCTTTCTTACCCATTGCTCTTCTTAACAGGTCTGCATCTGCAAGACTCATTCCGCCAATAATATTTGCAATTTGAATTACCTGCTCTTGATAAACAATTATACCGTAAGTTTCTTTTAATATTTGTTCTAAAAGAGGATGTAAATATTCAACCTTTGTTTTTCCAAATTTCCTTTCGATAAATTCGTTGATAAATTCCATAGGACCAGGGCGATATAAAGCATTCATTGCAGCTAAATCATTTATTGAGTTTGGCTGAAGTTTCTTTAAATGTTCACGCATTGGAGGAGATTCAAACTGGAACACGCCTGTAGTCTGACCATTTGAAAAAAGCTTGTATGTTTTTTCATCGTCCAAAGGAATTTTTTCAATATCTATTTCTATATTATGATTTTGTTTAATCAGAATTAAGGTATCACGAATTATTGTAAGAGTACGCAAACCCAAAAAATCCATTTTAAGAAGACCGGCTTGTTCAATATCCTTCATATTGTATTGAGTTATAACTTCTGTTTGATTTACAGCATTTGCAAGCGGAACAAAGTTGCTTATCTCCTCAGGACAAATTACTACGCCGGCAGCATGTTTTGATGCATTTCTATTCATTCCCTCAAGCACTTTTGCATACTTAATTAAATTCTGCAGATCAGGTTCTTTTGTAGTTTTAAGATATTTTAATTCAGGTACTTTATTAATTGCTTCATCTAATGTAAATACTTTACCAAATTTTGAAGGAATTAATTTAGTGATATTGTTCACAGTGGGAATTGGAATATTAAGAACTCTTGCAACATCCCTTAAAACCATTTTAGAGGATAATCTGTTAAAAGTAATTATCTGGCTTACGCAATCACTTCCATATTTTTTACGGACATATTCAATAATATCGCCGCGTTTATCGTCAGCAAAATCTATATCAATATCAGGCATTGATTTACGGGATGGATTCAAAAATCTTTCAAACAAAAGATTGTATTTAAGAGGATCTATTTCAGTTATTCCCAGTGTAAAAGCTACAAGACTTCCGGCAACACTGCCTCTACCGGGACCAACAGGAATGTTGTTTTTTTTTGCAGCATTTATAAAATCTTGTACAATTAAAAAATAACCTGCAAATCCCATTTCTTTAATTGTGGAAAGTTCAAAATCAAATCTTTCTTTAATTTCATCAGTTATTTTAGTAAACTTTTTATGAAGGCCTTCTTTTGCTAAAATTTCAAGATACTCATCCAATGTTTTGGCTTGTGAATTTTCCGGAATTGGAAAATTAGGGAAATGATATCCATCGGAATCTAATTTAAGGTCAATCTTTGAATCAATTTCTAAAGTATTTTCAATTGCACTTTTATGATCTTTAAAAAGCGCTTTCATTTCATCCTGAGATTTAAAATATATTTGATCCGTTTTATATCTTAAATCTCTGTAATCTCTTCCTGTTTTATCTGCAAGAAGTAAAAGAATGTTATGAGCTATTGAGTGTTCCTGCTCTATATAATGGCAGTCATTTGTAGCTACTAACTTAATCCCTAATTCTTTGGATAACTTTGGCATTCCTTCAAGAACTGCTTTCTCGTAATCCATTTTATGGTCTTGAATTTCCAGATAGAAATCATCACCGAAAATGTCTTTAAATGTTTTTGCTTTATTTCTGGCTTTGTCGTAATCGCTATTTATAAGATCACTTGCAACAATACCGCCTGCACAGGCAGAACTGCATATAATTCCCTCTCTGTATTTTCTTAACAGTTCAAGATCAATTCTTGGTTTGTAGTAAAATCCTTCTGTGTGACCTAAAGTTGAAAGTTTTGAAAGGTTTTTATAGCCCTGTCTATTTTTTGCAAGCAGAATTAAATGGTTATAATGTTTTGCTCTTTTTCTTCCACCGTCGCTGTCGTTGGTGCCTTTGTCAAACCTGGAGCCTTCTTTTACAATATAAGCCTCCATTCCAATGATAGGTTTAATACCTGCAGCAACGGCTTTTCTGTAAAACTCTGCAATGCCGTACATTACTCCGTGGTCTGTTAATGCAACAGATTGCATATTGTTTTTTTTGGCAGCTTCTATCAGTCCGTCTATTGTGCAGGCTCCGTCCTGCAGACTGTAATGGGAATGATTATGTAAGTGTATGAAGTCGCTCATAAAAAATTTTATTTGTCCAATATTTTAAAAATGAAGAGTTTGAATGAAAAAAGACAATTAACAACAGCAA
>Ga0066644_10001568_pt1 | contig 12608 bp, 16 predicted proteins | sample CryGeyCG2114_020_FD_62735 | JGI IMG/M metagenome (GOLD analysis project Ga0066644, IMG submission 62735) | Groundwater microbial communities from aquifer - Crystal Geyser CG15_big_fil_post_rev_8/21/14_0.20 | ecosystem: Environmental > Aquatic > Deep subsurface > Groundwater | place: USA: Utah...
GAGAATTCATATCTTTTTGGTACTGAAACCAATCCTACACTTTACAATCCTTCATACATCGAAATTGTTGATGGTTGGATGGATAGTACTGGACATAGAATGAATTTGCTAAGCTATGAGCATGTTGCTGGTTCTGTTGCCTGTTATGGTGGATTTTGTGTTTTCTTGGGATTAAACCACGGAAATTATGGGGAAGGATGCTACACTGCCTTAGAAGGACAAGAATATGCATCTAGATTTGATAATTGTACACCAGAACAAATGAGACAATATGAAAAACTGTTACAAGATTATGATAAAATTCCTTCAGTTGTTAATTCTCAAGCAGAATACCAAAGAGCAATGTCGATGTATAACCAGATAGAAAATTTCAGGTGTTAAATTGTTCAGACCATATCTAATTGAAATTCGACTAATGGGCGAACCAAAGAATTTAGCACGACAATTAATCTATGATCTTTTTCACAAATTCAGAGTACGAGGTCAGATGAGAAAAAGGCCTGTTCCACATGTAACTCTATTTGGGCCATTTGGATGCAAATCCATAAGGGACGTAATTCACGTTATGGGCGAAGTTGGTTCTGAATATTCTGAATTGCTATATGGTATTGATGGTTTTGATTATTTTGAATTAAAGAAGAAATTTCTCTTCATCACTACATCTACAAGAAAAAATGTAATTTATCTTAAAATAATTCCAAGTGATGACCTTAAAGTTTTCAGACACAAGCTAGCAAAAAAACTACTTAAATTTACAGACGCAGTAAATACTTCACATGATTCAAGAGATAAATTCCAATTTCATGCAACAATTGCAATGAAAGACATTGATCAAAAATTTGGAGAGATTTGGGAGTATTTGAAGAATTACAATATTAAAACTAAAGGAACATGTTACAGAATTACATTACTCAAACAAGGAAAAATTATGTACGAATATGAACTTCCCACAAAGAGACTGCTAAATAGATGTCAATCCTTTAGAACAAAAAAATATTAAAGTTGCATTTTTGTTTTTTCATTTTAAAGATACTCTTTATTTTTGTTCAGAAAAACTATCTAGTGTACCGTCTAAATTCATGCGTAAAAGGGGGGCATTCTATTTTTACCACACATCATCTACTTCGTCAAGAACTTTGTATTCTTTCTCAGGCTCCTTTCTCATGAATTTCAGTCTTGAAATATCTCTATCAAACAAAATATCAGCTATCCAATCAAGAAACACTCTAAATTTTTTATCCCATGTAGGTATTTTGGATATGTAGACATTCCTCCACAGAATCCATGCCAAAAGACCATGAATATTCATTCCCAAAAATGATGCGATACCTGTACGTTTACCTATGATAGCCATCTGTCCCTTTGATTCATAGACAAACTTGGTTTTTTCTTTGTTTTTTATCAATGCATACAAGTTATTTGCAGCTATTTTGGCTTGTGCCTCTGCTATCTGAGCCGTAGGCGCATATGGTCTTTGAGTATTAGGATCTAGAAATAATGCACAATCTCCAACTGCAAACACACCTGGAAAATCTAAAACTTCAAGAAAATCATCAACAATTATTTTTCCCTTGTCTGTTTTGAAAAGCGATCTTTTGATTGTATTTACTGGAGTTACTCCAGCAGTCCAAATGACAGTCTTGGTCTGAATTGAGCTAACAACAGAATAATCTGTTGCGTCCTTATCCACATTAAGTCTCTTAATCATTACTTCATCTCCATCGAAACTTGTTACTGCTGTCTGTGTCTTGATTTCAATTCCACGACTAGATAATTTCTCCTGAGCAAACTTTGCAAGACTTTCTGTAAAACCAGGTAAAATATTTGGCAATGCTTCTAAAACAATTACCCGAATATCTTCTTTTTTGATATTTGGATAGTATTTTCTTACATCTAAAAGAAGATCCATAATCTCACCTGCGGTCTCAATTCCGGCAAAACCGCCACCCACAATCACTATTGTGAGAAGACTTTTTTTAAGAATTGGATTAGTTTCGTTTTCCGCTTGCTCAAGCATGTCTATCATCCTATTTCTTACTAAAACTGCGTCATTGAGCGTCTTCATTTGATATGCATTTTTTTCAAGATCACTCATACCAAAAAAATTCGTCTCGCTTCCTAATGCAACTACTAGAAAGTCATAATGAATTGAAATTCCTCTCTTGTTTCCACTTCCCCACAAATTTACAATTTTTCCATATGGATCAATGTTTTTTACTCTGCCTTCATAAAAAATTGCTTTTTTTGTTATCGCTCTAATCGGCATAACAATATGTCGTGTTTCGATCATACCTGATGCAACTTGAGGCAACATTGGGGTAAACAACAAAAAATTATCTTCACTAACTAATACAATTTCTATCTCTGGTTCATTCTTGAAGAACTTCTCTAACCTTCTTGTACATTCTAATCCGGCAAAACCCCCACCCAAAATGAGGATTTTTTTCTTATTTCTTGCCAATTGCTTTTACCTTGAAAACACTGAATATATCCTATGAGTTTAATTAACAAAAAAGTACAAAAACTGCGATTTATCGAACTCTGGATATCTCTGAATGAAGAATTTCATATGCCCTAGAGGCATCTGTCCCACGTAAAATTATGATTATGCTGTCTTGACTGAAAAATGCATTTACCAATTCTATTCCATTTGCATGCAATACTTCTGCCACATAAGATACAACATCGGATTGGTTCTGGTTGATTGGAATTGATATTCGAATTTTTGCAAGTCCAGTACTAAAAAACTCATCCCTATTGGGAATATTTTCAAAAATTCGTCTTACATCATCGATATCTTCAGTTAGAAATCTAAACGAGTCAGAGAGCCTAAAAAACTCGTAATTGTTGGTAATTTTTGAGAATTTATCTAAAATTACCATAGGATCCATTGCAGAATCCTTTACCGAAAATTTAATGTCCATTATTCCATCTGTTAGTGCCAATCTGGCGTTTTTGAGAACAGATTCATCTTTAATCTCATCCTTGCTCTCAAAAGAATCTGCATATCGTTTTATGGCCACTACAATCGTGTTTAGATTGACTGCATTTCCTAATACTTTTTCAACTTCAGGTTGAATCTTAACAGCTAATGCCGTATAGTTGATCAGATCCATCTTCATACAATCATAAATTGAACGATTTCTTGTTATGATTTCTCTAACCACTTCAGGAACAGACATGCTTAAAGTACGCATTACGTACTATTATATAATGTCATTTATAATAGTATTTTGTAAAATAATGACAAATTAATAATAATCTTTATATAATGTAATGAGTATTACAAACTATAGGTGAATATGACAATGTTCTATGATGAAGAATTTGACAGAATTTTCAAACGAATGTCCCAAAGTTTTTTCAATGCTGATGATATGTTTGAAGAATTCAAGGTAAAGGATTCGACTGGCCCATTTTATTACGGTTATACTATGACTGTTGGTCCTGACGGAAAACCTGTGGTAAAGGAATACGGAAATGTAAAACCTGGATTACTTCCAGCAGCAGATATCCGGGAACCAGTTGTTGATACAATTGTGGATGAAAAGGAAAACCTTGTAAAACTCGTTGCAGAAATGCCTGGGGTTGAAAAGAATGATGTAAAAATCATGGTACAAGATAGAATTGTAGACATTTCTGCAGAAAGAGGCGAAAAGAAATATCACTCAAAAGTTCCAATTCAATACAAAGTTGATGAGAACTCTGCAAAAGCTTCCTACAAAAACGGAATTCTTGAACTAGTGTTTAAACTAATCCAAGAAGAAAAACCAAAAGGTAAAACAGTGGAGGTGGAATAATCCACCTAAATTTTTATGGAGAAAAAAATGAGTGAAATTGTTTTAAAAATAGATGAAATTCCAAAACAACATGTTGGAAGAGGCAGGGCAATAATTGATCCTAAGATTTTAGAGGATACAAAATGGAGTACGGGTCAGATTCTTGAATTAACTTACAATAAAAAGACACATGTAAAACTCTGGCCAGGATCTCCTGAAGAGTATGGCACAGGGATAATCAAAATAGATGGGATTACCAGGCAAAATATTGGGGCCGGAATTGGAGATAAAATTACAGTAAAGTCTGTTGAGGCTGTAAATGCCGAACAAATTATTTTATCACCCACTGAAAAAATTGCAACTGATGGATTACAAGAATACATGATTTACAATTATCTTAACCATGTATTTACTACTGGGGATACAATTTCTCTAAATACCCAAATGGGAGGAAGAGTTCAGTTTGTTGTAACTAGTACAAAACCTGCAAAACCAGTTATAGTCACTGAGCAAACAGTGTTCAAACTAGGTAACATGACAAAGGTTGTTGATTCCTCTATTCCAAGAATCACATACGATGAATTAGGTGGTTTGAAAAATGAAGTTCAAAAAATTCGAGAAATGGTAGAATTACCAATGAGACATCCTGAATTATTTGAAAAAATTGGTGTGGAGGCACCAAAGGGAGTTTTACTCTATGGACCTCCAGGAACTGGTAAAACTCTGTTGGCAAAGGCAGTTGCCGGTGAGACAAATGCTCATTTTATCTCACTTAGTGGTCCTGAAATCATGGGCAAATACTATGGCGAAAGCGAAGAACGCATCAGGGAAATATTCAACCAAGCAGAAGAAAACTCTCCTAGTATAATCTTCATTGATGAGATCGATTCTATTGCACCAAAAAGAGATGAAGTAACTGGTGAGGTCGAGAAGAGAATTGTTTCTCAGCTTTTGACATTGATGGATGGGATGAAGAGCAGAGGAAAAGTAGTTGTTATTGCAGCCACTAACAGACCAGATTCTATAGATCCAGCATTAAGAAGACCTGGAAGATTCGATCGAGAAATAGAAATTGGAATTCCAGACGAGGATGGAAGATTCGAAATTCTTTCAATTCATACACGTGGAATGCCGATAGATGAAAAAGTAGATCTTAAACAAATCTCAAAGATTACCCACGGCTTTGTTGGAGCTGATCTGGAAGTTCTTTCAAAAGAAGCAGCCATGAGATCATTAAGAAGAATATTGCCAGAGATTGATCTTGATGAAGAAAAAATCTCATCAGAGATACTACAAAAAATTCAGATTACGAGTGATGACTTTAGAGATGCATTAAAAGAAGTCAGACCAAGCGCACTAAGAGAAGTTCAGGTACAGATACCAAATGTAAGCTGGGATGATGTTGGCGGTTTGGACGAGCTAAAAGAAGAATTACGTGAAGCGATTGAATGGCCAATTAAACATAAAGAGGCATTTGAATACGTTGATGTTCAGTCACCAAAAGGAGTTTTACTCTATGGATCTCCAGGAACTGGTAAAACATTGATTGCAAAGGCATTAGCAAAAATGACCGAGTCAAACTTTATCAGCGTTAAAGGACCAGAATTACTCTCAAAATGGGTAGGAGAATCCGAAAAGGGTGTGAGAGAAATTTTTAGAAAGGCACGCCAAGTTGCACCATGTATAATCTTCTTTGATGAGATTGATGCACTTGCACCCCGAAGAAGCGGAAGTGATTCATCTCATGTATCAGAAAACGTGGTTTCACAAATCCTTACTGAAATAGATGGTCTTGAAGAACTTCATAATGTACTGATAATTGGTGCCACAAATAGACTAGACATAGTTGATGAAGCCCTTCTAAGACCTGGGAGATTTGATAGAATAATAGAAGTCCCAAAACCCGATGCAAAAGGAAGAGAGCATATCTTTAAGATTCATACTCAAAAGAAACCACTTGCAGAAGATGTTGATGTTTCCAAAATTGTTGAACTAACAAATGGATTCAGTGGAGCTGAAATTGCAGCGATTGCAAATAGAGCAGCAATTGCATCCTTAAAGAGATATGTTGGAGGCAAGTCTCAAAATGTCAAAGACATAAAGATCTCTCAACAGGATCTTCTTGATGCTATTGAGAAGATTAAGCCAATAAAGAAAGAGACACCAATGACACACTCTATAAAATAGTCTAAATACTAAGACAATGAACCTGGAATATGAAGCTGTATCTTGATTTTGAACCGTGTAGAGAATGCAACACAATGATGAATGCACTAAGTAGTCCAGAAATGCTATTTGCCGATGCAAAGACAAGAGCTGATGAATCTGCAAAATTTCTTAGACATCTCACATACAACCATAATGAAGTAGTTCAAGCTGTTATGGAAGATCTACCAAAACAAAAAAGAGATCAAGAATTTGATTTCTTTAAATAATTTTTTAAATCATTTTTAAAAATCGATAATCATATTCATATACAAAAAACCTATTTTATTATTACATCTATGAAAAAGATAATTTTCCTTGGCTTATTTTTATTGTTGATCGGTTTTGATTACAGTTTTTCACAAGAAGCTAGACAGGAACCAGAACCTCCAAGAATTCCTGAGCCTATACCAGAACCAGAGCCAATAAAATTACCAGAACCAGAACCAATCCCAGAACCATTTCCGGAAGAATCAGAATCAGAAAAAATTCAAAGATTAACAAAAGAGAATGAAAATCTCAAATCTCAGAATTTGAAACTTCAAGATCAAATCTTGGATTTACAAAAAGAAAAATCAAAACTTGAATCAGAAATTGTTAAACTTTATGAACAAATAGAAAAATTATATAAAATTACTATGGAACAAATTAGAGTAATCATGAATTTAGTAAATAAAATGAACTGAGTAATTTATCTATTTTTGGAATTAATTTTAAAATTAATCCGTACCTGATCTGATGTGAAAATTAAAGCAACATCTGCATTCTTTTTTTATACATTCTAGATCTGGTGTGTGATTACACATGCCACAATTACAATGAATTTGGCTATAACTCATATTCGTTCCCTAAAATATTGAGAGTTTTTTTAATCAGAATGGCTCTGTTTCTGATTGTTACATCGCTAACTCCTGATTCCACAGAAAACTTCTTTTGACTTATTTTTTCCCCATTTAGTATACATGCTATATACAATGATGCAGCAGCTTGTGCAACAGGATGTTTTCCTGCAGTAATTCTCTTGTCTTCACATCTCTTAAGAATGTCAAATGCATCTCGTTTAGTCTTTTCTTTAAAATTCATGTTATTTGAAATCTTTGATATGAAAGATGTTGTATCGTATTGTTTTAGGCTTAATCCCAATTTTTTGATTATTGTTCTCAAGTCTCTAGACAAAATACGTCTTTCAATATTTCCTGCAGATGCAACATCATCCAAAGTCCTTGGAATGTTATTCTCCCTACATGCAGCATATAGTGCAGCGGAAACCAAAGAAGCCATAGTTCTTCCACGTGTAAGCCTTGCAGATACTGCTTTTCTGTAGATATAGGCAGCACTTTCGACAACATTATCAGGAACTCCAAGTTTTGTTTTCATTCCATGCAATAATGTAAATGCCTTGCTCAGAGTTGCGGTTTTTCTTGACTTGCTTCTCTGATCCCAAGTTCTGAGTCTGTTGAATTCATATTTTGTTTTACTTGATAACGCCTTGCCTGTGGAATCCTTGTCAATTCCTATGACTGTAGATAATCCTTTGTCATGCATTGTTAGTGAAGTTGCAGGACCTGTCCTTGTTTCTTTCATATACTCTTCTTGAGTAAAACCAGTGTTTTCATGTGAAACATCAGATATGTTTTGCACTAGAACCAACCCGCATCCCCCGCAAAACATTTCTCCTCTTTCAGAATCTGTAATGACAGGGTAGGTTTTGCAAGTGTCAAGCTGACACTTTACATCATAATCATTAGAATAATTTACCACTACTAATTCATAATAGTAATTATCAGATAAAAGGAGTTTGTAATAGGCAAATTTGGAATTAACTTGTAACTTTGAAGACGAAAAATTCCTCATTATTAATTTGGAATCTTACTAACTATCTTACGATATACATTGTATTAAATGTTAAAAAATTAAAAATCTAAAACAGATTATTCTTTTCTGATTGATTCTAAAGAATGACCGCGATTCATGATCATCTGAGTAACTGCCTCAGTTGTATAATCAATCCCATGTTCATCTTCAAAATGTTTTCTTAACTGTTCCAATATGCTGACGTTTTTTTCGCCTTCAAGAACAAAATCGCACTCAAAACCATAGTCTTCACATCGTAGTTTAATAGTCATCTAATTTCGCAAAAATAACAAACCTATAAAAATCATGGGTACATTATCCACACTGACTATGACATTAGCACATAGCCAAATTTTAAGACTAAAATAGAATTATTCCTAATTTTTGCACAAAAAGTATACTTACAATCAAAACAACGTGAATTAACATAGACATTGCTATGACAAATTGGCCATGATTTTATGGACAATAACAACCCTTCCTAAGATCATAGTTGTTTTGGGTATATGTCTAAAAAATAAAAAGGGAATTATTCAGTAAGTACTACTGCGTAGCTTACCGTGAATGGTGTTTCATTCATCGTATGGATTGCCATTGCATTGCCAGAAAATACCCAAGAGCCTGCAGATTTCTTTGGATCTACAAAGACTAATGCATAGTGAGTTTTTCCATCAGATGACCATGTAGGTTGTCCTTGCATATGTTTTGGAGAAACTGGACCAATCAATGATACTAACTGTATTGGTTCAGATGCATCATATGTCAGATGGCCTGAATATGGTTGCTCACGTGGTGGCAAAATTACTGCTAGTTGATGTGTCTCATGTCCGATTCCTGGATCCTGTTTTGAGGTAATTGTTCCTCGAAGAATCTTTTGGTTGTCCACTACATGTTCAGTGTATGAAACAGAATAAGTTACAGTAAATGGAGTCTCTTTCTTTGTGTGAACAGCCAGTGCGTTTCCCGTAAATTGGAATACACCTGCCGAGTTTTGATTATCAACAAAAGTTAGACCGTAAATTGTCTCTCCATCAGGAGTCCAGATAGCCTGTCCCTTATCCATTCCTGGTTTTAGAGGACCATTTAGCACAACTAGTTGAACATTTTCAGTTGCAGAATATGTTAACTGCCCACGATAAATTTTGTCACTGGGTGGCAAAATTACTGCTAGTTGATGTGTCTCATGTCCGATTCCTGGATCTACTGAGGAGATCATGCTTCCAGTAACAGTTCGTGCAAATTTGGTTGATTGTGCGACTGCGACTTTGGCCTTCTCCATTGTTTCAGCTTTGGTATCTTTCTTTGGTACATCTTTTGCTTTTTCAGCCTCTACAGATTTCTTTTCTTTTTTTTCTTCTTCTTTTTTCTTCTCTGTAGATTTTGTCATTTTTGGTATTTCAGAACATAATCTGTCTCCACAGACTTTCTTTGAGCCAATTTCACGAGTCTCAGTTCCTTTACTCTTCATGGCATCAGCTGGCTGTAGAAGTGCTACAGGTCCAGCAATACTTCCTGCTACCAAAACAACAATTGCAAATAATGCAACAAGTGATGTTTTTGTCATTATACAATTCAAGATATTATGACATTTAAGTGATCAACGAATTTTGAATTTCATGTTCGACTGAACACCAAAAAATAGTGTCCTGTGTAATCTTCAAGACCTGAGATAGACAAAAAAATTAGATAGAATTTGCCTTGTATGGATAAGGCTAAGACATTAGCCTTGGTCTAGTAACCTAAACCGTGTTTTGCGAACACTGATAATGTATACCAGTAATGAAAAAAAGGAGGTAGCCAATGAAAGGTTTAGAATTTGTATTTCTGGCAGGGGGCTCTGTTCTAGGAGCATTTATCAGATATAAAATTACAGAATCCCAGGTTTTGTTAAACACTCTGCCTCTAAATGTTCTGTTTGTCAATATTCTAGGGGCATTTGTTCTAGGAATGTTTGTAATTTTATCTGAACAATGGAATCTTGATGGCAAATACTCATTATTTGCTGCAATAGGATTTTGTGGCTCACTTACAACAATGTCCTCACTTGCTCTTGATTCTAGCAATCTATTAGATAATCGCCATTATGTTACATTGGCAGTTAATCTTTTGGCAAATATTGGATTATCTATTGGTGCATTAATCGGAGGAAAATCATTGATGAATTATATTATTAATGGATGATTAATTGTATGGACTATATTGTTTGTATACTTTAATGACTGATTCATGAAACATTTTCTGTATATCCTCTTCAGTTGATATTGCTAACTGATTTACAAGATCCGTTGCTGTCACAATTCCTATAACTTGATCATTTTCAATTACAGGTAATTTTCTAACACCTCTTGTATACATTAAATCTGAAACCATCCACACTGTTTCTTCTGGTCCTATTGCAATCAAAGGAGAAGACATTATTTGTTTGACAGGCGTTGAAATCTGATATGCGTGAGCTGCCACTTTCACTGCAAAATCTCTGTCAGTAACAATTCCTATAGGTAAATTATTTTCCATAATTATGACAGATCCAACTTTTGAATCTTCCATCATTTTTGCTGCTTCATTTATTGTAATTGATGCATCTACTGCAATTACTGATTTATTCATAATATCTTTCACAGTAATTCGCGTAGGATCCTTATTCACTTCAATGGACTTTATTTTTCGTTATATTATGGTCTTTCTATAATATCATAATTGAAAATCAAAAACGATAATGCATAGAAACATCTTAAACCTGACTAAATACTACAGCTACTGTGAGCATAAAGAAGATACTTGTACCGCTTGATGGCTCCAAAAATTCCATGAGGGGACTGGATGAGGCGATTTATCTAGCTAGACAATGTCATGCGACTATTACTGGTTTGTATGTTATTCCATTATCCAAACCACAAACGGATTCTCAAATTTCTTATGTTGAGAAACATCTTCTTCAAAATGCATCAAAATTTATGTCCAAGGCAAAAAAACGTTCAGCCCAAAACGGAATTGATTTTTCTGATATGGTAATTTATGGTGATGAAGGATCAAAAATTGTCAATTATGCAAATAGTAAAAAATTCGACATGATTGTAATTGGTTCAAGAGGTATGGGTTCAATAAAGGAAACTTTTCTTGGAAGTACTTCGAATTTTGTTTTACATAAATCTAAGCTGCCAGTTTTGATAGTAAAATAATACCATTTTTTCAAATTTCAATTTCTTTTCATGAAAATTAAGATCTTATTTATTAGAATAATCATCAAAATAACTTCATGGCTCATACATTTGTAAAAGATGTAATGATCAGAGATTTAGCTGAATTGGATGCATCAATTACAATAAATGAAGCAGCAAGGATAATGGATTACAGGAACATCGGTTGCATAATAGTAACCAAAGATAATGCTCCGGTTGGGATTCTAACCGAAAGAGACTTTGTAAAAAAAATTACTGCCAAAGAAATTTCACCAACCTTCTCTTTAGATAAAGTAATGTCTTCTCCTTTGATTGCAATAGGACCAGAAGAAACAGTGTGGGAAGCGGCACAAATTATGAAAACAAAAAACATTCACAAGTTACCTGTCATGCAAGATGGTAAAGTTATTGGAATAATTACAACTACTGATCTAGTTAAAATTTGTAGTGTAGGATCTGATTCAGAAATGAGAAGAATTTGTGATCAAATCTTAACACGTATGGAACAAAACAAGTGATTTACATGGTATATTCTTATCAAGTAATAAAATTCCAAACAATCACGTTTGTTCAGGGTACTCATTGGTCTCAATCTATTGGTGAAAAAGGAATTTTATACAAATCTCTAAAAGATCCTTTCTCAAAAATTATCATACAGTCAAATAACTCAAAAAAACTATTTCATGTACCTAAGGATAGAACAGTCCTAGTGGATCATGATATTGTACACTTTTTAGGAGAATTAAGTTAGTCTTTATCTAACTAAAAGCACAGGACAACTTGCCTGCTCAGAAACTTTTCTGCTTACACTACCCAAAGTTTTGATCTTTCCTATTCCATGAAGACCTTGACTACCCATTATTATTAACGAAATTTTTTTCTTTTTTGAAAAATTTAATATTTCATTTGCAATATTGCCTCTAGCGATACTATATGATACAGTAATTCCATTCTCTTTGCATTTCTTTGCAGCTGTCTTCAACATCTTCTCAGCATCACCAATTACAATCTTCTGCCATTTTTTCATAGATTCTTTTTCTGATTTTGTTCTGATCAAACCCAACATTCCAGGTGGCGAAATATATCCAATACTAACTACGGAAAATAAAAAAACTTCCGAGTCTAAATTATGTGCTAATTCCATTGCATGTGATAACGCTTTAGATGAAAACTTGGAACCATCATATGGAACAAGAATTCTAGTTAACATTTTAGAAAACACTTCATTCACCTACTTTATGACTAATACGGGAACTTTTGATTTATGAACTATAGCTTTTGCAACACTACCCAAAAATATTTCTTTTAATCCACTTTGACCTCTGGAACCAATTACAATCATGTCGAATTTTTTAGTATTTACCATATCATTAATTTCAGCTGTTGGACTACCAAACACTACTTTTGATCTAAACACAATTCCTTTCTGTGCACATTTTGTTTTTGCCTCACTCATGAACTTTTTAGCTGATTTTTTAAGATGAATTTGATAAGGCATAATTGCATCAGCAAAATTCCTCGGATAAATTGGAATAACATACAAACCAGTAATAGTCGCATGACATTGTCTAGCTAGATAAATCGCCTCATC
>Ga0066644_10001574_pt1 | contig 12583 bp, 8 predicted proteins | sample CryGeyCG2114_020_FD_62735 | JGI IMG/M metagenome (GOLD analysis project Ga0066644, IMG submission 62735) | Groundwater microbial communities from aquifer - Crystal Geyser CG15_big_fil_post_rev_8/21/14_0.20 | ecosystem: Environmental > Aquatic > Deep subsurface > Groundwater | place: USA: Utah...
GATCTCGGCAGCAGTGCACCTGTCCTTGAAAAGGAGTACCATCTGTCGGAACGGGCAGCTGAAAAAAGTTTGTGGGTCGTACCCAATTGTGGTCTGGATCCCGGCCTGTCGAATATGCTGTGCCTTCATGCCATCAGACAGTTCGACGAACCCATCCGTGCCCACCTGCGCGTCGGTGACGTCCCGCTCGAGCCGGAGCCCCCCTTCAATTTTCGCATTTCATGGTCGGCAGAAAAACTTGTCGACGACTATACGCTACCCGTCGAGTACATGGAGGAAGGACAGAAGTTGTCCACCTCTCCATTGACTGGAATTGAGGACATTTCGTTTTCCGAGCCGTTCAGTGACATGGAGGCGTTTCACACGGCCGGCCTCCTGAAGACGATCTGTGAGGTAGCGGGCCCGTCGCTCAAAACCATCGATCACAAGAGCATTCGCTGGCCGGGCCACGCCCGGAACATGCAGTTTCTGCTCGCACTCGGATTTGCCGAACAGAAAATCATCGATGTGCAGTCGCACCTGACGTACCGCGATGTGTTGACGAGGAGGCTCAAACAGCGCCTCGGTGGTGCGTACGAAGATGCTGTGCTTGTCCGCATTTCAGTTTTTGGCCACAAGGATGGACAGGATGCCGAACTTGTGTATGAAATGATCCAACAGTTCGACCGCGAGCGGAACATGACAGCAATTCGCCGCTGTACATCAATTACCGCCGCTACGATTGCCCTTCAGTTGGCGTCGGGAGCTGTACCGGGTGGCGGCGTGTGCCCCCCCGAGCAGATCGTCCCCCTTCGAACGTTTTTTGACAACGTCCGGGCGGCGGGCCTCCCTGTTGAGACCCGGTGGACTGAGCCCCGGTGATGTTTATTGTACAATGGATGTCTTTCTGCACTGCATGTCTGATGCAGAACAAATATTTTGGTGCCGTGTATCCGACCCTCTACGAGCCATTCTCCCGCGTGTATCGAACCTCCAGCTACTGTTTCCGAGATCCGTTGAATCAGTAATTCAGTCACCAAGCCGTACCGACCCGTTGTACGGCAAAGCCGCACTGTGCCCGATACACCCGTAAGAACAGATTATCCGCATGGCGGCTCGTCACGGACGCGCAGCGTATTGACAGGTATCGTTGCCCTGTTCATCGTGTCCATGGTCCTGGTCAGCGCCGCATCCACACACTCCGATGTGCAGTTGCTCCGGAGTGAAGCTTTGTTCTTTACGCGCTCGGACACGGACTCGGTACGGGTATCGCTGACTGAGCCCATTCCTGACAGCCTGATCGCCGACTCCATTGTTCTTGTTTTTCCGGATTCAGGCCGCGTCATGCAGTATATCCGGCGGTGGCAGGGCGAGTTGCCGTCATCGTCGGTCTTCCCACGGGATACACGGCCTTTTTTCGTTCCGATGGGGCGGGTCTGGCGGCACGAAATCGAATTCGATTCAACGGCACTGGCCTACCGCCCGAAGGAAAAGGTAGGAGAAACGGAAGTCCGCTTTCCCATTTACCTGGATTTTGACCGCTACAGGGATGCACGTCTCGGGTATGATCTGGACCAGAATTGGCGAACGCTCATTGTTGCACGTGAGCGTGCCCGGCAGCGTCAGAACCGTGGAGGAGTAGGTATCAATGTGGTCGTCCCGGGTGGACGACAAAGTGCATTCACTACCATCTTTGGAAAACCCGAGGTAGACCTGCGGGTCAACGGCACGGCTGACATTGCTGCCGGATTTGATTACCTGAAAAACGATCAGCAGGTGTCCGTCACCGGTCGCTCTGCCCAACTCGATCCCCAGTTCAGACAGGATCTGAGCCTTGGAATTACGGGCACCATTGGTGACAAACTCCGGATCAACGTCAAGTATGACTCCAGCAACCAGTTCGATTTCCAGAACCAGTTACGCCTCGAGTACACGGGCTATGAGGATGAAATAATTCAATCCATCGAGGCCGGCAACGTGAACCTGCAGACTTCGTCATCCCTGATCCGGGGTGGTCAAAGCCTGTTCGGAATAAAAAGCGAGCTGCAGCTGGGTGGCATACGTCTGACTACGGTGATGTCGCAGCAGGAGGGCCAAGCCAACAGCCTCGATATTGATGGCGGATCGGAATCGACCGAGTTCGACCTGCAGCCTACCGACTACGACGAAGCCGTACACTTCTTTCTCGGCTATTACTTCCGGAATCGCTGGGAAGATGCCCTCTCCGATCCGCCCAACATCCGCGTAGCCAACAACTTCGAGCGCATCACGGAGATCGAAGTCTGGAAACTGATGCCCACGCAGCCTGAGGAAGAGAATGTGCGCCAAGCTGTTGCGGTTGTGGACCTCGGAGAACCGCGCGAACTCCTGGATCAGGCCAATCAATTCACTGCCGCGATCCTTCCATCCCCCGACAGGGACCAGTATGACTACAGTGACGGGGGTGAAGTCGACACCGAATTCCGGGATGGCAATGCATCGCCATCTTCCTACCTGGAGAATGTAAAGGACATGTCCGCTTCCGACTTCCAGGTTGGCAAGTTCAAACGATTGCAGGAAGGGCGCGATTATACTATCGATGAAGTACTCGGCTACGTCTCACTGCGCCAACGCATACAGGAGAGTGAAGCGCTCGCGGTTTCCTTCCGCTACCGGGCGGCGGGCCAGACATTCACTATTGGAGACTTCTCGACCGATACGGGTGGCTCTGACGGTGGTCAGAACGAGGCCAAAATTGTCCTGAAGCTTCTGCGTCCCGTCCAAATGCGTCAACCTGCGTTGGAGGCCGGCTTCAATCCGGCTGCGTGGTACCTTGAAATGCGCAACATCTACCGCCTGCCAGGCAGTGGGATCCAGCCGGAAGACTTCAAGCTGCAGGTGTTCTATGAACCACCCGGTCAGGTTGCTTCGAAAACATTACCCGGGGCTGGTGGAACCCAGACGGCACTCCAGATCATGGGTCTTGACCGGGTAAACGAAAACGCCGCACTCTCACCGGATGACCAATTCGACTTCCTGGTCAACTATACGATTCTGCCGGGAGAAGGGCGCCTCATTTTTCCATTCCTTGAACCGTTTGCCGGGCGCATTGATCAGGTTATTCAGGCTGGTCCCGGGTCGCCTGAAGCCAAACAGCAGGTGTCTGACCTGCTGGCCTACGACAATCTGTATACCCAGAAAAAAGCAAATGCCCTGCGCGATACGCAACATAATGTGTACGCCATCCGGGGCTCCTACAAGGGTTCAGTCAAGGCATTCTATGATCTTCGGGCTTTTTCCGGGGTGGTGCCGGGCTCCATCCGTGTCACAAGCGGTGGCACGCCGCTGGCAGAAGGCACAGATTTCGTTGCCGACTACTCCGGAACGGGATCGGTTCAGATCGTGAACCCGGCGTTTCTCACGGCCGGGCGGGATATCAATATCGAGTTCGAACAGAATTCCTTTTTCAACGTCCAGAAGAAAACCCTGCTGGGACTCAGAGCCGAATATGAGCGCAGTGAAAAGCTCTCGCTGGGCTCTACGGTCATGAGCTTGAAGGAGAAATCTCCCATCGACAAATTCAGGATTGGAGAAGAGCCCATTTCCAATACCATCTGGGGCGTTGACGGTGCCATCCGTCTTGAGCCACGCTGGATGACGCAGACCATTGACCGCATTCCGCTTCTCCAGACCCGCGAACCCTCCTCTATACAACTGTCCGGAGAATTCGCGCAACTTCGACCCAATCATACGGAGACGGTTGCCTTCAGCCGGACCCGGGACAACCTGCGAGGCCAAGGTCGGGATTTCGCCCGTGACGAGCTCAACGGCACGTCCTATATCGATGATTTCGAAGGCTTCGAAAATACGTTCCCGCTTACACAACCAGGTTCATGGTCGCTGGCCAGCGCCCCCGACTCCATCGGGGTCATTGACCGTTTCGGGATCACACGAAGTTCCCTGAACGACTCATTGCGAACCGCATGGCGGGGAGCGTTCGGTTGGTACCGTGTCAACGCGAACATTCTCCGGGAAGTACCTGCAATAGCTCAAAACGTTGACGCTATACGGATTTTCAGGATAGATGAAGTGTTTCCGAACAGGGACACCAGGGCTGAAATCGACCCGACCCTGGAGACATTCGACCTCTACTTCAACCCGCACATGCGTGGTCCCTACAATTACACACAGGAACTTCGCCGCTTCCTGGACAACCCGAAGGATACGTGGGGCGGTATGGTCCAACGTCTGCCAGACGGATTCACCGATTTCAGCCTGAAGAACATTGACTTCGTGGAGTTCATTTTCCAGGCATTTCCGGAAAACACGTCGAACGATCCGGGAAGGGATGCGAAATTGTATCTGGACCTCGGCACGATTTCAGAGGATGTACTGCCGGACGGCCGGCTCAACAATGAGGACGGCCTGTCCACATCCAATATTTCCGAGGCTGGATTCCAGGAGTGGGGGCGCTCACCGACCGGGACACAGAACAACGTGGTCGACCTCGACGACGGAACGAATCGGACGGAGGACCTTGGTCTTGATGGTCTGTCTTCGGTGAATGCCGCGGACTATCCGGATTTCGCCACGGAGCAGGTGCACTTTTCGGACTTTCTGGAATCACTTGACCAGAATGATCCGGATCCCCGCTACCGTGCCGAGGTGGCACGGGCATTCGCCGACCCGTCCGGCGACGATTACCATTATTTTGGTAATTCCCAGTATTTCGACAATCCCGAGTTTTTCCCCGACCGGGCCACGTTCCAGCAGCGCTTCACACGCTATTTCTCGGGCCATGAACTGAATGCCTTCGAAACGCAGAACAAGTTGGCGACAAACACCTCTGTCCGCCGGGGAAACTCCCGCTTCCCGGATTCGGAAGACCTGAACAGAAACTCCACCGTCGATACGGAAAACAGTTACTTTCAGTATGAAATCCCCCTCAGTCGACGCGCTCTGGATTCCCTTGCCGTCCCCGCCCAGGTTGACGATTTTGTGGTCGGCGAGATCAAAGGTGAGGACGGGGGCAGCACAGGCTGGTTTCAGGTCCGCATTCCCGTGCAGCAGTTCACGCGACGCGTGGGTGATATCCAGGATTTTACTAAAATGGAATCCATCCGGATCTGGACTACGGGCCACGAGGTCCCGATCACGTTGCGCTTGGCGTCACTCGAACTCGTTGGAAGCCAATGGCAGAAGTCGGACCGGATTACACTCGAGCATGACACGCCCTTCGACACCACGTTCAGTGAGACACGCCTCACGGTGTCCAGCATCAACAACGAGGAAAATGCAGACATCTACGCGCCCCCCCTTGGCGCTGTCGTAAGCCAGTCCCGTCTGGCATCGGGCCTGGCACAGAACGCGCGCGAGCAATCGCTTGTCCTTCGGGTTGAAAATCTGCTTCCCGGTTCGCAGCGAGGGATTTTCAAGACGCAAGCCAATAACCTCGACCTGCTCAAGTATTCGAACCTGCGCATGTTCGTGCATGCACATGGCATATTGGCCGATGGCCGGGAACTGGCCACGCTTCCGGTTGAGGAGGCCCGTTCCAAGGCCCGACTCTTTGTTCGAATCGGTGCCAACGAGTCCAATGACTATTACGAATACGAGCAGCCGCTGACCCCCAGTTCGGAAACAGCAGGCTCACCGGAAGTCCTATGGCAGACCAGCACGGACTTCCAGGGCATGATCCAGGATCTCGGATCCATGAATATCGAACTTGGCGCCTTGAACCAACTGAAAGTGGCACGGGACGACGCCGCTTTCCCCCTCGACAGTGTTTTTTACAACGCACTCGGCGATACGCTGCGCTCGAGTGCTGTGCCCGATGCCTCGCTTTTTGCCCCTCCAGGAACGCGTCTGGGAATAAAGGGCACACCATCGCTGGGCAAGGTAAATACGATTGTCATCGGTATCCGAAATCCGGCCGATTCCACGAGCACGGCCTTCGAAGACATCCTGCAGGACATCACCATCTGGGTCAATGAGCTGCGCGTGGCTGGGTATGACGAAACAAACGGGTGGGCCGGCCTGGCAACTGCCGATATAAAACTTGCCGATGTGGGCCGCGTGAAAGCCAATATCAACCGTCAGACCGACGGCTTCGGCAGTCTCTCCTCCAGCCTCGGAGAACGCGACCAGACAGACGTGGACAACTGGAGCGTCACGACGGAGCTCAATGCCAACAAACTCATTCCGGACCGCTACGGATGGCGACTGCCCGTGAACATCCAGGTCCAGTCCAACACGGCCACACCCCGATTTTCGCCGACACGGGGCGATGTGCGGCTCGATGAAATCCTGAGTCAGATAGATGGACGGGAGGATCTCACACCCGAGGAGCGCAATGACCTCAAACAGAATGCACTCGAGTCCGCCCAGACACACACCTTCAACCGATCGCTTTCAACCCGCCTCAGCAAGACAAACTCGCGCTCGCGCCTGCTCCGAAATACCATGGACGGGGTTACGCTCTCGCTGTCACAGGCCCGTTCGGACGGCCGCAGCCCGACCCAGTCCCTGAACGACTCATGGAGGTGGTCCCAGACTACGTCCTACCGATTCTCAACCCGAAAGGTGAAAACGGTTCGTCCGCTTTTCTTCCTCGATCCCGTACCTGTCCTTGGACTGCTCGGAGACCTGAACCTGAACTACATGCCGTCCAACATCACGACATCGGCGTCGTTTTCGCGTTCATTCACCCAGAGTCGGGAACGGCCCAGAGTGTCGCCCACCGATACAGTCAGTACCCCGCTTGATGTTCGATTCCCAACCCGGGAGAACCATACTTTCACGACGAAACGGGACTTTGGCTTCCAGTACAACCCATTCACGTTCCTGAATTTCTCGTTCGACCAATCGACAAACCAGAACCTGAATGCGGCAGGTGTGGACACCACGTTCAGTGTGGTCCTCTCAGATACAACCTTTCGCGGCGTAAGCATTGAAGATGCATTGGCATCTGGCCTGATCGATTCCACGCAGGCACAATCCGCCTTTGAAACCACCCGTCTTGACGTCGTAAATGGTACAAGCGTCATCGGCGACTTCCTGGGCGGCTCCGCCTCACCCCGCACCGAGCGCCACAGCCAGCAGGTCACGGCCAGCTTTCGACCGCGCCTTCAACGCATCCGGTTTCTGAACTGGCTCCAACTGCAGGACATCAGTTATGGCGCTCAATATGATTGGCAGAATGGCGCCGTTGGGCGCAATACCGGCGCATCCATCCGGAATTCCGTGACGGCCCGCAGCGGCGTTTCCATCCGATTCCAGGAGCTCTTCCGCAAAATTTCCTACTACGAAGAACTGGAGAATGCCCAAAAGAAATATGTAAGCGCCCGCCAGGCACAAAGGAGACGAAAAGAGCAGGAGCGTGCTCGCAGCAACCATGCCGGAGAAGAAGACGAGGAGACGTCGGCACAGCGTCAGAACGCCGCCAAGGACGATGAAGACGATCTCGGCGTTGGCGATCGTGTAAAATCCGTCGGGCGACGGACCGTGCTCGCTGTCACAGGCGTTCGGGATTTCAACATTTCCTACACCGGTACGAGGTCGTCCCAGTCGTCCAACGTAGGCACGCCTGTCCTCGATGAGAACGGTAATGTGGTCGACGTATCGGCGAAATACGGCTTTTTTGACGCTCTTCGGGGCAACGGGCCATCGCTTGGTTACCGTTTCGGACTCGATCGTCAAATTGACATTTCGCAACGACTCATAGACCCCTCGCTGCAGGTATCGGACCAGTTGACAGACAACGACCGGTTCCAGGGCAGAACGACATTGAACCCATCCCAGGCCCTTACCATCAACCTCAACTGGAATCTTGAATTCCAGAACGGGAAAACATTCACTTTCCAGCCGCAGATTGACAACGCCACGCAGGCTTTTCTCGGGGTAGATACGACGCTCACAGAACAGGGAACGAACAAGGCATCTGTCTGGGCCTTCGGATCGGACTATCTCGACCTGTTCAATGCGCAGTTGCGAGCATTCTCAGAGGATCTCGCTGCCACAGGGGAAGACGACCCAGTCATTGTGCCCGATGCCAACGGAGACGGACGTGTTGTACTGACCAACTCATCGGTCGTACAGGATTTCCGTACGGCCTACATCCGTAACCAGGGTACGGTCGATAACAAAAACCTGGTCCCGTTCCCCAGACCCAGTTGGACGGTCTCCTACTCCGGGCTGGGTAAGTTTCCCGTGCTGCGACGCCTTGTTCAGAATGCCTCTGTGCGTCACGGATACAGTGCAGACTACTCGTCTGATTTCCGTACGAACACGTCGTTTACCAGTAACGACACGCTGAACACGGTCGATCTCGGCGGCCGCCGTATCCAATCGCGTATAGAGCCATTCCAGGCAGGGAATATCCGCGTCAATGAGCGCTTTTCGCCCATGGTCGGGTTGGACCTGTCCTGGAAGCGCCAGATCCAGACTACCATCAACTGGAATAAAAGCAATGCGTTTTCCCTGTCAACCGCCAATTTCGAGGTGAGCGAAAGCCGGACCAACGAGGTCAGTATGACCTTCGGTTATCAAAAAACCGGATTGAAGCTTCCCTTCATGAGCGGAAAACGTCTTGAAAACCGGCTCTCATTCAATCTGACCCTATCGAGAAGCAATACGTCGGATGAACGGCTGCGGCTTCGCAGGGCGCTCGAACAGGCCTTGGGTGATCCTGACTTTGTGCCGTCCGATGCCCTCCAAGGAGACAATATTTCACTGGTAACGGCCCACACGCGTACGTCCGTGACGCCAAAACTCGCGTATCAGTTTTCCAACAGGGTCTCTGCTGACTTCACTCTCAAATACGAAAAGTTTGACTCCGAGGACTCCAGACAGCCGTCATCTGTCAACATCAATGGCGCGTTCAATATCCGAGTAAGTATTTCCAATTAGAAGTGCGGCCAATTGACCCCATGACACAGCCCGACGCCTTGAACAGGATTGCCGTTTGCCGGTTGGGCCCAACGGCCTACTCCGACGCCTGGAATCTGCAGAAGCGATTGCAGGCACGGCTCGTGGCGAACAAACGCAGTCCGAACCCGGAGCGGCTCGATCATGTACTGCTGTTGCTTGAGCATCCTCCCGTGTTCACGCTGGGTAAAAGTGGCGACCGGGCCAACCTGCTGGCTACAGATTCCGAGCTGGCGTCTGCGGGTGCGGAGTTTGTGCAGATTGATCGCGGTGGCGATATTACGTACCACGGTCCGGGACAACTCGTAGGGTATCCCATTCTGGACCTGGACTGTTTCTACACGGATATCCACCGCTACCTGAGGGATCTCGAGGAAGTCATCATCGGTGTCTGCAGGGAATTCGGACTCGCAACCGGCCGTATGGAAGGGCTGACCGGCGTATGGGTCAAGACCCCACCTGGACAGGAAAGAAAAATCTGCGCCATGGGGATCCGGTGCAGCCGGTGGGTGACCATGCACGGCTTCGCCCTGAACGTGGATACAGATCCCCGGCATTTCGACATGATTGTTCCCTGTGGTATTGCGGACCGCGGTGTGACTTCGCTCGTCCAGGAGGGCGTGCTACCCGATGTGTCGATGGAACGCGTGATGGACATGGTAGCACGGCATATGGCGCGCGTTTTTGCTGCCGAGGTGCACATTCTCGATGGTTTGAATGCGCAGTCCTACCTTTCGGCGTATCTTGATGGCAGTCCCACTTCATGACAGCACCACCCATGCCCACGTTCAACCTCAATACCTTCACGATGCGCCTCATTGCCGAGACGCTTTTCTACGATGAAGAATACGACGCCCTCGGCAATCTGAGCCTGGTCGACGAAACAGCTGGGCGGGAAAAATACGTCGCCTCATTTGCTCCTGAAGACGGACTCTTTGTACTTGAGGAAGCAACCGAGTGGGAGGAATACGAACCAGGAACGAACGACGATATCGGTTATGCACTCGCTGTCGATAGTCGGGAAGTGGGAACGTACGACCATGTAGACGAAATCTCCAAGGTCCTGCTGGACCTTGCAGAAGAGCACAACCTGCTTCCAAGCATCACACTTCTTTTCGAAGAAGATGAGATTGGCTGAAGAACACGGCCACTGACAGCCAGCCTGCAATGAAAGCCACGCCACCGATGGGTGCCACGGCACCAAGCCACGTGGCGCCGGTTACGGTGAGCGTGGTCAGGCTACCGGTAAAAAGCACGATTCCAACCGCTTGAAAAGCAGCAGCGCGGCGTAGCCACGGCACCGGGCCGGCATACAGCATGAGCAGCACTATGGCGGCGATTCCGGCCACATGAAACTGCATGTACGACACGCCGGTTTGAAACGTGGCCAGCCGGGACGGCTCAACCAGATCCCTCAGCGTATGGGCTGCAAACGCGCCCAGGGCGACGGACACCGCCCCCAGGATGCCGACGGTCACGCCCCAGAATTTGATGGACTTCTCATGCATGGTATGCAACATCCGGATGATTGAACGTACCATACGGTTTTACCGGCCGAACGGGTCCGCCTCTTTTGTAACTTGAGAGGGTGGCAGGTATCTTTCCGGTACGGCATAATCAACTCCTGTTCCCAACCGGGACACCTTGTCATGGCCTACATTTTCACAGAATCGGATATCCAGCGTGTCGAGGACGTATTGGGCGTTTTGGCCAAGCGTGGTCCCCACTATGCCCGTTATGAACTTGCTGACGAAGCAAGCGGCCGTAAAATCACACTCGAAATCCACATGGAAATGAGTCTGCCAACGGGCGAGATCACAAGTCTGGTCAGCGTCTACGCCGTGAGTTCATTCCTCCAGATACAGGGATGTACAGGATTCAAGGCCAGCAAAGAGCTGGGGGAGGTCATCTTTGTTGCTCGAAGTGGTGATACGGCGAATGGTCTTGTCGTCGAACGGGAAGCCGGCTGTTCCCTGTATGCGAACGTGAATACCGCCCTTCTTTCGACGGACTTCACCCAACTTCCACCGGAGCTCATCATGAGCAGCGTTGCGCTTTCCGTAACCGAGGATCTGTTCGGTGACCTCGGGTAAGCAGGGAGTCATTGACGTCGTCTTCGACGGCGCTGTTCACGACAACGTGCCTCAAACTGCGCACGTAGAACGGATTGTCCGCGACGTACTCGTCGGAGAGCATGTATCCTGGACACACATCGGTATCATTCTGACCGACCATGCGACTGTCACGGAACTCAACAGGTTGTGGCTGAATCACGAGCACGATACGGACGTGCTGTCCTTCGTCATCGAAGAGTCGGACAATGGACTTGAGGGCGAAGTCTATGTAGATACACAGACCGCTGCCGAGCGACACGAGGAGTTCGGCACATCCTATGAAATGGAAGTGCTCCGATACGTGATTCACGGCGTTCTTCATCTGGCCGGGCTGGATGACCAGACAGCCGAAGAACAGCGCTTCATGACGCGCCTGGAAAACCGGTACCTTGAATGTAATCGACCGGTTATGCCATCTTCCGGAGCCGCTCAATCAGAGGTTGAACATACTCCGGAGTCTGAATGATATAGAAATGCAGATACGGCACGTTTGCGGCCAGCAACTCTTCACACTGCTTCAGTGCCCACCGGATTCCGATCTCCGGTACGTGACGGTCATCGGCTTCCATGACTTCTGCTGCCAACTCTTCCGGTACGCTCAGGTGGAACGTGGACGGCAGTGACTGCAACTGTCGCTTCCGCGTCAGGATTTTCAGCCCCGGTACAATGGGTACGTCAATACCAGCCTGTTGGCATACCTGCAGATAATCCAGGAACACCCGGTTGTCGAAGAACATCTGCGACACTACGTAGTCGGCGCCTGCGTTTATCTTCTTCTTGAGGTTCTGCACATCCCACGCCATGTTGGGAGCCTCAAAATGCTTCTCCGGATAGCCGGCGACACCAATACAGAAATCGGTCCGTACCGCACCCGCCATCTCTTCCTGGTAAAAGCCCTTGTTCATGTCGCTGATCTGGCGGACCAGATCCACTGCATATTCATTCCGTGTCCGACTACCCGTAACCGGCTTGCGGTACCTGCCTTCGTCGCCCCGCAGCGCCATGACATTGTGTATTCCCAGGTAGTTGAGTTCGATGAGAGCATCTTCGCTTTCCTCCCGGGTAAACCCTTCACAAAGCAGATGGGGAACCGTCTCTACGCCATAGCGCCCCTTGATGGCCGCGCAGAGACCCAACGTACCGGGCCGTTTGCGCCGTATGCGACGACGCCACGTGCCGTCCGGTTGCTCCTCGTAGTAGACCTGCGCGGAGTGTGATGTGACGTCGATAAATGGTGGATCGAACGGTATCAGGCCATCTACGATCTCGAAAATGTCAGAAACGGAACTTCCGCGCTTGGGAGGAACAATCTCGTACGATATTTGTGGCGCATCTGCGCCCATAAGCAGGTCTACAACTTTCATACTGGACAGAGATTTCGTTTCTTGACGACGGCACGTTGGTCCGCTGTTGCGGCAAACTTCCAATCATACATCAGCATGGTACCCTCTATATGACCGGCATTCTGTTTTCAACCCTTGAAGACGCCCAGCCGTTCCTCGCAACCTACCAGCGGGGCCGTTTTGATGGGCTGAACGAAGGCGAGCAAGCGAACGACAATGAGATTCTCGTTTCCATTCTGGGCA
>Ga0066644_10001576_pt1 | contig 12572 bp, 12 predicted proteins | sample CryGeyCG2114_020_FD_62735 | JGI IMG/M metagenome (GOLD analysis project Ga0066644, IMG submission 62735) | Groundwater microbial communities from aquifer - Crystal Geyser CG15_big_fil_post_rev_8/21/14_0.20 | ecosystem: Environmental > Aquatic > Deep subsurface > Groundwater | place: USA: Utah...
CCTAAGATCATATTTTCTTCTTTTACCATTTCTATTCCCAATGAACAAATTGATTAAATAATACCTGAATTAGAAAGTGGAAAATTATGATAGTAAGAGATATTAGTACAGATGTAAAAAATAATACGTAAAGATCCTTAAGTATCATTGAGCTATGCAGCACCGAACCAAGACCAAAAGTATTTTGAACATATTCAAAGACTAATAAGAGTCCCCATAATTTAATATGTAGTAATAAAAAAGAATTTTTAAGCGAAGGTAATATCTGTTTAAATTTTACATCTGCTAATATTTTCTTAGAAGTTAGTCCTAATGATCTTGCTGAGTTTTCAAGATCATTTAGAATTGTATTTCTTTTATTTATTATATCTTTAGAAATGTACAAAAAACTAAAAAATGCTAATAAAATATATTCTGTATAGAATGAATTAGGAATCCAAAAAACTAAAAAAATAATAAAGATTAAAGTAGGCAACAGGAATTTTAATTTATAGAAAGCACTGATCAAATCGACGAATAAATTTTTAGTTAACAGAAAATATCTTAAAAAATAAGTTAGAATTAGAGAGACAATTATTCCAAAAGTAATTGAGCCGACTGAGATCAAAAAATTATTTACTAATTGATTCTCTTGTAGAATATCATTGATAGATTCCCAGAGTATAATTGGTTTAGGCAGGATATTGCTCCAGACAAAAACAAATTGGAATAAAACAATCCAAATAATCAAAAATGATATTAAAATTTTAAAAGGATTTTTTAAAAATATTTTATCTGAAGACATATTTTATCAAACAAGATGAATAATCAATTTTACTAATTGAAATATATTGATATGAAGTGCGTTATTCAATAAATGTTTATTTAACTCAGAATTATTTTGCTAATTCAAGTAAAAAAGGATTACTTGCTTTTTCTTCTCCAATTGTGGAGGATTCACCATGTCCGGGATAAATAGTAACATTGTCATCTAATTTCATAAGTTTATTTTTTATTGAATCAAATAAAGCATCAGTATTAGCTCCCCAAAGATCAGTTCTGCCAATACTTCCTTTAAATAATACATCTCCGGTAATACAAATATTTTCACTTTCAACCAGAAAGCACATTTCACCGGGTGAATGACCCGGAGTAAATAGCGGTTTAATTTCACAATCATTCAATGTTAATTTTTCATTCTCATTTATCAACTTATCCGGTTTAGGAGGCTTTTCCATTGTTATACCAACCATCTCCATTTGACTGTCGTAATGCTCCAATAAAATGAAATCTTTTTCAGGTACTAAAAATTCAACCTCATAATTATTTTTTATAAAATTGCATCCCAATATGTGATCTATGTGACAATGTGTGTTGATCATCCTTTTCAATAATATATTTTCTTTTTGAACAAATTCTTTAAATTGATTTTCCTCATTATTATTTGACATTCCAGGGTCAAAAACTATTCCTTCATTATTTTCATCAGACCAAAATAAAATTGTATTTTCTAAGAAGGGATTAAAGGTAAAAGATTTTATTTTTATCATAGGAATTATTTTTTGAAATTTTTAGTTATTCTTGAATGTAGATTGTTTGTATAGTTTTTATAATTGCTTTTTGTTTCTTCTATAGAATCACCGCCAAATTTTTGTAAAAAGAATTTTGCCAATGACCATGCAATGAGTGATTCAGCAATTACAGAACAAGCCGGTACAGCAACAAAATCACTTCTTTCTCTTCTGGAAATAACAGATCTCATAGTTTTTAGATCAACGCTCTTAATTGGTGTCATTAAAGTTGAAATAGGTTTCATTGCAGCCCTAACAATAATTGGAAGTCCTGTAGAAATTCCTCCTTCAATTCCCCCTGCTCGGTTTGTCCTTCTTGTTAGTTTCTTATTTTTTATTACAATTTCATCGTGAACATTGGAACCGTAAGAATTTGCTGAATCAAATCCAAGTCCTATTTCTACACCTTTCACAGCTTGAATGGACATAATTGATTGTGATATTTCTGCATCAAGTTTTCTATCGTATTGCATAAAACTACCTAACCCTACAGGAAGTCCTGTTGCAACAACAATGAATGTTCCGCCAAGTGTATCGCCCTTCTTTTTTGCAGATTTAATTTTTCTTATTATTTTTTCTTCATCTTTTTCTAATAACACTCTTACCTGACTTTTATCTGCTTTTTCCGATAAACTCCAAATATTAAAATTTTTACTCAACTTATTATCATAAAGTTTATTTGTCATTTCTGATGAAGTATAAACACCACCAATGCTTTCAACATAACTTCCAACCGTAATTCCGAATTCTTCTAAAAATTTTCTTGCAACCGTACACGCTGCAACTCGTATTGCTGTTTCTCTTGCACTTGATCGTTCAATAGAGTTTCTTATATCATCAAAATTATATTTTGAAGTTCCCACTAGATCAGCGTGCCCCGGACGTGGAATAGTTACTTTATCAATTTTACCTTTAGATTTTTCAACAGACATTTTATCTGTCCAATTTTCCCCATCTAAATTTTTTATTAATAAAGAAATTGGAGAGCCAAGAGTTTTTCCAAATCGAATTCCTGACAATATTTCTACTTGATCAGATTCTATTTTCATCCTTCCACCTCTTCCGTAACCTGCTTGTCTTCTCTTAAGATGAAAATCGATATATTTTTTATCTATATCCAAGTTGGAAGGAAATCCATCAATAATTGCAGTTAATGTCTTACCGTGCGATTCCCCAGCTGTTAAATATTTGATCATTTTAAAATATATTTTATTTAATAGAATAATATAAAAAAAACGCCCATAAAAACGGGCGCTATTAAATAACTATTTTTGTTTACACTTATTTACCTGGAACAGCTAAACCAAGGAACCTGCTATTACCTTTATTATCCATAACTTTTAGTAATAGAGCAGATCCTTTTTTACTATCAACAATTCTCTGAAAATCTTTTACATCTTCTACTTTCTGTTTATCAGCTTCTACTATTACTAAACCCCTAACTAGATTTTGATCTCCTGCAATGCTGTATGGTTTCACATCTGTAATTAATACGCCTGAATCAATATTAAGTTCTCTCTTATCACTATTTGATAAATTTTGAATGGTTAAACCAATATCATCAAATGATATTTCAGCAGGATTACCATCAGTTGATTCATCACTGTTGTCACCATTTTTTACAGTTGTAATTTCAGGTTCATCATTTAGTGCTTTAAGTTTTACACTCTTAGTTATCGTTTTACCATCTCTGAATATAGTTAAAATTACAGATGTACCTGCTGTTTTGGTAGCAATATAAGTTTGAAGCTCGTTTGGTTCGTTAACAACTTTATTATCTACTTTTAATATTACATCACCTGCTTTTATTCCGGCAGCTGATGCTGAGCCACCGGCTACAAGTTTTTGTACAAGAATTCCGTGCGGACTATCCAAACCAATAGATTTAGCAAGAGCATCATCAACTGAACTAATTTCAACTCCAATATATCCTCTTGTTACCTTACCATTTGTTATTAATTCTTTTGTTACAGCTTTTACTAAATTAATGGGAATAGCAAAACCATAACCAATGTAAGTACCACCACCGGAAGCAGCAATTGCAGTATTGATTCCAATAACAGCTCCGGAAAGATCAACCAATGCTCCACCGCTGTTACCCGGATTTATTGCAGCATCAGTCTGAATATAATTTTCAATTCCATATCTATCTTTTATCAAACCTAACTGACCTCTGCCAATTGCACTGATAATGCCAGCAGTAACAGTTGAAGTTAATGATAATGGATTACCAATTGCCATTACCCATTGACCTACTTTAATTTCTTCAGAATTTCCTAAATAGGCAGCAGATAAATTTTTAGCATTAATTTTTACTACTGCAAGATCAGTAAGAGGATCAGTACCAATTACTTTTGCAGAAAATGTTCTCTTATCAGCGAGACCAACGGTAACCTTTGTCGCATTTTTAACAACATGATTATTAGTTACTATATATCCATCAGCAGATATAATTATTCCGCTCCCGGACCCTTTTTGTTCTTTAGGCATTTGGGGTGATCTGTTAAATGGATCAAAAGGTATGATTAAATTTTCGTGTGGGTTATCTGTTCTTTTTGATACAACTTCAATTTGTACAATTTGAGGTGTAACTTTTTCAGCAACTTCAATAAAAGCTTTGCTAAAGGAACTTGTTTTTGCATCTAAAGTAACCGGAGCTTTATCTGTACCTAATGTTACATCAGCAAAGCTGGGTTTTATATCTCCATAGCCGGTTACAAGTAACGCACCCATTATAATCCCCAAAACTATTAGTGCTGTTGCACCCACAATACTTTTTATTTTGACCATATTCTCCTCTTAAAATTATTTTAATTTTTATAATATTTAATCTATCAGTTTCAAAGATTTAAGTCCATTAAATGAGTTTATATGATATTTAAGATATGTTTCCATAAAATATAAGGCTTTAGAACTTAAATATTCTGCATTATTAATAATTTTTTTATTGTTTCTTAGACAAAAGAAAAACTCAAAAAGTTCCTTGCTTATGTCTATTACAGTTAGATGATCTGCTTTGCAATTTCCACACAATAGTCCCAGTTCAAAATTAAAAGCAAGTTCCTCATTTTCAATATCTTCACTATTACAAATTGCGCATTTTTTAAATGAAAATTGATATCCCATTTCTTTAATTATAAAAAGAAAGAACCGGCAAAAAATTACACTGGATATTTCCTCTGATTTATTGAACAAATCAAGTATCCTTACCAATCCTTTAAATAATTTTTCGTCTTTCTCCTCTTCACTAGTTAAATATTGTATAATCTCAATTGATGAATAGGCATATTTTAATTTATAGATATCATCTTTTATTAAAGAATAATTTGAAATCAGATCTGCTGAAGAAATAAGCTGTACTTCCCTGCTTTTCTTAATATATATAACTATTTCCACTAGATTTAAAGGATCTAATATTGCTCCAGTATTTGTCTTGGACTTTCGCGCACCTTTAAGTATTGCTGAAAGCCTTCCTTCTTCTTCAGTATATAAGGATAATATCAGACTGCTATCACCATAATTTTGTTTTTTAAGAACTACAGCTTTTGTCTTAATAATTTTATTCATTTGAAAACTTATATGGGTACTGGTAAACCTTTTTTTCTGTTATTATTCCCATAATTAATTTTGAAGGTGTGACATCAAAGGCAGGTGTGTAAGTCTCAAATTTTTTATTAATAAATTTATTCCCATTCATTTCCAACAATTCTTCACTTTTTCTAAATTCAATCTTTATTTCTTCACCTGTAGTAATATTTCTATCAATTGTTGTAGAAGGTGCAGCAATGTAAAAAGGTTTATTATGATAATAGCAAAGTACTGCTAAATTGTATGTTCCAATCTTATTAGCAGTATCTCCATTAGCAGCAATTCTATCTGCTCCTACAATTACCAAATCAATTTTACTTGAACTAAATAATGAAGAAGCAGAAGAATCAGTCAGTACAGAAAAAGGGATTCTTTCTTTCTCAAGTTCAAAAGCTGTTAGTCTAGAACCTTGTAATAAAGGCCTGGTCTCATCTGTATAAACGTGATCTATTAATTTATTTTTGTAAGCTTGTTTTATAACATTGAATGCAGTGCCATCTCCCCCGGTTGCCAATTTACCGGTGTTACAATGAGTTAACACTACAGATTTTTTTGGAAAAATTTCTAAGCCATTTTTCCCAATTGAATCACATTTATTTATATCGTCTTTATGTATTTCAATTGCTTTATCCAGAATTATCTTATAGAGATTATCTTTTGTTTTATTTTTATCAAAAACTTTTTTTACTTCATTAAGAGCATAAAATAAATTAACAGCAGTTGGACGAGTATTTTTTAATCTTTCGTATGCCTTTGTAAAAATAATATCAACTTTTTTTTTCTTTGAATCTTTGATTGATAAAGCCAGGGCATATGCTGCAGCTATTCCAATTAATGGAGCCCCACGTACTTCTAATTTTTCAATTGCTTCGGCAACTCTCTCGTAGCCATTAGTTTTGCAGTAAATTTCTTCGTTCGGTAATTTAGTCTGATCTAAAAATATTAGTTCATCATTTTCAAATTTTAACGAAAAATATTCTTTAGAGTTCATCACATTTAGATAAATTTAGGAATTCCCTGTATCTGTCATTTACTCTGAGGTAATCTATTTCTTCTAATCCTTTTGTACTGAATTGCTCAACACAAAATGAAGCCATAGTGCTTCCGTAAATCACTGCTCTTTTGATATTCTCAAAGCTTAGATCGTGAGTTTTATGTAAAAATCCAATAAAACCACCGGCAAATGAATCACCGGCCCCGGTTGGATCATAGATAAATTCAAGCGGATAAGCCGGAGCAGAAAAGATTGATTCTTTTGATATAAGTAAAGCTCCGTGTTCACCTTTTTTTATTATTAAGATCTCTGCTCCCATCTCTAATATGCTTTTTGCTGCTTTTATTAGATTTGGTTCATGTGCTAAAAGTCTTGTCTCTGAATCATTTATTATTAGAATGTTTACTTTCTTTAGCAGTTTTATTAGTTCATCCTTTTGACTTTCAATCCAGTAATTCATTGTATCACAAACTACACATTTAGGATCTTTCATTTGATCCAACACTCTTAATTGTAAAACGGGATCAATATTACCCAAGCATACAAAACTTGCTTTTTGATATTTTTCCGGAACAATTGGGTTAAAATCCTGAAATACATTTAATTCTGTTAAAAGTGTATCCCTTACATTAAGATCATAATGATATTTGCCTGCCCAGCGAAATGTTTTTCCGCCTTCAATTATTTGTAAACCTTCCAGATCTATATGTTTGTCTTCTAATAAATTGATATAATCTTTTGGGAAATCTTCACCAACTACACCCACCAAATATATTGGTGCTGTAAAATAACTAGCAGCTAATGATATATAAGTGGCAGCTCCACCTAATGCATTTTCAATTTTATGAAATGGTGTTGTAACATCATCCAATCCAAGTGAACCAACGACAAGTAATCCCAAAATATTTCTCCGTATTTAAAATTTATAAAGTATAAAATTAAAGAATAACTTATTAAAATGTAATTTTTAATAAATCTAGATATTCTTTTTTATTCTTATAATAATCCACTAATATTTTTAGTGCATTTTTCTGTTCTTCCCAAGCAAATGTATCAATTGCTTCTTCATAGTTTACCCATTTATAATTACAGTGTTCTTTACTTAGCTTTACTTTTGATTCACTTGAAACTTTTACAGCAAAAACCGGGACATGATAAATTGAGTCACTATTTTCTGAATAAAATGTATTAATCTTAGGTACAACCCAAAGTTCTTCAATATTCAGATCTGTTTCTTCTTTTATTTCTCGTACAGCTGTTTCAAAAGCTTTTTCCCCATCTTCAATCTTTCCCGTTACCATTTGCCAAAGTCCGTGATAAATATTATTCTTAGATCGTTCAAGGATTAAAAATTCCATCTTAGAATTAACTAGTCTAAAAACATGCACTTCAATTAAATTAGATCCTCTATTCATTTATATTTTTCCTTAATTAAAAATATGCTCTAAATTCTGCGCGTGCAGTATGAACAGCTCTGTCTCCAGCCTGTAATCTTCCATCATAGCTTAAGCTTGTTTGTAAATTATAAGCTATTTTATATTCAAAGTTAACATTCCAAAAATAATTTTTACCAATTAATTTACCTTCAGTTATTTCAAATGGTAAAACATTCCCAGACGAATTACCAAGAAGTTCATCTCTGCTAATTTCAACTCTCAATCTTCCTGTACCTGCAAAAGATAAAACCATTCGTATTGATTGCGAGTTGAGATCAACAACGGTTGGTACAACTGGATAATCATCTGTACTTCTGCCGGCTTTAATTTTAAAACCTATTTCAATATTGTTTACTGGTCTGTAAACAAAATCAGAAGAAATACTGTTACTTGTAATCAATCTTCTTCTTGATGAAGGTAAATTAGATTCAAGAAATGCATTATCATTTTTATTAATAAATTCTGTTTGGTTACTGATCTCAGGAACTAATTTTGTCCTAAGTCTTATACTTCTTTCTCTAATATATGATCTAACTGGCCCATCACTAAATTGGTTTAGGTTTTTTGATTGTGTGAAACGTAATCTTAACGAAAAGTTATAAGAATTCTCATTAATAAATATATCTTGTTGAATAAAATTAGAGCCGTGCAGTGTATTATTAATATCTTGGAATGAAGAAAAATTTAACAGATAAATTTTCTTCAGATCCTCTTCTCTGCTATTTTCTTCAACTCTCCAAAATGTTTCAGTCGATAACAACTTAATTATTTTACCAAAAGAAGAATTTTTGTCAAACAATTCCGAAAATTTTATTTTCCAATTAGTACTTGTTCTTAAATTAATTACAGGAAATAGTTCGTCAGTTTGAGCTGTTATTTTTATATAATCTCCATCAAAAATAGCTGGTTCAAATTCATTTTCATCCTGTATCCCATTTTTATTAAGATCACCCAAGTAAATAAAATTTCCGTTCCCCTTTTTAACTTTTACAAAAATCTGCTGCAGTTTTGCTGATTTTTGTGTGGATACTTCGTAAAAAGCATTCCCTGTAACGGCATTATCAAACAATCTAATATTAGAAATTGATCTGATCAGAACAGTTTTACTATCCTTAAACCCTATGTTCTTAAACTCCTTTTCAAATATTTTGTCTCTTAAAACAAGAGTAAGGTGAGTATTAATTGTATTTATACCTTTATAATCCAGATCAAAGAATTGCCCTGTTGAGGTAGCTTGTTCAAGTAAAACTCCGGACAATGCAGCATAATCTTTTCTAATGGAATATTTAAATGATAATTCCAGACCTTTAATTTTATTGTATGAGATAAAGGGATCAAATTCATAATATTTAATACTGCCGTCTAAAAGTGAATCTGAATTAGTTACATTGTCTTCTTTATTTTCAGCTAAATAATAAAGCCCTGTTGTTAAATTAAAAAGATCAAATTTACTATTACCTTCTTGTCTAATCCATTTAGAATTGAAATTGGTATTTTCAGTTTTTACATAGTCTAAATTGTAGTATACATTTATATCTTTTCCATTCGAATAATTAATAGAGTTTTTAAATCGGTCAGATTTAAAAATTGACCCTTGCCTTAAGAAACCGAAGAAAGAATTGAATGATAAAGATTTTATTGGCAGATAATTTACATTCAATTCTCTTAATGTTTGGCTTGAATTCAATTGTTGGTTATTAATATTATAGTCTCTATTAAATTCAATTGTATTTATTCTGTCAATTGGATTAAATTTATCATCAATGAATCTGTCTTTATAGGAAAGGCCAAGTTCTCCTACATCTAAACTACCCAGCTTAATTTTTTGTGGTGATATTAAAATATTAATATTTCTTGCAGACCCGAAATTATTATTATCATCTAAAGTGGAAAATCTGTTTTTATCAAAAAGACTTCCTGAGTATTCAAAATTCAGTTCAATGCCATCAATTGGTTTATATTTTACTACAAAATTTCCTAATTGATTTAGTTGAGGTAATGGTAAAGAAATTAAAGGCAGATATGTTCCGGCACCTTTACCAACAAATTTGAAAACTCCCAAACTTTCTCTGATATAATCTCCATTTCCAGCACCGAAGAAACTAAAAGCTACATTATAAATTGCATTGGCACTCCCGGGATTATAGAGGTAATAAGAAAAAGAACTACCATTGATCAAAGTGTCTATTTTTTCATATCTTCCCTGGCGGACTCCACTAGAGTCAAATGGAGCAAGTGAAATACCAGACTTAGTTGCTTTGTCTAAATCATCACCTGCATTTCTTAAAATAACTTTGTCACTATCTGAAAGGATTAAATCAATTGGTGCATTTTGGTTATCACCTTCTCTAATATATTGTAAATTAATTTCTAGCTTACTATTAAATAATTTTGTTATTCCTCCGGCACCAAAAAAATTTCTTGAATATTTCCTATCTGTATATTCGTAATCAACATTAATTCTGCTATCTAAAGTAATAAGTCTGTTTGGTGTAAAAGTAATTTGAGCACTTCCATATTCAATTACATAATCATTATATTCCCCACGTTTCTGTAATATACCGTCAATATAAACCTTTTCTGTACCGGCAATTACAATAATATCTGGTTCATTATTAACACCTGTAAGTTTATATGGGCCCTGAACACCATCCTGACCTCTAAAAGTAACAGAATTAAATTTTCCACGGGAACTTGCCAAAGAAACAAATCCTGAATTAGAAATATAATTGAACTCCCCTAAAAGTCCTTGTAACTTTCTGTCAATTCCCCCAAATTCACCTGTTTGTCTTTTAACAAAATAATCTCCAAAAGTACCTTTTGCATTTTTATGTTTTAATTGAATAAATACTTTATCAAGTTCATCTAATGTTTCTGTATTGCCTTCAGGTTGTATTGGAGTATTTTCATCTGTTAAAGCTGCAACAATTTCAATATCATCGGAAAGTCTGCCTGAGAGTTGTAATTGAAGTCCACTGTTCAATGAAAAATCTTTTGTTGTACCGAATGTAAATCCCCTTACTATTGTTCCACTTCTTTGAATATTTCTTCCAAAAATAGATTCTTCAGTAATTGGTGTTGATTCTTTAACAAGATAAATTAAACTATCACTTTTAGTAGGTGCTGTCTTTTTTATTAAAACTCTATTTTTGTATTCTTTGTGTAATGATAATCTGTATGATTTGTACTGAACAATTATTGTATCAAAATTTGAATATTTTACATTTTCGTTTAGGTTGAATATACCTTTAGAATATGAAAAGTTATAATCATCTTTTATCAATACTTTATTATTCAAAAAGATTTTCTCTGTAAGAGGTATTATTGTAAGTGCAGAGATTTTATATGAATTTTGGAAGTTAATTAAGAGTGTATCAGTTATGTTTACAGTTCTGTAATTATCTTGCGCATAGTTATTTATTTGAAAAAAAACTAAAAAGGAGCTAAGAAATAGTATTCGAGTGATAATTTTCAAAATAAGATTATTCTGTTGTTTTCTTTATAATATAATTTATTTCAATTAAATTTATTGTTAATTATCAAAAGTATAATTCTTAAAATAAATGAATGATATCAAATTAAAAATACAACAATCAGCAGACAAAAATATTTTTTATACAGTACATTCTGCACTGCAATGCATTTCTATTGATCGTATGATCTCTCCAAAAGAAATTAGAATTGCACTTGATAATTTTAAAGTAATTGAAGATTACCCATATGATTCAAGAGGTCACACTTGCCTAATAAGCGCTAAAGGAAATGATAAAAGAATTATTCACTTAGTTTGTTTGCCAACAGATAATTTCCTTCAGATAATTACTGCTTATTTACCCGAGGAGAAAAAATGGGATGATAATTTAAACCAAAGAGAAGATACATGGAATGTTTAAAATGTTACAACGATATGTACCTTCATTATGTTGAATTAAAGATAGAAAGAGAAGATTATAACTTAGAATTAAAAAAGATTCCGGGATATGTATGCACTGAATGTAAAGAGACTTATATTGAAGAAGATGAAATGTCTAAAATTTTTGAAACAGTTGAAGGATTAGATAAAAATATTAATAACATAAAACAGAAGAAATTGTAAAGTTAAAATTTTCTTAGAGACTAAACCCTAATCAAGCATAAACAACACTTGCAGCAAACTTCTGAACTTTAACCCTAGATAATATTTCATTTGCTAATGATAAATAAGCCTTTGCACCGGGTGATTTAGCATTAATTAAAACACCGGGTTTTCCTAAAAATTCACTTTCGCAAAGAGTTATATTTCTTGGAATTGCAGATTCAAATAATAAATCACAATATTTTTCATTGATAGTATCTAATGTCATTTTCCAAGCAATTGTATTTGGTTCAAACATTGTTAAAACAATTCCTTCAATATATAATTTGCTATTGTATCTTGATTTAACCCACTCAACATATTCAACCATCTTTTCAATAGATGATAATGAGAATTTACCAGCCTTTATAGGAATAATAACAGAGTCAGATGAAATTAAAGAGATTGTAGTTAAACCTTGCAGGAAAGGAGGACAATCAATTATTATATAATCATATTCTTTCAATTGTTCTTGTGTTAAAATATGACTAAATAGATGGTGATTATTTGTGATCTTATGTAATCTTACTTCGTCAGTTGATGATATTTTGGATGGTATTAAATCTAAATGTTTTAAATTTGTTTCGTATATAACTTCTGATATAGATCTTTTGAAACTTAAAACATCAAAAATATTTCCTGAAATATTTTCTTTTTCAAAGCCCAAACAAATTGTACTTGATCCAGTAGAATCAAAATCAATTAACAAGGTTTTCTTTTCAGATACTGCAAAGCTTGCAGCTAAATTAACGGCAGTTGTTGATTTGCCAACACCCCCCTTTGGAACAGCTACAGATATAACTTTAGCCATAAGCAAATTCCTCGGGTTTAATATTTATATTTCAGAGTAAGGATTTTCAAGAACTTAACACCTACTTACTCAGTTTTGC
>Ga0066644_10001590_pt1 | contig 12517 bp, 11 predicted proteins | sample CryGeyCG2114_020_FD_62735 | JGI IMG/M metagenome (GOLD analysis project Ga0066644, IMG submission 62735) | Groundwater microbial communities from aquifer - Crystal Geyser CG15_big_fil_post_rev_8/21/14_0.20 | ecosystem: Environmental > Aquatic > Deep subsurface > Groundwater | place: USA: Utah...
CGTCGCAGTCAGCGCCATTCCGCTCGCCGCCCTGCTCGCACAGGGGCACGGGCCGGCCAGCTTCACCGTCGCCGAAACCGGGCGCGGCTACGGCTCGCTGCAGGACGCAGTCGATGCGATCGGCGACCGCGAGGGCACCGTGGTGATCGCTTCGGGCAATTGGAACCAGTGCGCCGTGCAGCAGGCCGGCGTGGTCCATTTCCGTGCCGCCGAACCAGGCAAGGCGCTGCTCGGCGGCAAGGCCTGCGAAGGCAAGGCCGCGCTGGTCCTGCGCGGACGCGGCGCGAGCGTCGAGGGGCTCGTCTTCGCCGATCTGGCGGTCGATGACGGCAACGGCGCGGGCATCCGCCTTGAACGCGGGCCGCTGCGCGTCTCGCAGAGCTGGTTCCGCGACAGCCAGCAGGGCATCATGACCACCAATGGCGTCGACAGCGAACTGGTGGTCGACAAGTCGACCTTCACCCGCCTCGGTACCTGCGAGAACTCTGCCGGCTGCGCGCATTCGATCTATGCCGGCGATTATGGCCGCGTTGCCGTGACCCGCAGCCGCTTCGAACAGGGCACCGGCGGGCATTACCTCAAATCGCGCGCGGCGCGTATCGTGGTCGAAGATTGCAGCTTCGACGATGCCAACGGCCACAGCACCAACTATCTCATCGACCTGCCCAATGGCGGCAGCGGCGCGATTCGCGGCAACTGGTTCGTCCAGGGGCGCGACAAGGACAATTGGTCGGCCATGATCGCGATCGGCGCCGAAGGTGCTCGCTACACCTCCGACGGGCTGGTGATCGCCGACAACGACGCGCGGCTGGTGCCCGGCCTTGCGCGCAGCCCGGCCTTCGTCGCCGACTGGACCGGCGATGCGCTGGTCTTCGGCAACAACACGCTCGGACCTGGCGTTCGCCGGTTCGAGCGTCGCTAGGCGCAGAACGCGCTCAGGCGAACGCCCGCGCGTAGGATACGACACCGCTCGGCGGCTCGCCATCGAGTACGAGCCGCTGGAAATACTCGGGCGGCGGTCCGGGATAGCGCAGCGCCGGATCCGCTTCGAAACCGAAGCGTGAATAATAGGCCGGGTCGCCCAGCAGCACGATTCCCCGCGCACCCCGCACCCGCAGATCGGCAATTCCGCGCTTCACCAGCGCCGAGCCGATGCCCCGACCATGCAATTCGGGCCAGACGCTGACGGGTCCCAGCCCGAACCAGCCCTCGCTGCCGTCGGAGAGCGTCACCGGCGAAAAGGCGATATGGCCGACGATCCGTTCGGCATCCTCGGCCACCAGCGAGAGCGCGAGGTCGCCATCGGCGCGCAGGCGCTCGACCAGCTGCGCCTCGTCGCCGTCGCTGAAGGGCATGTTGCGGAAGGCCGCCTCGGTCAGCGCGAATATGGTCGCCGCGTCGCCCGGCGCTTCGGGGCGGATCGTCGCTGCGATCACAGGAGGTGGCCGGAACGGTCGCGCTTGGTGGCGAGATAGCGGGCGTTGTGCGGATTGTCGGGCAGCGTGTGCGGCACGCGTTCGGCGACCGAGACGCCCTCGGCCTTGAGCGCGGCCACCTTGGCCGGGTTGTTGGTCATCAGGCGGATCGCCTTGATCCCGAGCAACTCGAGCATGCGTGCAGCGGTGGGAAAGTCGCGCGCCTCGTCGGGCAGGCCGAGCCTCGTGTTGGCATCGACCGTATCGAAGCCCTGGTCCTGCAGGCGATAGGCGCGCAGCTTGTTGATCAGTCCGATCCCGCGCCCTTCCTGACGCAGGTAGAGCAGCACGCCCCAACCGCCCCCGTCGGCCTCTTCGGCCATGGCATGGAGCGCGGCGTCGAGCTGCGGCCCGCAATCGCATTTGAGGCTGCCGAGAATATCGCCGGTGAGGCATTCCGAATGCAGCCGCACCAGCGGGGCGCGGTCCGAGGACTGTTCGCCGATAAGCAGCGCGACATGCTCGCGCGTGTCGTCGGGGCTGCGGAAGGCGACGATCCGCGCGTCCTCGGCTGCGGTCACCGGCAGCCGCGCGCGCGATGCGATCTGCAGCCGCCGGGCATCGGCATAGGCCGCGACGTCGGTGGCGGTGAGCGCAACCGCCTCGCCGGCGCCCTGCGGATCGACGAGGAAGGCCGGGAGCACGCCCGCCAGGCGCGCGAGTTCGAGCGCGGCGCGCGCCTGCTCTTCCCATGCGAGCGGAAGCGCCTTGAACGGACCCTTCATGGGATGCGCCATGTCGAGCGCGGGGTCGGCCACCGCCAGCGCGGCGGAGAGATCGAACCGCTCGGCTGCGCGCATCAGCACCGGCTGGCGCGGTGCGGCGGCTTCGATCTGGTTGATGAGCTTCAATGTCGCCGCGCGCGTTGCCGAAATCAGCATCGCTTCGCCCGACAGATCGCCGAACGCGGTCTCGACCGGCTGGAGCAGCGGCGCGCCCGCGATGGCGAGCGGCCAGCCATGGCGCAGCGCGTCTACCGCCTGCGCCGCACGGCGGGAGGCGCTCGGCTCGCTCAGAGCGTGAACTCCGTCACCAGCGGGACGTGGTCGGACGGCTTTTCCCAGTCGCGGGCATATTCGTGAACCGAGTGCCCGGTCGCCTGCCGCGCGAGCTCGGGGCTCGCCCACATATGGTCGAGCCGGCGGCCGCGGTCGTTCGCTTTCCAGTCCTTCGCGCGGTAGCTCCACCAGCTGTAATAGCGTTCGGGCGCCTTGATGTGCTCGCGCCCGATGTCGGCCCAGCCGTGCGCATCCATGAACCGCTGGAGGCTCTCGACCTCGACCGGCGTGTGGCTGACTACCTTGAGCAGTTGCTTGTGGTTCCACACGTCGCTTTCGAGCGGCGCGATGTTGAAATCGCCGACGATCAGCGTCGGGCGGTCGACCGCATCGGCCCAGCGGGTCATCCGCTCGAGGAAGTCGAGCTTCTGGCCGAATTTGGGATTGACCTCGCGGTCGGGCTCGTCACCGCCGGCGGGAACATAGACGTTCTCGACGATCATTCCCTGGTGCTCGGTCAGCTCGACGCCGACATGGCGCGCCTCGCCATTGTCCTGCCAGTCGTGGCGCGAGAACTCCTTCAGCGGGGTCTTCGAAACGGTGGCTACGCCGTGATAGCCCTTCTGCCCGTGGACCGCGATATGCTCGTAGCCGAGCGCGCGGAATGCCTCGTAGGGGAACTGGTGCTCCTGGCACTTGATCTCCTGCAGGCACAACACGTCGGGCGCCTGTTCGGTGAGAAAGCGCTCGACGATCGGCATGCGCAGGCGGACGGAATTGATGTTCCAGGTAGCGATAGAAACCATGCCGAGCGGGTTAGGTGAGCGCCCCCGCTCCCGCAAGCGTCATACTTCCTTCGCACACCGCGCTGATATAGGGCGGCGCCACGAACCTGCCGGGAGAGCCTTTATGACCATCCGCACGATCTTCCTCGCCACCACCACCGCGGCCGCACTGGCGCTGGGGGGCTGCACCACCGTCAGCGCGCAGAATGTGCCGGCCACCGTCGCCGCACCCGTCCCGGCGCCGGCCAGGGCGAAGAACGTGATCCTCTTCATCGGCGACGGCATGGGCGTCTCCACCGTTACCGCAGCGCGGATCTATGCCGGGCAGAAGCTGGGGCACACCGGCGAGGAATATGTCCTCCCGTTCGAGACCTTCGAGCATCTCGCGCTGGTCAAGACCTACAATGTCAACGCGCAGGTGCCCGACAGCGCGGGCACGGCCAGTGCGATGAACACCGGGGTGAAGACCAATATCGGCATGCTCGGCTACGCGCCCCAGGCGCATCATGGCGACTGCGCTTCGGGCAAGGGGCACGAACTGCCGCTGGTCAGCGAAGAGGCGCGCGCCAAGGGCAAGGCGCTCGGCATCGTCAGCACCGCACGCATCACCCATGCCACCCCGGCAGCGGTCTATGCCCGCAGCGTCAATCGCGACTGGGAAGGCGATTCGGCGATTCCGGAAGACCAGCGCGGGCTCGGCTGCAGCGATATCGCCCGCCAGCTCGTTGCCACCCCCTTCGACGTAGCGCTCGGCGGTGGCAGCGTCGCCTTCTTCGGCAAGGACAAGGGCGGACGCAGGCTCGACGATGGTGCCGATCTTCCGGCGGCCTGGGCCGCGGCGACCGGCGGGACCTATGTCACCAGCGCCGCCCAGATGGCGGCGGCCCCGGCCGGCAAGCCGGTGCTCGGGCTCTTCTCGCCGAGCCACATGACCTACATGGTCGACCGCAAGCCCGGCACTGGCGAACCGACGCTGACCGCGATGACTCAGGCAGCGATCGGGCGGCTCGCAAGCGATCCCGACGGCTATTACCTGATGGTCGAAAGCGGGCGCATCGATCATGGCCACCATGCCGGGCAAGCCGGCTATGCGCTGGAGGAAGCGGTCGAATTCGCCCGCGCGATCCAGTGGGCGATCGACAACACCGACCCCGAAGAAACGCTGATCCTGGTGACCGCCGACCACAGCCACGTCTTCACCATCGCCGGCTATCCGCGGCGCGGCAACGACATCCTCGGGCTGGTGGTCCCGCCCGATGGCGGCGGCGAGGACGGCGATGCCGCCGAAGGCCCGACGCTTGCCGCCGACGGCAAGCCCTATACCACGCTCGGCTACGCCAATGGGCCGGGCGCGGTGAAGCCTGATGCCGAGGGTGGTCGTCCGGTGCCCGAGACCGGCGTTCACGCGCACCAGCAGTCGCTCGTTCCGACCGGTTCGGAAACGCATGCCGGCGAGGACGTGGCGCTCTATGCCAATGGCCCGGGGGCGGAAAACGTGCGCGGGGTGATGGAGCAGAACCTGATCTACGATGTGATCAGGAAGGCGTTTGGCTGGGCAGACTGAAGAACCCGGCGTTCGGGTTCGGGGCTCTGAAGCTTTGTAGTGCGTGCGGTCGGGACACCCGTCCCCGACATTGCGGCGGCACTCGCCCGGCTTACCCCCCAATACAAAAAACCCCCGCGCCGGGGGCATTGGCGCGGGGGTTTCCTGTGAGCGTTCGTCACGCTTGGAACGAGAAGAACCAGGTCGAGGGGGTCAACAGGGGGGAAACCCTCCTCGTGTCGTCTCGCGAGCTGGAGAATAAGGCGGCGGCGATTGCTGTTCTATGAACGCCCCCTTGCAAACCAACGCATGGATCGCTCCACTCGCCGCCGAGCCGTTCAGCCCGGGCGACGGGACGACCGGCGCGGGTCGCGGAAGGTGAACGCGCTGTCGGCCACCGCCACGCCATAGCGCTGGTTGGCGAGCCGCACGGTGGTGCGGTGGTTCTGCGAATCGAGCGCCACCCAGTGGGTGAGGCGCAGGCCGCCTGGTGCGGAGGCATCGCGCGCGAAGATCAGCGTGATCACGCCGAATTCGGGACGCTGCGTGTCGCGCACCTCGACGCTGACGACATCGGGATGGCTGGTCGGCACGAGGCGGCCGTATTTCTTCACGTCGCGGCTGGGATCGAGCAGCGCGCCGAGCGGCGAGTTCTTGATCGGCCAGCGCTGGACCTGGTTGACCTCGTAGTCGACCATATACATCGACTTGCCGTTCGAGACGACGAGCATGGGCACGCCCTTTTCGTACTCGAAACGGATCTTGCCGGGGCGCTTCAGCGTCATCACGCCGCGCACGGTCTGGCCGTTGCGGTCGGTCTGGACGAAATCGGCCTTCATCGTGGCGATCCCGCGCAGTGCGGCGACCGCCTTGTCGAGATCGCCCTCGGCGGCTTCGACAGGCGCGGGGGCGAGGATGGCGGATGCGGGAAGCGCCGCAGCCAGCCCAAGGGCCAGCGCGGCGCGGATCGGGGTGTTCTTTTTCGAAGACAAGGTGCTCATGCTCCTGTGATTAGGGTCGGAGCATTGAACCATCACTGAACCCGGCTCGTTCCCGCGGTTCAGCTTGATAGCAGCTTACTTGATCTTGGCTTCCTTGAACTCGACGTGCTTGCGCGCGACGGGATCGTACTTGCGGAAGGTGAACTTTTCCGTGTGGTTACGCGGATTCTTCTTGGTCACGTAATAGAAGCCCGTGTCGGCGGTCGAGACGAGCTTGATCTTGACGGTTGCGGGCTTCGCCATGGCGTGTTCCTAAAGATCTGAAAGGGGCCGCTGGGCCCGAAAAAACAAGGGCGGCGCGCACAGCACCGCCGTTCCGGCGCGCCCTTTGTGTGATTCACCGGCAAAAGTCAAGCATTCTACCAGTCGACCTTGCCGCGCTTGGCCTTGACCTCGCCGCGTACCTTTTTGGCCTTCAATCGCTTGACCTTGCCGACGCGGTTGACGCGGCTCTTCTTGCGCTTGCGCGGCGGGGTGAGCGCGTCGGTGAGCAGCGCCAGCAGCCGTTCGCGCGCCGCTTCGCGATTCTGCTCCTGCGTGCGGTATTCGTTCGCGGTGAGGACGATTTCGCCGCCCTTGGTGAGCTTGCTGCCGGCGATCTCCCTGAGTCGCTCGAACGCTTCGGGCGGGAGGCCGAGCTGGAACACGTCCACGCGCAGCTGGACGGCGGTAGCGACCTTGTTGACGTTCTGACCGCCGGGGCCCGAGGAAGCGATGAATTTCTCCTCGGCGATTTCGAGGGCCCTGTCGGCGATGCGCCCCATTCAGACCGGGCCGTCCACGAAGCCGAGCGCCGCGAAATCCTGCGGCAGCGGCGCGCTGGCGGCGATCGGCGGCTTGCCCTCGCGGGGGACGCTGAGCGCGGCCGCGTGGAGCATGGTGCGCGGCGCACCCTTTCCATCGCCATAGACCGGGTCGCCGAGCAGCGGCAGGCCGAGCCCGGCCTGGCAATGGACGCGAATCTGGTGCGTGCGGCCGGTTTCGGGACGGAATTCGACCAGCGCTTTGCCGTCCACCTCCGAAAGCACGCGCCAGTGGGTGATCGAGGGCTTGCCCTTCTTCGCCGCGATCATCCGCCAGCCCTTGCCCGCGCTGCTGATCTTGGAAAGCGACAGCTCGATCGTCCCTTCGGCAGGTTCGGGCACGCCTGCGAGCACGCCGAGATAGCGTTTTGCGACCAGCCGATCCTCGAAGCTCTTCGAAAAGCGCTTCAGCGCCTTGGGATTGCGCGCCAGCAGCAGGCAGCCGCTGGTGTCGGTATCGATCCGGTGGACGGGTACGGGCGCGCGCTGGAAACCCAGTTTCAGTTCCTCGAAATGGTCCTCGAGGCAGGGCCCGCCGCGGCGCGGGCGCTCGACCGGGAGGCCGGCGGGCTTGTCGATGATCAGCGCCTCGCCGTCTTCGAACAGGATCGGTATCTGGGTCATTCGGCAAGCCTCGCATCGATCATCAGGCGCAGCGCATTGCCGAGGAAGAAGCCCTTTTCCAAGTCCTCGATTCGCAATTCGGCTTCGCGCGCGCGCCCTTCGTCGAGCAGCGTCCGGCGGAAGACGCCGGGCAGCAGGCCGAGGCACGCCGGCGGGGTGAGCAGCACGCCATCCTCGCCGCGCACGAAGATATTGGTCACGCTGCCCTCGGTCAGCAACCCGTCCTCGCGCACGAACAGTGCTTCCTGAGCGCCGTGATCGCGGGCGATGCGTTGCGCCTCGTCGTAGAAGCCGCGATCGGTGGTCTTGTGCCGCAGGCGCCAGTCGCCCGCATCGACCGGCAGCGGCAGGACGATGCAGCGCGCGGGCTGCGGCCAGGGGTCGGGCATGTCCTGCACTTCGAGCGCGAGCGCACCCGAACGCGCCGCGAGCAAGCGCACCCGGCTCGGCTTTTCGAGCACGAAGCACAGCGCATGGAGCTGGTTGCGCGCCTCGTGCCGGTCGAAGGACAGGCCCAGCGCCGCCGCGCTCGCCTTCATCCGCTCGAGATGCGTCTCGAGGAAGGGAATGCCGCCCTCGGGGGTGAAGCGCATGGTCTCGATCAGGTCGAACTGCGCTGCGCGATGGTCGGGCGAACTGGTGCGCGTGAAGGCGCCCTTGAGCAGCGCCTCGCGCCATTCGCTGCGCGGTTCGCTGTCGGCGACGATCGCGCCGCCCACGCCGAGCACCGCCTTGCCGCGGGCGTTTTCGATCTCGGTCAGGCGCAGCGTGCGGATGGCGACGTTGAAGGCGGCATCGCCATCGGCGCTGATGCGCCCGATCGCCCCGCAATAGGGGCCGCGCGGATCGCGCTCGACCGCGCCGATCAATTCCATCGCGCGGATCTTGGGGGCGCCGGTGATCGAACCGCAGGGGAACAGCGCCCGGACGAGGTCGACCGCGTCCGCGCCCTCTTTCAGCCGCGCGCGCACCACGCTGACCATCTGGTGAACGGTGGGATAGCTCTCGACCGCGAACGGCTCGTCGACGCGCACGCTGCCGGCCTCGGCGACGCGCGCGAGATCGTTGCGCATCAGGTCGACGATCATCAGGTTCTCGGCCTTGTCCTTGACCGAACCGGCGAGTTCCTCCGCCAACGCGCGGTCGGACGCCGCGTCGCCGCCGCGCGGGCGCGTGCCCTTCATCGGCTTGGCCTTGGCCTCGCGGCCCTTGAGCGAAACGAACAGCTCGGGGCTGAGGCTCAGCAGCCAGTGCGACCCGTCGAAGATGACTCCGCCGTAGCCCGCCTGCGCGGCAGGGCGCAGCGCGGCATAGAGGCCCAGCGGATCGCCGGTGAAATTGCCCGCCAACGGAAACGTGAGGTTCGCCTGGTAGATGTCGCCTGCGCGGATCGCCTCCTGCAGCGTTTCGAAGGCTTTCGCATAGCCGCCGGGCGAGATCTGCGGGTCGAGCGGACCGACGCTGCCGCCGCCTTGCGCATGCGTCGCGAGCCATTCGGGCATCTGCTCTGCCGCGATGCGACGGGGCGTATCGAACAGGCCGAACCACACGAGTGGCCCCGCGCCGCCGCTGCGCGCCCCGGCCAGCGGCTGCAGCCGCTCTTCCAGCGCGAGCCCGGCTTCATAGGCGATATACCCCGCCAGTTCGCCGCCCGCCAGGCGTGCCGCTTCGGCGGCGGCGAGGACCGATTCGACCTGTTCGGGGCGGTACGCGACGAAGACCTCGTGCGGGTTCTCGAACAGCATGCCATCCGCAGCGCCGCTTTCGCGCGCATCGTCGAGCAGGACAAAGGGATGCCGTTCCGCCATCGGTGCCAGCCTTTACCGCTTGGCGAGCGCCTGTCGAGGGATTGCTTGACCGCGCCCACAAGCCTGCGCCACACCCCCGCGACTTGCGAGCAGCGGGAGCGGAATGCGGATGAGCGAAATTTTCCTCGGATTGGGCGCCAATGGCGAGCGGCAGCACCTCAGGCTCGGCCAGGCCAATCGCCACGGATTGATCGCTGGGGCCACCGGCACGGGCAAGACGGTGACGCTGCAGGGCCTTGCGGAAAGCTTCTCCGCCGCCGGGGTCCCGGTCTTCGTCGCCGATGTGAAGGGCGACCTTGCCGGCATCTCGATGGCCGGATCGCCGCAGTTCAAGCATGCCGACAAGCTCGAGGGGCGTGCGCGCGAGCTGGGCATGGACGACTATGCCTATGCCGACAACGCCGCGGTCTTTTGGGATCTTTATGGCGAGCAGGGCTTCCCGATCCGCACCACCATTTCCGAAATGGGTCCGCTGCTGCTCGCCCGGCTGCTCGACTTGAACGAGACGCAGGAGGGCGTGCTCAACATCGTCTTCCGCTATGCCGACGAGAACAACCTGCTTCTGCTCGACCTCGGCGACCTGCAGGCTATGCTCACCTTCGCCTATGACAATGCCTCGGACCTTTCGGGCAAATACGGCAATGTGTCGAAGGCCAGCGTGGGCGCGATCCAGCGCCAGTTGCTGAGCTTCGAAAGCCAGGGCGCCGACCTGTTCTTCGGCGAGCCCGCGCTCGAGATCGACGATTTCCTAAAGGTGGACGACCAGGGGCGCGGGGTGATCAACGTGCTCGCCGCCGACCGGCTGATGCGTGGGCCGAAGCTCTATGCGACATTCCTGCTGTGGCTGCTTGCCGAGCTGTTCGAGAGCCTGCCCGAGGTGGGCGACCCGGAAAAGCCCAAGCTGGTGTTCTTCTTCGACGAAGCGCACCTCTTGTTCGACGATGCCCCCGAAGCGCTGGAGGACAAGGTCGAACAGGTCGTGCGGCTGATTCGTTCGAAAGGGGTGGGGGTCTATTTCGTCACCCAGAACCCGATCGACATTCCCGAGAAGATCGCCGGGCAACTGGGCAACCGCGTGCAGCACGCTCTGCGCGCCTTCACCCCGCGCGACCAGCGCGCGATCAAGGCGGCGGCGGAAACCTTCCGCATCAACCCCGATCTCGACGTGGCGCAGGCGATCACCGAATTGAAGGTGGGCGAGGCGCTGGTCTCGACGCTCGACGAGGACGGCGCGCCCACCGTGGTCCAGCGCACGCTGATCAAGCCGCCGCGCTCGCGGCTGGGGCCGGTGACCGAGAAGGAGCGCAAGATCATCAATTCGGTGAGCGATCTCGACGGCAAATACGATACCGCGGTCGATCGCGAGAGCGCCGAGGAAGTGCTCGCGCAGAAGGCCGCCGATGCCGCCGCAACCGCCCAGGAGGTCGAGGCCAAGGGGCGCGAGGAAGTGGGCAAGCGCGAGCGCAAATCGACCACCTTGTGGGGCATCGACATAGGCAAGGCGGGCAAGAGCGCGATCAAGGCGGCGTCCGGATCGCTCGTCTCGATCGGCGTGGCAGCGGCGCTTGGCAAGAAGTCGAGTGCCGATCCGATCCGGACAGGCGCCAATGCCTTCGTGCGCAACATCATCGGCGGGCTGATGCGCTGAGCCTTCGATCGCGGCACCAGCCCGCACCCCCGCCAGGCCACTCATGACATCCTGATCGGGTGCGGGCCGCTACCCCTCGCTCGCTTACAAAGGAATCCGGAATTCTGCGCGCAGGCCGCCCTCGGGGCGATTGGCGAGCACCAGCGTGCCGCCATGCTGCTCGGCCACCGCGCGCGCCAGCGTCAGGCCCAGTCCGGCGCCGCCGGTATCGCGATTGCGGCTCGCCTCGCCGCGCGTGAAGGGCTCGAGCATCGCGTCGATGCGGTCCGCGGGAATGCCGGGCCCGTCGTCGTCGACGCGGAGGATCGCCATGCCGTCGGCGTGCAGCACTTCGACCCGCGCCGTGCCGGCATAGCGCAGCGCATTGGTGATGAGGTTGCGCAACCCGCGCTTGAGCCAAGTGAGGTGGACCGGCGCGGCGAGGCGCCCCCGGGTCGCGAGTGTGACCGGGCGGCCCATATCCTCGAATTCCTCGACCACCGAAGCCGCGAGCGCGCCGAGTTCGGTCCTCTCAGCCGATGTGCCGTTGCGTCCGATGCGCGCGAGCGCGAGAATCTCGTCGAGCGTCTGCGTGATGTCTTCGATGCTCGCCGCCATCCGCGCGCGCGAGGCGTCGTCCTCGACGCTCTCGATGCGTACGCGCAGCGCGGCGAGCGGGGTCTTGAGATCATGCCCGATGGCGCCGAGCATGACGTCCTTCTCGTCGAGCATCGTGACGATCCGCGCCTGCATCGCATTGTGCGCCTCGATCAGCTTGCGCACGTCGTCGGGGCCCGAGGCGGGCAGCGGCGGTTCGGCCGAACCCGATCCGGCAAAGCGCCGCGTGCGTTCGGCCAGTGCATGGAGCGGGCGGGTGATGCGGCGCAACACGACATAGAGCAGCCCGACGAGCACCGCGAAGAGGATCGCGGTCTGCAGCGCGAGCGTGCGCACCACGCCGCGATCGGGCGGGGGGACGGGCAGGCGCGCCACCTGCCAGACGTCGCTGCCCTGCTGGCGGAGCGCGACGACCATGAGGTCGCGCGGGAGGCGCGGCCGGGTATGCGCGAGTGCGCGTCCGATGCCGGGTTCGCTTGCCAGAGGCCGGACGGTGATGGCGAGGCTTTCCACCGCCATCCCCCGCGCTTCGAGCAGATTTGCCAGCACGGATTCGCGCCGCTCGTCGCGCGGAGCGTCGGCGGGCAGCGGAAAGGCGGCGGTCTCGCTGTAGCGGAAGCCGTGCGGAAGCCGCAGGCCGCCTTCTTCGGCGCGCAACCGGTGGCGCGGCAACATGTGAGCGCGCCGATGATGCTGGTTGCTGTTCCGCGCTCCGGTCAGCAGCTGGAAGGCGGCGGCGTTCATGAAGGCGAGTTCGCGCCGCTCGTTGGCCGCGCGATAGAGCATGCCTGCCGAAATCGCCTGCGCGATCAGCAGCGCTGCGGCGAGCGCCAGCATCACCTGGCCGAGCAGGCTGCGCGGCCCGAGGCGCATCAGCCGTCGCCGTCGCGCGCCGCGCGGGTGACCTCGGCGCCGAACCGGTAGCCGCCACCGCGCACGGTCTGGATGAAATGCGGATTGCGGCTGTCGTTCTCGATCTTGCGGCGAAGGCGACTGACCTGGTTGTCGACCGCACGGTCGAACAGATGCGCCTCGCGCCCCTGGACCAGGTCGAGCAGACGGTCGCGGTCGAGCACCTGGCGCGGATGGTCGCAGAATGCGCGCAGCATGCGGAATTCGGCGGTCGACAGCGGCACCAGCGCGCCTTCGGGATCGGTCAGCCGGCGTTTGAGCGGATCGAGCCGCCAGCCCTCGAATTCATAGGGCAGTTCTTCCGCAGGCGCGGGTGCAGGGCG
>Ga0066644_10001591_pt1 | contig 12517 bp, 13 predicted proteins | sample CryGeyCG2114_020_FD_62735 | JGI IMG/M metagenome (GOLD analysis project Ga0066644, IMG submission 62735) | Groundwater microbial communities from aquifer - Crystal Geyser CG15_big_fil_post_rev_8/21/14_0.20 | ecosystem: Environmental > Aquatic > Deep subsurface > Groundwater | place: USA: Utah...
AAAAACTTGATGATTCTATTCCTAGATTGGAGAGTGAATATGATAAAATTATCTCAGATGGCAAAAAAGAAGCCGACAAGATCGCAAAACAGATCACTGGGAGTTCTGATATTGACGCCAGAAATAAACAACTTATGGTATTGGAAGACGCAGTTGGCAAAGTCTTTTCAAAGGCATTGGATGAAATTGCAAACACTGATCGCAGTGGAAATTATTCTAATCTAATCAAATCATTATTAGAAGAATCAACTAAAATTTTGGGCACCACTGAAATCACAGTATTTACAAATTCAAAGGACAAAGATATTGTCCAGTCTGTATTATCTCAATTTTCAGGATCTGTATTATCATCTGAGACAATTAACTGTCTTGGAGGAGTTAAAGTAAAATCTAAAGATGGAGCAATGACATTTGATAATACCATTGATGCAAGAATTGAACGTCTGAAGCCTTTAATAAGGAAAGATATTGCAGCAAAATTCGGAGTGGGAAATTAGGATTATGGCAGCTCAAGGTAGAATTGTTTGGGTAAGTGGTCCGGCTGTACGAGCAGACGGTATGTCTGATGCCAAAATGTATGAAACTGTAACTGTTGGAAATTCAAAATTAGTAGGTGAAGTTATTCGATTAACTGGAGATGTAGCATTTATTCAAGTTTATGAGTCAACAAGTGGATTAAAACCAGGTGAACCTGTAATTGGTACTGGAAATCCACTCAGTGTATTATTGGGCCCTGGAATTATCGGACAACTATATGATGGTATTCAAAGACCACTAAGAGAATTATCAAAAGCATCTGGATCATTCATTGGAAGAGGCATCACAACCACTGCAGTAGATATGACAAAAAAATTCCATTTTATTCCAACTGTAAGTAATGGAGATGAAGTTGTTGCAGGAAATATTATTGGAACTGTTCAGGAAACTGATCTTATCAATCATTCAATTATGGTTCCACCAGATCACCCAGGTGGAAAAATCTCAAATCTTGTATCGGAAGGAGATTATGATTTAGAAACTGTACTTGCAACTTCTGATAAAGACGGACAATCCATTCCTCTTAAAATGTATCATAGATGGCCTGTGCGAAAACCACGTCCATATAACAAGAGATATGATCCTACAGTTCCGTTACTTACTGGACAACGTGTAATTGATACATTCTTCCCAATTGCAAAAGGAGGAACTGGTTCAATTCCTGGAGCATTTGGAACAGGAAAGACTGTTACATTACACCAAATTGCAAAATGGGCTGATTCTCAAGTTGTTGTTTACATTGGTTGTGGTGAAAGAGGAAACGAAATGACTGAAGTACTAGTTGAATTCCCACATCTTAAAGATCCACGTAGTGGAAAACCATTGATGGATAGAACTGTACTTGTTGCAAACACAAGTAACATGCCAGTAGCTGCAAGAGAAGCAAGTATCTACACTGGTGTAACAATTGCAGAATATTACAGAGATATGGGTAAAGATGTTGTATTAGTAGCAGATTCTACAAGTAGATGGGCAGAGTCACTCAGAGAAATGAGTGGTAGATTAGAAGAAATGCCTGCAGAAGAAGGATATCCATCGTACCTTGCATCAAGATTAGCAGAATTTTATGAAAGAGCTGGTCGTGTTCAAGCATCTGGTAGTCCAGAACGTGATGGTTCAGTTACCCTGATTGGTGCAGTGTCTCCATCTGGTGGTGACTTTACAGAACCAGTTACAACTCACACAATGAGATTCATCAAAACTTTCTGGGCTTTGGATGCAAAACTTGCATACTCTAGACATTACCCTTCGATTAATTGGATGAACAGCTATTCTGGATATCTTGGAGATATTGCAAAATGGTGGAGTGAAAACATTAGTGAAGATTGGCTAAGCATTAGAGGCGAAGCTTATGGTATTTTACAAAGAGAAGATACACTAAAAGAAATTGTTAGACTCTTAGGTCCTGAAGCATTGCCTGATGAAGAAAAATTAATTCTTGAAGTTGCAAGAATGGTAAAAATTGGTTTGCTACAGCAAAACTCATTTGATGATGTTGACACTTATTGTAGCCCAGAAAAACAATTCAAGTTAATGAAATTATGTGTTGACTTTTACAGAAAAGGACAACAAGCACTCAAAGAAGGTGCATCACTATCTGACATACGTGAACTAGGTGTAGTAAGCACTTTACTTAAAGCAAGAATGGATGTCAAAGATGATGAGATGTCAAAACTTGATCAATTAGACAAAGACATGCAAGAACAATTCAAATCAATTTCAGGAGTAAAGGTAACAAATTGACAACTGAAGGTGGAGTTCAATACAGCAAGATTGCTGAAATCAAAGGTCCTCTAGTTGTTGTCGATGATGTTGAAAGTGCGGCATTTGATGAACTAGTTGAAATTGAAACCAATGAAGGAGAACGAAGATTAGGTAAAGTTCTCGAAGTAGGAAATGGTAAAGCAATTGTTCAAGTCTTTGAGGGAACCACTGGATTATCGATTTCTGGAACTAAAGCAAAATTTGTAGGTAAAGTTATGGAAATGCCAGTATCCAAAGAGGTACTTGGTAGAGTATTTGATGGACTAGGAAGACCAAAAGATGGACTCCCAGATCCAATTGCTGATAAATTTATTGACATCAACGGAGAACCAATGAATCCAGAACAACGTGAATATCCAAAAGATTTCATTCAAACCGGTGTATCTGTAATTGATGGATTAATGACTCTAGTTAGAGGACAAAAACTTCCAATCTTTTCTGGTTCTGGTATGTCTCACAATCTTTTGGCAGCACAAATTGCAAGACAAGCAAGTGTTGTTGGAACACAAGATGACTTTGCAGTAGTATTTGCAGCAATTGGTGTTCAATACAGTGAAGCAGAATATTTTAGACGAAGTCTTGAAGAATCTGGTGCACTCAAAAGAAGTGTTCTATTTCTAAATACAGCAGACGATCCTGCAATTGAAAGAATCATTACTCCTCGTGTAGCTTTAACTGTAGCAGAATATCTCGCATTTGAATTAGGAATGCACGTTCTAGTTGTAATTACTGATATGACAAACTATGCAGAAGCACTAAGAGAAATTAGCGCAGCGAGAGAAGAAGTTCCTGGAAGAAAAGGTTATCCTGGTTATCTTTACACTGACCTTTCAACAATTTATGAAAGAGCCGGCAAACTCAATGGAAAAAAAGGAAGTGTTACCCAAGTTCCAATTCTATCAATGCCATCTGATGATATCACTCACCCAATTCCTGACCTTACTGGTTACATTACAGAGGGACAAATAGTAGTTGGCAGAGATCTATTCAGACAAGGAGTATATCCACCAATCAATATTTTGATGAGTCTTAGTAGATTGATGAAAGATGGAATAGGTGAAGGAAGTACTAGAGCAGATCACAGTGAAGTTGCAAATCAGGTTTATGATGCATATTCTAGATCACAAGAAGTAAGAGCATTAGCAGGTATTGTAGGTAAAGCAGGTTTAACTGAAATTGATCTCAAATATATGGATGTCGGTGATACTTTTGAAAAAGAATTCCTTTCACAAGCAACTGATGAGAACAGAACCATTGAAGAAACATTGAATCTTTTATGGAAGATTGTATCAAAATTACCAAGAAGCGAAATTACTAAAATTAAAGATAAATTCATTGATCAGTATTACAAGGAAGAATAACTAAATGTCATTTGGACAAAATGTTGCAGCAACAAAAATTGAACTGCTAAAATACAAAAAATCTACACAAGTTGCAGTCATGGTTCAGCAAATTTTAGATGATAAACGTAAAGTTCTTTTAAAAAATATTGAAGAAATGATTCAAGAGGCATCTAAAGCACGAGGTGGAATATGGGATCCTTTACAAGATATCTACAAATCAGTTAATGAAGCATATTTGGCATTAGGTACCAATACTGTTGATTCTGTTGCAGAATCCACCCCACCTGTAATGGAAGTAGATGTTAGTATCAGAAGAGTTGTTGACGTAAAAATTCCTGCACTTACTGTAACTGAAAAAGATACCAAATCAATGCCTTATGGGTTTGCAGATACAAACTCATCAATTGATAGGGCTGCAAAACAAATCAAGGAATTGATGCCAAAAATTTGCAAGGCAGCAGAATATGAAAATTCTATCTTTAGTCTTGCAAAAGCATTAGAAAAGACTCAAAAATTACTGAATGCACTTGAAAATGTAATTATTCCCCAATACAAAGAAAAAATTCGATTTATTCTCTCTACTCTTGAAGAGAGAGAAAGAGAAGAATTCGCAAAGTTAAAAAAAGTGAAGGCAAAGATGGAAAGTAGGAAGTAATGGCAAAAGAAGAAATAAAAAAACTACTTGAAAATTCTAAAAAAGAACTTGATGGAAATTATGATAACTTTGTAAAGTCTATCCAAGATGATCTGAAATCATTCAAAAAGAAAACACTAGATCGAATTTGAATATTTTATCCCATCATGATTTAAATATGGACATCAAGGAGTCTCATCGTAAATGAAAACTATCGTCATGTTACTTTTGACAGCATCAGCAATTTCAATTCTAGGTTCTACTGGAATTGCATTTGCTCAAGAAGATGGTGCATCTAGTGGCGACTCTATGAAACTCTTAGGTGCTGGTTTAGCATTTGGTATTGCAGCCGGCGGAGCAGGCATAGGTCTTGGTCAAGTAGGTGCAGCAGGTCTTGCAGTCATTAGTGAGAATCCGGCTTTACAATCTAAGGTATTCATCTTTGTAGGTATGGTAGAATCAATCGCAATCTACGGTATAGTTATGATGTTTATCATATTAGGACAATAGTCCAAACTACAGATTTTTCAAATTTTTAGATTTTTTCTTTAATTGTATTTTAGCTTGTTTACATCTAAAACCCTTGCACAATACCTACACTTGAGTACTCTTCCTTCTTTGTCAATAACGTCCATTATTGACTCAATGTACTCTGAACTATTTGTGATACAATCTGGGTTTGAGCATCTAAAGATTCTATCTATCTCATTAGGTAGTGACACTCTTCGTTTCTCTACAAGTTTGTACTCTTTTATCATGTTGATTGTAGCCTTTGGAGCAATAACTGCTAACTTGTTTGTATCATCATCCTTTAGAAATTTGTTTTCTACTTTGATGATATCTTTTTTCTTAAATTTTCCGCTTGGAACATTCAAAGCTATGGTAATTAAACTTCCATCCTTACCATCAATCCTCAATGCATTAAGTACCTGAAGACCTTTTCCTTCGTCTATATGGTCAATTACAGTACCTTCCTTAATTCGTCGAACCATAAGGTCGGACTGTTCCATCAGAATACTTTGTATAGTCACCTGTATATATTATTGAAAGAATGAATGAGTTCTACCAAAAAGATATCATATCAATTAAGGACTTTGATAAAGAAAAACTCGAAAAAATCTTTACACTGACTGAAAAAATTATGCAACTAAATCCCTCTGAGAGAAGAGAGATCTGTAAAGGAAAAACATTAGGATATCTGTTTTATGAACCCAGTACGCGAACTCGTCTAAGCTTTGATTCAGCCATGGCATCAATTGGTGGCAACTCATTGGGAATTTCTAATGTTGCATCTTCATCGACTCAAAAGGGTGAAAGCCTTGCTGATACTGTACGAATGATATCGATTTATTCTGACGTGCTTGTTTTACGTCATACTTTGGACGGTTCCAGTAGATTTGCAGCTGAAGTTTCAGATAAACCCCTAATCAATGCAGGAAGTGGTACAGAAGAACATCCTACTCAGGCTATTCAAGATTTGTTTACAATGAAAAAAGAAAAGAAAAAGATTGATGGTCTAAAAATTGGAATTGTTGGTGACCTAAAGTATGGGCGAACAGTTTACTCTCTATTACATGGACTTGGAAATTATGATGTTGATGTCCGTTTAATTTCTCCAGAATCATTACGAATAAGATCTGATTCAACCTATGAAATCAAACAGAAATTGGATCTTACTGAAACCACCAACATTGAAGAACATCTTGATGAACTTGATGTTCTTTATGTTACACGAATTCAAAAAGAGAGATTCCCTGATGAAGAAGAATATCTCAAAGTTAAGGGAAGCTATGTTGTAGGATTAGATATGCTAAAACGAATGAAAGATGATGCAATAATTTTACACCCTCTTCCAAGAATTGATGAAATTTCTGCAGAGGTTGATAATACAAAAAATGCCAAATACTTCAAACAAGTTGAATATGGAATGCATACAAGAGCTGCTCTTTTGGGTGTGACTCTTAATGAAAATGGGTTTTAATTTTCTAGACTCTCCGATTTCCATATATCTAGTGATATCTCAATAATACTAGTTTGACAGAAACAAAAATTATTCCTATCTTTCCTTTAGACTTGGTTTTGTTTCCACGACAAGAACTCCCACTTCGAATCTTTGAGCCTCGCTACAAGCAATTAGTTGATGATTGTATGCTTGGAGATGGTCAGTTTGGAGTATGTTTGATAGATGAAAATAATTCAATTAACGGTTGGAACTCCCCTAAAATAGTGGGAACTATTGCTAAAATATCTAAATGTGAAGATATTGGGTTAGATGGATTACAACTACACATTGAAACTATAGGAAGAAATTCATTTAGGATCAAAAGAATAATCCCACCATCAATTTCTCAGCCTCCAAACTATGATCCTCTTTCAGCAGAGGGACATCAAGAAATTTCTGATATTCATGAAAAAGTTGGAACTGAAGAAAAAATGTACATACAAGCTGAAGTAGAATTTATCCCTGAAATTGATGAGAGTATTTCACTCGAGAAATGGGAAAAGTTAGTTGAACTATGGAAAAAGAAAATCATTAGACAGGCTCTTCCTCAAGTTGTTGAACCTCATTCTTTAGATCATGTTTTGGAACAATACTATCTTAACACTGACACTCCTACAGTCGATTATGTATATTCACTATCTGCAATTGGTGCAAAGGATCCCTATGAACTACAACCAATTTTAGAGGCAACAACAATGGATGAACTAATTAACCAAGTCGAAAAATTATTGACAGCGGAATAATGAAAATAATTATATCATTGAAAGTTTTTGGAATATTTGCTTTAGTTGTTTGTTTGTTATTTCCAGCAAGTAGTGTTTATGGACATGGATTTGGTATTGATACAATTCGTTCAATTGACATCCAAGGAAAAAAACTTTCTATTTCAGTAGAAATGCCAATGTATTTTGAAAATGATCAAGAACAAATCACAATAACTGCAATTGAAGATGCAACAAAAGAAAATGCAAAAAATGTAACCTTTCTAATTGGTTTATTTCATAATGATGAAATGATTTTCAGGAATTATTTCTTTACAGATAATGGTGTTTTATCAATCATTGTATCTCCAAGTAATGATGAGAAAATCACAATTCATGGCCAACAAGACTCTTTACTTGGAGCATGGCATGGAACTGAAGATAATCCGCTAGAAATTACTGGTCCTTTGTTTAATTCTGGTGGCCTATACAATTTTGAGATCGAAGTACGAACTATTGATGAGCCTACAAACATCATAGAGAATTCTGGAATTCATAATGCTGATTTGAGCTTAATTGAAACTGTAACTTTCATTCAAAAAGATTCTAAAAATAATGATGTACAATTTCGTTCAAAGTCATATTTTGATTTAGTTTCTAATTTCCTGTATGATTCTGAGGCCAAACAGGTTACATTTGAGATGCCATTTGACTGGAGTGAGAAACAAATGTCTCATGTGTCTGTTGTACATATAGAAACGCATTTTCCAAAAGATTTTGTCGAGTTTTTACCTCCTAGCTATTCTGCATATGTAAATGGAGTTGAGCTATTCAATTCCTCAGTATCAGTTGATGATTATACAGAAGACGATGAAAGAATTGTTCATCTTGTTTTGTTACAGGATCATTTACGATATTTGAAAAATGAAATGAGAAAATCTGAAGAACCACTATCTGAAAATATGAAATTTGTTATATCTACTAGTGAGGATGCTTCTTTTCCACTAGAAGCATATACAAAAAGTGAAGATTTCAAAGTAAACCTCTCATGGGATCCATTAATTGTGGAGCCTGATGTTGCCACAAATTTTATTTTCACAATCAGAGATGGAAGAACTAATGATCCTCTAAGAAATTCTGATTATGCATTTGTTATAATCCAAAATGGAAAAGAGATTCATCGTGTATTAGGAACAGCACAAGTTGGTGGTGATTTTGAAAAATTTACATTTGCTGAAGATCAGACTGGTCCAACAATAATCAAATTTGAAAATATTCGAAACACTGGACAAGAAACTGAATTTGCACTAGTTGTTGTACCTGAATTTGGAGCTATTACATTATTTTTATTAGCAATTTCAATAATGAGTATTGTTGTTATAACTAGAAGAACTCAATTTAATGTCTAAAGTGCAACTAGCTTTACTGTATCCATATTCTTGTTTGTTTGAAAGTCTCTAGTCATCGTAGAAACTTTTTCTGCATCTCCATCAATTAAAAAGAGTTCCATGCATTTTTCTTTCTCAATTTTACTATGAAGATGAGTTGTAATTAGATCTTCAAAATTATGTGTGATTCCAGAAACCACATGATCAAATTGATCATTATGTACAACCAAAAGAATAGCGTGAATATTTCCTGCCAAATCTGCTTTCTGTTTTTCTTCAGAAACAAACGCTCTGATTCCGGCCCTGATAGCTTCTGATCTACCTGAAAATCCCATGGATGATTGCAATTTGTCTAATTCTGAAAGGATTTCATCATTTAGAGAGATTGAAACTATTGGCATATGTCTGATGTTATTAATTATCTTATAAGTTTAGCAATTAATCTTATTAAGATTTTATAAATTTATTAATAATATGCATCAAACCGCTGTGTGAATACTCAGACAAAACTGGCAATTGTAGCAATTTTGATAGTAATTCCATTGACCTCCATTGTTGTTTATGGTACTAATACGAATCAACAGTTTTCATCTGCTGATAATTCCAAACTTCAAGTAATTTCATCATTTAATCCACTTCATGAATTTTCCCAAATAGTTGGTCAAGAAAAAATTAATGCGATATTGTTGGTTCCTGTTGGAGTGGAACCCCATGATTGGGAACCTACTATCAAAGATGTTCAACAAATGCAAAAATCAGATTTAATTATAATTAATGGAATTGGTTTTGAAAACTGGGTTGATGATCTAATTGATAATGAATATGATGGGCTCATAGTTGATACCAGTAAAGGAATAATGGTAATAAAATCCACAGATGAAGAACATGGAGATGAAGAAGATAGTGATCATCATTTAGAAGGAGATCCTCACATTTGGCTAAATCCTATCTTTGCAATTAAACAAGTTGGAAATATTGCATTAGCATTTTCTAGTGCAGACCCTGAAAATGGGGAATTCTATATGACAAATGCTGCAAAATATAGTGAAGAATTGCATGAACTTGATTTAAAAATTAGAAATGAATTATCTACATGTAACAAAGATTTCATTGCATTTCATGATGCATTTTCATATTTTGCAGATGAATATGGTTTGAATCAGCATACTATTATTCAATCAAACGATTCTCATGGAGAAGTCACTGCAAAAACATTGGAGAATGTAATTTCAAAAGCTAGAGAGCTTGACATCAAAGTAATTTTTAGTGAAGAAACAGTTAACACAAAAACTTCTCAAATAATTGCTAATGAAATAGGTGGAAAAGTTTTAGTTTTGTCTCCACTTGAAATTGTTTCTGATGATGATTATATTTCAAAAATGAATCAAAATCTTGAACATCTAAAGGAGGCATTATGTCGAAAGTAGTTGAAATCAATAATCTAACTGTTCAATATCCTGATGTTAAGGCACTTGATGACGTTAGTCTAGTTGTTAATCAAGGCGATTTTTTAGGCATAATTGGACCTAATGGCGCTGGCAAATCTACCCTTTTTGCATCTATGCTTGGGATTAATACAAAATACCACGGTACTATTAAATTTTTTGATGAAGACATACGAAAATCAAAAAGTTATCTTAAAGAAATTGGATACGTTCCACAAAAACCAATCTTTGAGAAAAATTTTCCTGTAACCGTAACTGATGTTGTTAGAATGGGATTAAGAAAAGAGTCTGATGAAAATAAAATTGATGAAATTTTACAACAACTGTGGATTCATGAATTACGTGAAAGAAGAATAGGAGAATTATCTGGAGGACAACAACAACGTGTCTTTATAGCAAAAGCTCTTGTACATAATCCAAAAATTTTGATCTTAGATGAACCGGTAACTGGAATTGATCAACAAAGCATAGATTTGTTTTATAGTATTTTACGTGAATTAAACTCTAAACAAAAAATAACTATTATTTGGTCGTCTCATGATTTGGATGCAGTAAATAAACTGGCAAATCATGTTGCATGTCTTAATAGAACTTTGTTCTTTCATGGTGAATCAGAAGAATTTTTCTCTAATGATGAACTTGTCAAACAATACTCTGAAGCATCTATGCAGGAACACATGCATCATCATTAATCATGTCTTTTGAAATTCTAACTTTTAGTTTCATGCATAGAGCATTAATTTCTGGAATTGCAATTGCAATTCTTTGTTCAGTTGTAGGGTTGTTTCTAGTTTTAAGACGTTATTCATTATTCGGCGATGCAATAGCGCATTCATCATTTGGTGGAATTGCTTTAGGATTACTAGCTGGTGTATATCCACTATGGACTGCATATGGTGTTTCTATAGCTAGTGCACTGATAATTACCAAAGTCAAAGACAGATACAACATCTCTGGAGATGCATCAATTGCAGTATTATTGTCCTCAGGCATAGCAGTTGGGCTCGTAATTATTGGATTGTCTGGGGGATTCACAATTGATATCTTTAGTTTTCTATTCGGTAGTATTCTACTTGTTAGTGTAGATGATACTATTCTAGTTTTGGCATTAACTGGAGCAATTCTAATTGTGATTTTATTATTTTATCGACAAATTCTTTATTCTACATTTAATGAAGAACAAGCTAAAGTTAGTGGAATTCCAGTAGAAAAAATAAATTATTTGATTGTGTTTATGGCAGGGATCACCGTAGTTACATCAATTCAGCTTGTTGGAGTGCTGCTAATCTCGGCTCTATTTGTGATTCCAAATGTTACTGCAATTATGTATGGTAAAGGTTTCAAACAAACTGCACTAATCTCTATGAGTTTTTCTGTTTTTTCAGTTATAGTGGGAATTTTGATCTCTTATATCTTTGATATTACTCCTGCAGGAACTATTGTATTGATAGCAATTGTGTTGCTTGCAGGAACTATGGGAATAAAATCATCTGGATTGTTATCTAAGAACTAATCAAAGAATTTAGTCTTCTTTTGTCTTGAATATTTTTTACATAAAATAATGATGTTGCTATAATTCCTAATGCAATTAACGGTGATGCAAGCTCAGTATATTTTATTTCCATATTATTTGATTCTTGAATTTGTGTAATGCTTACTGGAATTTCTGTAATCTTTATAGTTCCTATTTTGTTTGCTTGTTGTTCTACAAACCATACATTATCATTTCCATCTGATGCCATAAACTGAATAAAAGTAGTTTCAGTTGGAACTGGAATCTCAATTAAATCATTGTTATCTGGATCATAAACTCCAACACTGTCTACAGTGTGTTGTGCAAACCAAATGTTTCCATATTTATCAAACGTCATACCAAATGGAAGTGCCTCACCATTAGGTACAGAAACTTTTTCAAATGTCTCTAAAACTGGATTAAATTTAGTTATTGCCAAGCCTGTATGTTCTGCAATCCATAGATTTCCATCCTCATCAAAAATCAAAGCTTCTGGAGATTGCAAAATCGTCTCAGTTGAAATTTGAGTTAATTTGTTGTTTTGAGTATCTATGAATCCTATTTTGCCGACTCCTGTTGCTGAATACCAAATCTTTCCATCCTCATCAATTGTTAATGCAAATGGCAAAGATCCTTTGTTTGGTAGTACAAATTCTTCAAACGTATCCTGTTCTGGTATGTACTTTAGAATTATATCTTTGTTAACAACTGTAATCCAAATATTTCCATCAAAATCTGCTTTGATGAAAAGTGGAGTATTATCTGAAATTACTGGATCTAGTTTTGGAAGTGTCTTGATTGTAATTTCTTTAGTTTCAATGTCGATAAACCCAATTTGATTTCTTGGAGTGTCTGTAAACCAAATCTTTCCATTGTTATCATTTGTCAAGAATGTAGTAGTCAAACCATCAAATGAGTAGGAAGCAAATTCATTTGTTTCAAGTGAGAATTGCCATATTCTTGGAGATGATGCATCGCTTATCCACAATGAGTTTTTTCCATCATATACTGGAAACAGTGGCTTTGCGTCTTCAGGCAAATCATATTCTATAACTTGTGTTTGCATATCTGTTAATCTTGGTTTTACAAGTAGATTCAGCATGACTGATTCATTTGCATTTTCAGTTCTCTGAGCTTCGATCTCTATTAACCACTCACCTGAGAATCCAAATGTTAATTCTCCTTGGAAT
>Ga0066644_10001597_pt1 | contig 12477 bp, 11 predicted proteins | sample CryGeyCG2114_020_FD_62735 | JGI IMG/M metagenome (GOLD analysis project Ga0066644, IMG submission 62735) | Groundwater microbial communities from aquifer - Crystal Geyser CG15_big_fil_post_rev_8/21/14_0.20 | ecosystem: Environmental > Aquatic > Deep subsurface > Groundwater | place: USA: Utah...
ATCATAGCGGGTATAAAGCTGCGGCAATCCACGACGATTGTCTGCCTGCTGTGACATGGGTTTGGCTGAAGCATAACCTTGCATTCAAGGACGGATATGGTCCGCCATCGGGCCCCTGCCTTGACGCACGGCGTCAGGCATGTTCCACAACTGCGTCTTTTCTTCACGTCTGCTGCCTCAACCTGACTTACAGCCGGTCCTTTTCAGGCGGGATGTCAGACCCGGCTGTGAACGCTTCCGGGCGCAGACAAGCAAAACTGGATAGCTAATATGGAATTCGGTACCGGCGTATCGCTTGCGGCCTATTTTATCGTCATGATCGGCATCGGCATTTATGGCTTCAGGGAATCGACCAGCGATTCCTCGGGCTATCTGCTGGGTGGGCGTAAGCTCGGCCCGGCAGTGACATCCCTCTCTGCCGGTGCGTCGGACATGTCCGGCTGGATGCTGTTGGGCCTGCCCGGCGCGATGTTTGTTTCCGGCCTGTCGGCGGCATGGATCGCCATAGGACTGCTTCTCGGGGCGCTGGCCAATTACCTGATCGTGGCCCCGCGCCTGCGCATTTATACCGAGACGGCGCATGACGCGATTACCATCCCGGACTATTTTGAGAAGCGGTTCGAGGACAATACCCGCCTGTTACGGGTGATTTCGTCCATCGTGATTGTCCTGTTCTTCACGCTCTATACCTCGTCCGGGGTTGTGGCAGGCGGCAAGCTGTTCGATTCTGCCTTCGGCCTGCCCTATTCACTCGGTCTGTTTGTGACCGCAGGCGTGGTCGTACTTTATACCTTGCTGGGTGGTTTCATGGCGGTTTCCATGACCGATTTCGTGCAGGGCATCATCATGTTCATTGCCCTGATCATGGTGCCGGTCGTGGCGCTGACCGGGGTTGGCGGATTTGACGGTGTCAGTACCACACTGAACGGAATTGATCCGTCGCTTCTGGATCTGTTCGGCGGCGTCGGGATTGTCGGTATCATCTCTGCCATGAGTTGGGGGCTGGGCTATTTTGGCCAGCCCCACATCATCGTCCGCTTTATGGCAATCCGTTCGGTAAAAGATATTCCAGCCGCCCGCAATATCGGCATGAGCTGGATGCTGGTGACGATTGTCGGCGCGCTGGCGACCGGGCTGGTCGGGCTGGCCTGGGTGACACAGAACGGCATTCCCGAGAATTATCTGGTCGCGGGTGCGTTCGATGGCGAGACGATTTTCATCGTGTTGTCCCAGATCCTGTTCAATCCCTATATCGGCGGCTTCCTGCTGGCGGCGATTTTGGCGGCGATCATGTCGACGATTTCGTCACAGCTTCTGGTCTCCTCCAGCTCCCTGACCGAGGATTTCTACAAGATATTCCTGCGCAAAAAAGCCAGCCAGAAAGAGCTGGTCATGGTGGGGCGGATGGCTGTGGCCGCCGTCGCGCTGGTCGCGATTGCGCTGGCCTGGAATCCGGACAGCAATGTCCTGACGCTGGTGTCGAATGCCTGGGCCGGTTTCGGGGCCGCTTTCGGCCCGCTTGTGATCCTGTCCCTGTTCTGGAAGCGGATGACGCGCTGGGGGGCGCTGGCCGGCATGATCACCGGAGCGGCCACAGTGCTGGTCTGGACCTATGTTCCTGTGCTTGCGGGTGAAGACGGGCTCGTGCCTTTGGGCAGTGTTCTTTATTCCATTGTGCCAGGCTTCATATTCAGCTTCGTCGCCATCATTGTTTTCAGCCTGTTGTCTCCACGCCCGAAACAGTCGGTGGAAGACATGCATGATAATGTGGAAACGGAAATGAATACTCCGGCGTGACCGGTTTTGACTGCCGCATGCGTTAGAAAACCGACAGCCGGGTTTTGCGGGTAAACATTTCCAGTGCGCGCGTTCCGGCCAGCGAATTGCCAAGCTCGTCAAGTTCCGGTGACCAGACGCAAAGTGCGTATTTGCCGGGTATGACCGCGACAATGCCACCGCCAACGCCGCTCTTGGCGGGAAGACCGACGCGGAAAGCAAAATTGCCGACCCCGTCATAAAGCCCGCAGGTTAAAAGCAGCGAATTGATGCGCTTGGCCCGCAAGGGCGTCAGCAATTTCTCACCGGTCCTGTATTGCTTGCCGCCGTTTGCGAGTGGCAGAAAAGCCCGGGCCAGGTCGCGGCAGGTCATGGCAATGGCACATTGGCGGTAATAGGCGGCCAGTACGTCCTCCACCCGGGCTTTGAGATTGTCCCGGCTTTTAAGAAGGTGGGCGATGGCCGCATTGTGATGGCCATGTTCAGCTTCCGACCTAGCAACCTCATCGTCGATATAGATCCGTTCCGTACCCGAGAACCGGCGCACCAGACCCATTAATTGCAGGATCGGGCTCACCGAATGGGTGGTGATGGCGTCGGTGACAACGATGGCCCCGGCATTGATGAAGGGATTGCGGGGAAGCCCCTGTTCGGATTCCAGCTGGACCAGCGAGTTGAAAGCATTGCCCGACGGTTCACGGCCGACGCGTTTCCACAACGCTGTGGAGCCGATAGATCGCAGCGCAAGGACAAGAGTGAAGACTTTGGAGATGCTCTGGATAGAAAAGGTCTCATCGGCGTCCCCGGTGACATATTCACTGCCATCAACACCACAGATCGCCATGCCGAACTTGTCCGCCGGAATGCAGGCCAGCGCCGGAATGTAATCGGCAACCTTGCCGCGTCCGATCACCTCGCGCGCGCCGTCAGCGATCTGGTCGATCAGCATTTGCATGTCTGTTATGGGCCTGGGGTTCATCGGCACCAGATTAGAGCCACCCTGCGCGATGTGAACCCCGCTCCGGCATCTGTCCTGTGTGATTACAGTGCGGCACGTACGGCATTGATCGCGTCCGAGACGCTGGTCGCAGGTGCAGGCGTTGAGCTGGCCAGCGGACCTCCGTCCGGCCAGAGCGCGACCAGCGCATCGCTTGCCGCGATCAGATCGTCATCGTTGATATGGCGAGCCAACCGGGCGGCAACCACTGCAAAGCCAAACGCGTCCTGATATTCACCCGGATCCGTGATCTCGCCATCGGTAACGCCGATGCCGTATTCCTCGGCCGTCACATCCATCAGATAGGCAATGATGGTGCGCGGATCGCCGCCGGCATTGTCCTGCAGGAGCCCCAGATTGGCTTCGGCCTGTGCCAGCATAGGTCCGATTTCACTGGCCGGGCGGCCTTCATCCAGCGCCGTGGAAACCTGACGGAAGATGTCCGGGTTAAAGCCCAGCGCGTCTATTCCTGCTCGCTCGGCGGCATGGGTTTCGGAAACCGGGTGCAGGAGGTGGCGGGCCGCCTGATCAGGCGCACCGGCCCGATAAAGCGCCAGACCGGCTTCAACATGACCGGACATGAAAGCAATGCGGAACTGAACCGGCAATGTCTCCATTGCCTCGTGACCGGCCCCCTCCGTTTCAACGGGTTGTGTCCCGCTGCCATCGCACGCCGCCAGTACAGATCCTGCCGCGCAAAATAGGGTCACTCTGGTCACTTCACGAAAAACCCGCATGTCCAACTCCTTTATGACGGCTCACATTACGGAAATGCAAGTCATTCGCAAGCGATGTTGTGACGCAATTCCTTACTTGTTTACGCGATTGGCGATCAAATCCTCGACCACGTCCGGTTCGGCCAATGTCGAAATGTCGCCCAGCGTGCCGAAGTCGTTTTCGGCGATCTTGCGCAAAATCCGGCGCATGATCTTGCCGGAACGTGTCTTCGGCAAGGAAGGTGCGAACTGGATGAGGTCGGGCGTTGCGACGGGACCGATTTCCTGGCGTACCTGCGCCTTGAGCTGAGCGGCCGTTTCGCTGGTTGGCTCAAGACCGGCATTCAGCGTGACATAGCAATAAACGCCCTGCCCCTTGATGTCGTGGGGATAGCCGACCACGGCCGCTTCTGCGACATCGGGATGGGAAACGAGCGCGCTTTCGATTTCTGCTGTCCCCAGCCGGTGACCAGAGACATTAAGCACATCATCGACCCGGCCGGTGATCCACCAATAGCCATCCGCATCGCGGCGCGCGCCATCGCCAGTAAAATAAAGCCCGCGATAGGCCGTGAAATAGGTTTCAGCAAAGCGCTGATGATCGCCATAGACCGTGCGCATCTGTCCCGGCCAAGAGCGTTTGATCACCAGATTTCCGGAAATCTCGCCTTCGCCATCGACGAATTTACCGTCTGAATCTACAAGCGCAGGTTCGATCCCGTAAATGGGCATGGAGGCTGCGCCGGGTTTGAGATCATGAGTGCCTGGCAAGGCAGAAATCATCACACCGCCGGTTTCCGTCTGCCACCAGGTGTCGACAATCGGGCACCGGCCCTTGCCCACAACGCGGTGATACCAGGCCCAGGCTTCCGGATTGATCGGCTCGCCCACCGATCCGAGCAGTCGCAAACTGGAGAGATCATGCCCCTCAACCAGGGCATCGCCCTCGCGCATCAAGGCGCGCAGTGCTGTCGGCGCGGTATAAAGCACATTGACCTGGTGCTTGTCACAGACCTCCCAGAAACGGTCCGCAGCAGGCCAAGTGGGAATGCCTTCAAACATCAAAGTGGTGACGCCATTCACCAGCGGTCCGTAGGTCAGATAGGTATGGCCTGTCACCCAACCAATGTCGGCAGTACACCAGAAAACCTCACCGCGTTTCACCTCGAATACGGTGTCGAAGGTCAGCGCTGCCCATAGCAAATAGCCTCCGGTCGTATGCATCACACCCTTCGGTTTGCCGGTCGAGCCGGAAGTGTAGAGAATGAAGAGCGGGTCTTCCGCCTCCATTGGTTCCGGGGCGCAATCGGCGTCCACCGTCAGGGCGAGTTCGTGGTGCCAGTGATCCCTGCCTGCGACCCAGCCGACATCGGCCCCGGTGTGGCGCACACAAAGCACGGCCTTTACACCGCCCGCTCTCTCCAGCGCGCGGTCGACATTCTTTTTCAGGGGAACAGGTTTCGAGCCGCGCACACCCTCATCCGCCGTAATCACGAATTCTGACTGGCAATCCTCGATACGTCCGGCCAGTGCGTCCGGCGAAAACCCGCCAAACACCACCGAATGCACCGCGCCAATCCGGGTGCAGGCCAGCATGGCATAGAGCGCTTCGGGGATCATCGGCATGTAAAGCGTGACGCGGTCGCCGCGCTGGACGCCAATTTTCTTCAGCTCGTTGGCCATGCGGCAGACATGGTTGTGCAATTGCCGATAGGTTACCGAATGATGGTTGGCAGGATTATCGCCCTCCCAGATGATGGCCACGTCATTGCCGCGTTTTCCCAGATGCCGGTCGATACAGTTATACGAGACGTTCAGAACACCATCGGCGAACCATTTAATCGAAAGCTTGTCCGGATCCCAGTCGATGTCGGAGATTTCCGTCGGCGTCTTGATCCAGTCAAGGCGGCGTAACTCCTCGGTCCAGAACGCGTCCGGCTCCTCAAGCGAGCGGCGGTAGCGTTCCCGGTATTGCTTTGCGCTGGTCTGGCTGTGCGGCTCATAATGGTCCGGAACCGGAACCAGTTCCGGCACTGTGCACGGGCTTTTTTCCGACATTTGCTTCTCCCTCAATGCCTCTGACGGGCTTGCGTGCAGTCAAAGCCAAGACGGCCAGCGCATCAAGGCACGAATTCCGTACATCTGCCGCACACGAAAGTTTGCCTGTGTGATTGTCTGTCCGATGATGGACTTTCCGGAGCTTCACCCATAGGACGGGTCAAATTTCTGCTTCAGGAGTGAGTGCGCTCATGACCTTTTATCCCGACATACTGGCCGCTATCGGCAATACCCCCCTCGTCAAACTGAACAAGGTCGTACCAGATGGTTCCGCGACCATTCTCGCCAAGTGCGAATTTCTCAATCCGACCGGCTCCATCAAGGACCGGATGGGCCCCTATATCATCGAGCAGGCGGAAAAGGCCGGGCTTTTGAAGCCGGGTGGCACTATTGTCGAGAATACGTCAGGCAATACCGGCCAGTCGCTGGCCATGGCCGCTGCGGTGAAGGGCTATAAATGCGTTTTCACCCTGCCAGACAAGATGAGCCAGGAGAAGATCGACATGATGCGCGCCTATGGCGCGGAAGTCGTGATCACGCCGACCGATGTGCCCGGTGACAGCCCCGACCATTATGTCAACACGGCCAAGCGGATCTCCGCGGAAACACCCGGCGCTTTCTATGTCGACCAGTATCACGCGCCCTGGAATATCGATGGCCATTATCACAATACCGGCCGCGAAATCTTCGAGCAGACCGATGGCGGCAAATTTGACGTCTTCATGGGCGGCACAGGTACGGGCGGCACGGTGTCCGGCGTGGGGCGCTATATGAAAGACTTTGCGCCAAATGTGAAAATCATCGGCGTCGACCCCCTGGGTTCGGTTCACTACAACCTTTTCAAGACTGGCCGTTTGCCCGCCGCCTATGTCTATTCGGTGGAAGGCATTGGCGAAGACATTGAATGCCGCGCCATGGATTTCTCGGTTGTCGATGACATGGTCCAGATTGATGACTGGGAGAGCTTCCATGTTGGCCGCGCATTGGTGCGCGAGGAGGGGCTGTTCTGCGGCGGATCCTCCGGTTCCATCGTTGCGGCAGCCATAAAGGTGGCCAAGGAGCTGGGTCCGGACAAAACGATTGTGGTTACGCTCTGCGATAGCGGCACGCGGTATATTTCCAAATATCTGTCCGATAAATGGATGGAAAAAAATGGCTTTTTCACCGAGCATAAACTGCTGGGTCCGGTCGAGGAACTGATTGCCCGCCGATCCTCACTGACCGCACATGCCGATGCCTCAAAGGAAGAAATCCAGCGCATGATGGATGAAGGTGAACTCGATTATCTGCCGCTTCAGGATGGCGATGATTTCACGGCCATTGCCACGCGGGACGGCAACCGTCTGACGATTGGCGGCATTCTCTATACCGAAGCGCGGATCGAGGAGATGCCGCACATTCTGGCCAAGGGAGAAGCGGCGCTGGTCATGACAGGCGACGGCGTCGCCGGCGTGGTGACAGAAAAAGAATATAACGCCAGGCTTGGCGCTTGAGTAAAGGACGGAAGAGATGAGCGGAGACAATCAACAATTCGCAACGCGGTGCATCCATGCCGGACAGGCACCGGATCCGACGACCGGGGCGATCATGACGCCGATTTACCAGACCTCGACCTATGTGCAGACTAGCCCGGGCGAGTTTATCGGGAATTATGATTATTCGCGCTCCGCAAATCCGACGCGGACGGCGCTTGAGGCCAATCTTGCCAGCCTTGAAGGTGGCAAGCACGGCATCGCCTTTTCCTCCGGTGTGGCCTCACTTGCAGCCTGTATTCACCTTCTGAAATCCGGCGATCACGTCCTCTTGTGCGATGATGTCTATGGCGGCACGTTCCGCATGTTCAACAATGTCTTCTCGCAGCTAGGCATAGACTTCTCGCGTGTCGACATGACCGATCTCGACGCCACACGTGCGGCGATGACAGAGAAGACCAGGCTGGTCTGGCTGGAAACGCCAACCAATCCGACACTGAAAGTCATTGATATCGAAGCGGTGGCGCAGATTGCCCATGACAGTGGCGCTCTGTGTGTGGCGGACAACACTTTTGCCTCACCCTATTTGCAGAATCCGCTGGCTCTGGGGGCGGATATTGTTTCGCATTCCTGCACCAAATATCTCGGCGGACATTCTGATCTGGTGGGCGGGGTCCTGATTACGGCCGACAGTGAACTGGCCGGGCGACTCCATTATATCCAGAACGCTGTGGGCGCGGTACCGGCACCGATGGATTGCTTCCTGCTCCTGCGCTCGACCAAGACGCTGCATGTCCGCATGGAGCGACATTGCGAGAATGCCGCGAAAATCGCCGACTGGTTGACACGCCAGCCGGGCATCGACCGGGTGATCTATCCCGGCCTCGAAACCCATCCACAGCATCTGATTGCTGCCAGGCAGATGCGCGGTTTTGGCGGCATGATCACACTGACGCTGACCGGCGGACTGCCGGCCTCACGGCGCTTCCTGGAAACGCTGAAGCTGTTCTCGCTGGCAGAAAGCCTGGGCGGGGTGGAATCACTGGTCGAACATCCGGCGATCATGACCCACGCCTCGGTTGATGCCGACAAGCGGGCGGCGCTGGGGATTGATGACGGTCTGGTGCGCCTGTCCTGCGGCATCGAGGACGCCGGAGATCTGATCGCGGATCTCGAACAGGCGCTGGCAGCAGCAAGGGCTGCCTAGCCGGCCTCTGCCCTGTTGCGGGCCAGCCGCCGCTTGATCATCGACCAGTAGCGGGTCGGGAAGACGCGCTCCATCCACATCAGGGTGTGGGCGTCCCGGCCAACAAAGACCCGTGGCTTGCGGCGCTCGACGCCGCGCAGGATGATTTCAGCGGCCCGGGCCGGGGGCATGATCAGCGCCTGATCCGCGACCTTCATGGCCGCCTCATACTCGTCATTGCTGACGCCTTCGCCCTTCGGGGCTTTTTTGGCGATGTTGGTGGCGACACCGCCGGGATGGATGGTGGTGACTCCGACCGAGGTGCCCGCCAGCTCGTGACGCAGCGCCATGGTAAATCCCCGCACACCGAATTTTGCGGCGGAATAGGCGGTCTGTCCGGCAGGGGCAATGACGCCGAAGATGCTGGAAATATTAGTGATGTGGCCCTCGCCCTGCTGGCGGATGAGGGGCAGGAAAGCCCGCGTCATGCGGATGACCCCATGCAGGTTGATATTCATCAGCCAGTCGAATTGTTCCGGCGAGACCTGATCAAAATGCCCGCCCAACGCCACACCGGCATTATTGAACAGGAGGTGGGCTTCGCCATGCGTCTGACGAACCTCTTCGGCAAACGCATTGATCGCGGCCTCGTCACCGACATCCAGCACGGTGGCGGTGACCCGGCGGTCGTTCGAGCGGAGGCCGGAAGCGACCTCTTCAAGGCCCTCATCATTGATATCTGCCAGTGCCAGATGGCAGCCGCGTCCGGCCAGCGCGCGCGCGAGGGCGGCGCCGATGCCGCTGGCCGCGCCGCTGACAATGGCGGTTTTTCCGGCGAGATCCATGCGGCTCATTCTGTAGCCTCGAGCACAGGTTCGGCCAGCCGGACCGGACCCGCTGTCCGGAATTTCAGGGCCCCGTCTTCCAGCTTGCCAAAGCGGATGGCCAGCATGTCGGAAATATAATTCATATGAACGCGCCAGGGCGTTTCCGGCCCCTGTTTGGGCAGGGTATCCCGCGCACGCTGAAAATAGCCGGAATCGAGCAGTTTGAGAGGTTCCCTGGGCATGTCCGGCTCCGGAACGGGGACGGCATAATCTGCCTTGATCCGGTGCATGTGATTGATCATCCGGCAAACCCGCTCGCAGGTCAGGTCGATCTTCAGTGTCCATGAGGCGTTTGTGTAGCCAAAGCCCATGGCCAGGTTGGGCACATCGCTGACCATCATGCCGCGATAGACGACATGGTCGGGCGGATTGACCGTCTTGCCATCCACATTGAGAACGATGCCGCCCATCAGCTGGAGATTCAGCCCGGTAGCGGGAATGATGAGATCCGCCTCGAGATGCTCACCGGATTTCAACCTGATGCCGGTTTTTGTGATGCGCTCGATCTGGTCGGTGACGATGTCCGCCTTGCCGGAGCGGATCGCGGCGAAGAAGTCACCGTCAGGCGCGGCACAGAAGCGCTGATCCCAGGGTTTGTATGCCGGAGCGAGATGCTTTTCGACCGGATAATCCGGGCCGAGCGCTTTTTGCGCTTGCTTTAGAACAGCCTTCTTCACCATTTCCGGAACATGTTGCGCCATCTGGAAGATGAGCATGGTCTGGAGGATGTTCTTGTAGCGTGTGATCGAATAGGCGAGCCCGGCAGGCAGGATTTTGCGGAGGAAATTGGCTGTCCGGTCAATTGTTGGCCGCGCCGCGATATAGGTGGGCGAGCGCTGCAACATGGTGACATGTTCCGCCGTTTCGGCCATGGATGGCAAAAGCGTGACGGCGGTCGCACCCGATCCGATGATCACGATCCGCTTTCCAGCGTAATCATAGGTCTCGTCCCATTTTTGCGGATGGATAAAGTCGCCCTTGAAATCCCCGACGCCTTCGAAATGCGGCAGATAGCCCTCATCATAGCGGTAATAGCCTGAGGCCAGAAAAAGGAAGCGCGCGCTATGATGCTCGACCCCGTCCGGCCCGGAGGCTTTCAGCGTCCAGCGGGCCTTGCCGGAATCCCAGCGCGCGGATGTCACTTTCCGCTGAAACAGGATGTGATCCATCATGCCGTCTTCGCGGGCGGTTTCGGAGACATAGCTTCGGATGGCCGGACCCTCAGCGAAGACCTTGCCATCCACCCACGGCCGAAAGGCATAGCCGAACGTGTACATGTCGCTGTCAGAGCGGATTCCGGGATAGCGGAACAAATCCCAGGTTCCGCCGATCTGATCGCGGGCCTCCAGAATGCGGCAGGTTTTTCCGGGACAGCGCTCCAGAAGGTGGTGCGCCATGCCGATCCCGGACACACCGGCCCCGATGATCAATACGTCAACATCTGCCTGGTTCATCCGCAGCCTCCCCGGAAGTGAACGCCGTTCACTATGCCAGCCCTCTGGCGCAGGTCAAACACCCTGATCCGTAGCTTGAAACGCCCTGCATGACTTGGCGGAAAAGCCCGCTAGGATGTCAATAAAAGGAGAGGCTCAAATGGACCTTGTTTCCATGCCGGTACTGGCCGGCATCAATCTGGCGATCTCGATTGGTTTGTTTTTCTGCCTCTGGCTTGTGGCTTTGCGCCTGAAGGATGCCAGTTTTGTTGATGCCTTCTGGGCGTTCGGCATGGTGATTCTGGCGGTCACAACATACTGGCTGGTTCAGGCCGATACCGAGAGACAACTCGTTCTTGTCGGATTGTGTTCGGTCTGGGGGTTAAGGCTGGGCCTGCACCTGTTCGGGCGCTGGCGGCGAGACGGCAAGGATAAACGCTACACCAATCTGTTTGCCCGGCTTGAGCCAAAGGGTTTCGGGTTCGCCAGGGCCAGCCTGCTCTTTGTTTTCCTGCCACAATCGATCCTGATGTGGCTGGTCAGCCTGCCGGTTCAACTTGGCCAGTATGGTAGCGGTATCGGTTATCTGGCCTTTGCCGGGATCGGTTTGGCGGTCATCGGTATCGCGTTTGAAACTGCCGGCGACTGGCAGCTCGAAGCCTTCCGGAAAGATCCCGACAATGCGGGCAAGGTCATGGACAGGGGATTATGGCGCTATACGCGGCACCCCAATTATTTCGGTGATTTCTGTGTCTGGTGGGGATTATTCCTGATCGCAGCAGAAGCGCCCTGGAGCTGGCTGGCTCTGCCGGGACCGCTCTTTTTAAGCTGGACATTGCTGAAATGGAGCGGTGCGCCGCTGTTAGAGCGAAGCTTGGCGGCAAGCCGGTCTGGCTATGCAGACTATGTTGCCCGGACCAGCGGATTTTTCCCCTGGTTTCCCGGAAAGTCTCTTTAAAAATGCGCTCCGACTGTTCTAGACTGAATTGATCTGGTCAGGGAATTCAGGGGGAAGTCATGTATCTGGCGGGTATTCTCATTCTCGCAGCCGTCCAGAATTATGGGCCTTTTGACATCAATGGCTGGGCGCTTCAGGGGGCCGTCAATGATGAGGGCGCCTATGTGTGTTCGGCCTCCATTCCGTATAATAGCGGTATAGATCTCGCTTTTGTACGGTCCACCTCGACCTTCCGGATCGCCTTGCAGAATTCGGACTGGGTGCTTAATGAAGGCCAGCGCTATCCGCTCACGCTCCGGATTGACAACCGTTTGAATCAAAGTGTGACCGCACATGTGGCAGGCCGCCAGACGCTGGCGATCGACTATGATTACACGCCCAACAGCCCGCTGGAAAATGCGCTCATCCGTGGCAATATTCTTTATGTTACTGCCCAGCAGGCCGATTTCCAGTTTGCCCTGACCAATACCTCACGCGCCCTTCCGGCACTGGAAACCTGTTTGCAACACGGATTCCGGAATCCGTTTGCCGCCAACCCCAAACAAATCACGGATTGATCTCAGCTCAATCGCTGCTATTCCCTTTTAACGCTAGGTCTGATCCACTGGCCTCGCAAAAGGGGAGAGTTTCATGATCATACAACTTGCTGCTGCCCTGCTTCTGCAAAGCATGGCCACCGATACACTCGTAGACAACGCGCTACTGGTTTCCGGCCCGGAAGGAGCTTACACCGTCTTTTTTGAAGAGGATGGTACCTATACCACCAATGTCGGAGTTGCGGGAAACTGGCATGTTGATGGAGACCAGTTTTGTGTTGAACGCGAAACCGGCGCTGCCAATTGCCAGCCCCTGATGGCGGATCTTGCCATCGGTAATAGCTGGACTGGCCAGAATGCCAATGGCGATGATGTCACCTTCACGCTGATCGCGCGCGAATAAGACAGGCGGGCGGTCAGCTGAACTGGCGGCCGCCCGTTTTTACCGCGTGCCGGAT
>Ga0066644_10001599_pt1 | contig 12460 bp, 11 predicted proteins | sample CryGeyCG2114_020_FD_62735 | JGI IMG/M metagenome (GOLD analysis project Ga0066644, IMG submission 62735) | Groundwater microbial communities from aquifer - Crystal Geyser CG15_big_fil_post_rev_8/21/14_0.20 | ecosystem: Environmental > Aquatic > Deep subsurface > Groundwater | place: USA: Utah...
GGGCCGCGCTCGTCGATCGGTTCGCCGATGACGTTGACGATGCGGCCGAGCGTCTTGGGCCCGACGGGGACCGAGATCTGCGCGCCGGTGTTGACGACTTCCTGGCCGCGGACGAGGCCGTCGGTGCCGTCCATCGCAATGGTACGCACGGTGTTTTCACCGAGGTGCTGCGCGACTTCGAGGACCAGCGTGTTGTCGCCGTTCTTGGTTTCGAGCGCGGTCAGGATGGCAGGCAGTTCGCCTTCGAACTGCACGTCGACGACGGCGCCGATGACCTGGCTGATGGTGCCGTTGGGGCTCTGGTTAAGCTTGGGTGCGGTGGCCATGATGTGTCTATCCTACTGGCTCAGGAGGCTTTGTGGTGGGCGCCGTGTTCGGCGCAAATGGTGGCGGCGTCTGCGAGTTCCCAGCCGCTCTTGTCTTCCTTGGCAGCGAGCGTCGCCTTGTGGCGCATGTACTCGTCTTCGCCGAGACCGAATTCGCAGCTGACGGTGTTGGCACCCATGGCGCGCTTGCACATGGCGACGCTCACGGGTTCTGCGCCTTCGCAGCTTTCGGCGAAGGCTGCCTTGAAGGCCGTTTCATCGGGCGCGGGCAGGGTGGTCACCGGCTCGGGCGTCGCAACCTCTTCGGGTGCGGTCTGGGCAGCGGGTTCCTCGCCGCAAGCGGCGAGCAGGGCGAGGGGCAGGAGGAGGGCGAAGTTCTTCACGTGATGATCCTTAGAGTGCTTCCGCACCGGCAATGATTTCGATCAGCTCGGTGGTGATCGCGGCCTGGCGGCTGCGGTTGTACTGGATGGTCAGCTTGTTGATGAGGTCGCCAGCATTGCGCGTGGCGTTGTCCATCGCGGTCATCGAGGCACCCTGTTCGGAGGCCTCGCGTTCGAGCAGCGCGCCGAACAGCTGCGTACGGACATAGCGCGGCAGCAGTTCCTCGAGGATTTCCTCTTCGCCCGGCTCGTATTCGACCACGGCATCGCCGCCGGTCGCGGCAACGGCGCCGTCACCCTTGGCGGGCGAGGGGACGGGGATCAGCTGGTCGACGGTCGGATCCTGCGCCAGCGCCGACTTGAAGATCGGATAGACGAGGTGGGCGACGTCGAATTCGCCCTTCTCGAAGCGTTCGATCAGTTCATCGGCGATGGCCTCGGCTTCCTCGAAGCCGGGCTGACGCACGGCGGAAGTGTCGAACCACTTCTCGATCCGGTCGGCATAGTCGCGCTTGATCGGGGCGCGGCCCTTCTTGCCGACGAGGTAGAAGCTGACGTCCTTGCCTTCGGCGATCAAAGCGCGGGCCTTGATCTTGGCGGCCTTGACGATGTTCGAGTTGAGACCGCCGCACAGACCCTTGTCGGTGTTTACCACCACCAGCAGGTGACGCTGGTTGGCGCCGGTGCCAGCGAGCAGCTTGGGTGCGCTGTCGCCGCTGACCTTGCCGGCGAGCGAAGCCATGACGCCCGACAGCCTTTCGGCATAGGGACGCGCAGCTTCGGCCGCGGCCTGCGCACGGCGCAGCTTGGCCGCTGCGACCATCTGCTTGGCCTTGGTGATCTTCTGGGTCGACTTGACCGAGTTGATCCGGCCCTTGAGTTCCTTGAGGCTAGCCATTTCGGCTCCCTATCTTCGTGTCTCTAAGGCTCAGGCGAACTGCTTGGCGAAGGTCTTGAGCGCGTCGACGACCTTGTTTTTGGTGTCGTCTTCAAACTTGCCGGTGGTGCGGATCTCTTCCAGCACGTCGGCATGTTCCGACCGCATGAAGCTCAGCATCTGGGCTTCGTAGTCGGTCACGCGGTCGACGGGGACCTCGTCGATATAGCCATTGGTGCCGGCGAAGATCGACACAGTCTGCTCTTCGAACGGCATCGGGCTGAACTGCGGCTGCTTGAGCAGCTCGGTCAGGCGCGCACCGCGGTTGAGCAGCTTCTGCGTCGCGGCGTCGAGGTCCGAGCCGAACTGCGCGAAGGCAGCCATTTCGCGATACTGCGCGAGGTCGAGCTTCATCGAGCCCGAAACCTTCTTCATAGCCTTGGTCTGCGCGGCGCCGCCGACACGCGAAACCGAGAGACCGACGTTAATCGCCGGGCGGATGCCCTGGTAGAAAAGGTCGGTTTCGAGGAAGATCTGGCCGTCGGTGATCGAGATCACATTGGTCGGGATGTAGGCCGACACGTCGCCTGCCTGCGTTTCGATGATCGGCAGCGCGGTCAGCGAACCGCCGCCTTCCGACTTGTTCATCTTCGCCGCACGTTCGAGCAGGCGGCTGTGGAGGTAGAACACGTCGCCCGGATAGGCTTCACGACCCGGAGGACGGCGGAGCAGCAGCGACATCTGGCGGTAGGCCACGGCCTGCTTCGAAAGGTCGTCGTAGACGATCACGGCGTGCATGCCGTTGTCGCGGAAGAATTCGCCCATCGCGGCGCCGGTGTAGGGCGCGAGATACTGCAGCGGAGCCGGCTCCGACGCGGTCGCGGCGACGACGATGGTGTATTCCATCGCGCCGTTTTCTTCGAGCTGCTTGACGATCTGCGCGACGGTCGAGCGCTTCTGGCCGACGGCGACGTAGATGCAGTAGAGCTTCTTGCCTTCGTCGTCGCTGGCGTTGACTTCCTTCTGGTTGATGAAGGTGTCGATCGCGACGGCCGACTTGCCCGTCTGGCGGTCGCCAATGATCAGTTCGCGCTGGCCGCGGCCGACGGGAACGAGGGCGTCGATGGCCTTGAGGCCCGACTGCACCGGTTCGCTCACCGATTCGCGCGGGATGATGCCGGGAGCTTTCTGCTCGACCAGGCGACGTTCGGTCGATTCGATCGGGCCCTTGCCGTCGATCGGGTTGCCGAGCGCGTCGACCACGCGGCCGAGCAGGCCCTTGCCGACGGGGACGTCGACGATGGTCTGGGTGCGCTTGACGCTGTCGCCTTCCTTGATCTCGGCGTCCGAGCCGAAGATAACCGCGCCGACGTTGTCGTTTTCGAGGTTCAGCGCCATGCCCTGAACGCCGTTGGCGAATTCGATCATTTCGCCGGCCTGGACCTTGTCGAGGCCGTGGATGCGGGCGATGCCGTCACCGACCGACAGCACGGTACCGACTTCGCTGACTTCGGCTTCACTGCCGAAATTGGCGATCTGGTCCTTGATGACCTTCGAGATTTCTGCGGCGCGGATATCCATGAGTAAAGTCCTTTAAGCCTTCATGGCCTGGGAGAGCGAATTGAGACGGGTGCGGATCGAGGCGTCGATGCGCTTCGATCCGATGGTGACGACGAGGCCCCCGAGCAAGTCAGGGTCGACCTTCGTGGAAAGCTTTACGGTGCGGCCCTCGCGGGCGGTCAGCTTGGCCTTGAGGGCATCGAGCTGGGCATCGGTGAGGGCGTGGGCGCTGGTCACTTCGGCGGTGACCTCGCCGCGCTGGGCGGCGGCGATCGCGCGGAAGGCGCGGATCACCTGCGGCAGCTGCGAGAGGCGGCGGTTCTGCGCCAGCACGCCGAGGAAGTTCTGCGCCAGCTCGGACAGGCCGAGGATGGCCGAAACGCCCCACAACGCCTTTTCGGCGTCGGCGCGGGTGACCTTGGGATTGGTGGTGACAGCGGCGAGCTCGGGCGATTCGGCGAGCGCGGCCTCGAGCTTATCGAGGTCCGATTCGACCGCGGTTACGGTTCCGTTGTCGCTAGCGAGATCGAACAGGGCCGAAGCGTAACGCCCTGCCAGGCTAGCCTGAATACCGGCGGAAATATCCACGCGCTTGAGGTCCTCTCGGGTCCGGAAGAAAAGTCTGTGCGATCCAAGCCGGATGCGGGCGGACAGGAGTCGCCCCGGCAAGGTCGGCGCGCGCCTAGCAAAGCGCCCCCGCAATGGCAAGCCGACTCCGGGCGGTGAATCTGGACTCGTCGCGCGGCGCGCGTAGAATGCGTGGCACAAAGCAACCATTCGCGCGGGAGAGAGGCGATGGAGATGGTGCCGCTGGCTCCGAAATGCGGGGTCGAGATCAAAGGCGTAAGCCTCGCACGGGCCGAGGGCGACACGCTCGATGCGATCAGGCAGGCGATCTACACCCACGGGGTCGCATTGTTTCGCGGGCAAGACGACTTCACTCCGGAGGCGCATATCGCCTTCGCCCGGCGCTGGGGCGGGATCGACATCAACAACTATTTCCCCCTGACCGACGAGCATCCCGAGATCGCCGTAGTTCGCAAGCGCGCCGACCAGACCACCAATATCGGCGGCGGGTGGCACACCGACCATTCCTACGATCAGGTCCCGGCGATGGGTTCGATCCTCGTCGCGCGCACGTTGCCGCCGTCGGGCGGGGACACGCTGTGGGCGCATATGGGCGCGGCCTATGACGCGCTGCCCGACGATCTGAAGCAGGAGATCGGAGGGCTCGAGGCGTACCACACTGCCGATCATATCTATGAGGAGGGCGGGCTCTATGCCAAGACCGACATGGGCGGCGACCTGCGCGGCCAGGGGCTCAAGACCGGAGCGACGCACCCGGTGGTGATCCGCCACCCGCAGACCGGGCGCCGGCTGCTCTACGTCAACAGCGCCTTCACCGTGAACATCGTCGGGCGCAGTCGCGAAGAAAGCCTGCCGTTGCTCCAGCAGCTCTACGCCGCGGCGACCGCGGCCGACAACACCTGCCGGGTGGCATGGGAACCGGGGGCGGTGGCGATCTGGGACAACCGCACGACCTGGCACTATGCGATGAACGACTATCAGGGCCACGCCCGCGAGATGCACCGGATCACGCTGACCGGCGAACCGCTGGCGGCGTAATGGCGACGCGGAGGGCCTCGATCAAGCCAACCGACTTGATGTTCGGATTGCAGGAGCTGTTCTCGTTCCTGATTCCCGGAGCATTCTTTCTGGTCTTGATGCCCGCGGAGGTCGTCGATTTTTTACTAGGCCTGATTGGAGTTGAAGAAGGCGACCCTGACCTTGAAAAGTTGCAGGGTGTGTTGCCCTTTTGGCCTGCGGATACCACCGCCCAGGCGATCTTGTTTGCTTTCGCGGCATATGCCGTGGGTGTGTTCCTGTCTGGGATCGGATCGCTGGTCGATTGGCTTCCCGACACGAATGTGAGCATCAAACGATTTATCGCGCAGTTGCGGAAAGACTGGCAAGAAAAAGACGATGCCAAGATTAAGCGATACCAGGCGCTGGAAGAGACTGCTGAGCAGCTCAAAAAGCCCTATCACAACAAGTTAACCGCGCCATTCCGTTTGAAATCGTTCTGGTGGCACTATCTAAGGTTGAAATGCCCCACTGCAGTCACTGAAATAGATAAGCTCGAGGCGCAGCAGAAATTCTTTCGATCCTTATTTGTCGCTTTCCTGATATTGGTAGTGATTCAAATTAGTCTGTGTAATTGGAGCTCGGCAGCCGCGTTCGCTACATTAAATCTATTTAGCTTGGTGGCCTATTCTACTATTCGCCAGAGGCAGACGCGAAAGATCTTCAAGTTCGCACTGATTCACTCGCTGATATCTGCCAATAGATAATGCGGGTCTGAGTTTCTCAAGCGGCCCGGCGCGCAGGGGCATGGCGCCGGTCGTGTCGGTGGTCGTGATGACGTGATATGGATCGACCAAAAATAGATGCTCGCCAGCTGCCACTGGCAGCGCCAGTTGAGTTGATAGCGATCGGCCAAGCCGACCCCGTCCTCGCCGATCTCGACGGGCACTTGTACGGCGGTCATCAGGACCAGCCTGACCAGCTGCAACAGCACCGGCATGAACTCGGCGAAGCTGATAGAGCGGTTGGGTCGCGATGCCCCGCCTCACCAAAAAGGCGATGATGCTGAACAGGATGAACAGCGCGAAGGCGGGCTGGGCCCAGTGCCAACTCACCTTATCCTAGCGCAAAACGCCGACGAAGTTTTCCAACTCGAACGCCACCGTCAGGCTGAGCACGTTCCAAGCGAAGACGAGTGCCTGTTCGATCAGTCGCCACCTGCCCGCGCCCTGCATTCGTAGACCAGCCGCTCGTTCGCCTGGCTGGGGAGCTTGCCGAGCACTTCGGCCTGCATTTCGCCGAGCTTGGCGGCGGCGTCTTCGGTGCCGCATTGGGGCGCATCGTACTTCGCCCGTGCCTTGCGCGCTTCGTTCATCGCGTCGCGTGGAAGGAGATAGCGCTCGATACGGAAGATGCGGCGGTCGGGATCGAAGCTGTTGACCGCGACGGCGTCTTCCGAATTGGGCACGAACACGCGGCTCCAGCTGCCCCCGGCAAACCCGTATTGCGTGCGCTCGTTGACGCAGCCGCCGGACTGCCAGTCGAACTCGAGATCCTTCACATCCGCGCTGGTCACCCGGCTTCGCTCGGGCACCAGACGGCACAGCAGCGCCAGCTCGCCGGGGGCCGAGGCGGTTTCGTCGTCCTTGCCGCCTGGCTTGCCGTCCTGCATTGCTGCAGCGAAGCGGCGGTCGATTTCGTCGAGGCCGGGGCGGGTGAGATAGGCCGCCAGCGCCGCCAGCACGACTACCGCGGTCGTACCGCCGACGATCCGCAGCCGCGTCTCGTCGCGCGGCTCGGCCTTCCACAACGCGAGCGCCCACTGGCCGAGTCCGAAGGCGACCAGCAGCAGGACGAAGGCGAGGAACAGGCGATCCTCGCGGTCGCGGATCACGCCCTGTTCGGCCTCGAGCTGCGCGCGATCGCGTTTCACCCGCTGCGCCTCGGCGCGTTCGGCGAGGTCGGCGCGCGCGGCCATCTGTTCGCGTTGCAGCCGCTCGCGCTCGGCGGCGTCGAGATCGGCCATCGAGCGGCAGGTCGTATTGTTGACCCGCGGTTCGACGCCGTTGGCGCGGAGGAAGGGGATCAGTTCGCGGTTCGATACGGCGAAGAAGAATTCGGCATCGCCCCCGTCATTGTCGGCGCCGAAGCTGTTGACCCCGAGCACGCGGCCGCAGGGGTCGAGCAGCGGGCCGCCCGAATTGCCGCGCGCGATGGGCGCAGTATGGAGAATGGTGTCGAACTGGCGGCTCGGGCGCGCGCCCGAGATGAAGCCGGGGCTCTTCACCGGCGGCTGGCTGCGGAAGATGTCGCTGAGGCCGAGGCCCTGCGCGCGGTCGACATTCATCGGATAGCCGACGCTGGTCACCTCGCCGCTGTCGGGCGGCGGCCCGCCGGCGAGCGCCAGAGGGGGCAGGCGCAGGCTGCCGGTGATGCGGATCAGCGCGAGGTCGTTGCGCGGGCTGATCGCCAGCGGCTGGCCATAGACCGCCTCGCCGCCGCCGCTGGGGATGATGCCGATCTTGAGCTCGGAATCGCGCAGCGCGTCGCGCAGGACGTGGGCATTGGTCACGACCTTGTCGCCTGCCACCGCGAAGCCGGTGCCGTGGCTGATCGGGATCAGCTCGTCATTCTCCTCGCCGATGATCACCACGCGCACCACACCGCGCGCGGCAGCGTCGATATCGGCTGGTTCCGCCTGCGCGATCGCGGGCGCGAGCAGGGCGAGGAGGGCGGCGATGCGTGCGAGGAAGCGAACCATCGCGAGGCCTTGTGACGATCATTGGCTTTGATCGCAAGACGCGGGATGCGCGGGCCGGAGGAATGGCGCAAATGGTCCCATCTTGCGCTATGGAGGCAATCGTGATGCTGACCGATGACACTGCCTGGGCCGCCGTGCTGCGGCGCGACCGCGCGTTCGACGGGCGTTTCGTCACCGGTGTGCTGACCACCGGCATCTATTGTCGCCCCTCCTGTGCGGCACGGCACCCGGCGCGCGGCAATGTCCGCTTCTTCGCCGATGGCGCGGCGGCGCGCGCGGCCGGCTTGCGTGCCTGCAAGCGCTGCCTGCCCGACGATGTAGGTCGCGACGAGGCGGCAGTGCTCGCCGCGCTGGATGAAATCCGCCAGGCCGAGGATGCGCCATCGCTTGCCGCTCTGGCGCAGCTCACCGGCTATTCGCCGACGCATTTCCAGCGCGTGTTCAAACGCGCCATCGGCCTCTCGCCCGCCGCCTATGCCCGCGCGCTGCGCGAAGAGCGAGCACGCGACGCGCTGTCGGGCGGTAGCGATGTGACGGGTGCGATCTACGAGGCGGGCTACGGCTCGGCCTCGCGCTTCTATGAAAACACGAAAGGACGGTTGGGGATGACGGCGAGTGCCTGGGCGAATGGCGGAGCGGGGGTGACGATCCACTGGGCTGTGGTCGAAACCAGCATGGGTGCGATGCTCGTCGCCGCGACCGACAAGGGCGTCTGCCGCCTGTCGTTCAACGAGGATGCGAGCGAACTCGCGCGCCGCTTTCCCAAGGCCGAACTGGTCGAGGGCGGGGCCGAGTTCGAGAAACTGCTCGCCGAGGTCGTCGCCAGCGTCGAAGCGCCCGGCGACTTCGCGCATATCCCATTGGACGTGAAGGGCACCGCCTTCCAGGAGGCCTGCTGGAAGGCACTGCGCGCAATTCCCCCGGGCGAGACGCGCACCTATGCCGAAATCGCCGCGGCGGCAGGCAATCCCAAGGCGGTGCGCGCCGCGGGCAGCGCGAATGCTCGCAACAATGTCGCGGTCCTGATCCCGTGCCACCGCGTGATCCGCACCGGTGGCGATCTCGGCGGATACGCCTATGGGCTCGACATCAAACGCGAATTGCTCAAGCGCGAAGGCGTGGAATGACCTGTCCCGGCCGCGCGGCCCGGGTGCGGGAAGCAAGGGGCTAACATTAAATTAACCGTACTTTGCGACGAAGGAGCATGCTTCGTCGCTTCCTGTCCTCGATCAAGAATTGGGCGCTGGGACCGCCCGTTCCCGATGCCGGAGACGGTCCTAGCCCCGCCCTGACGGTGCCGATTGCGTCGCTTATCGGGCGAGTGGAAGAGATGACCAAGACCGGCTTCTGGCGGCTCGATTGCGATACCGGGCAGGTCTACTGGTCGCCCCAGGTCTTCGCGATTCACGAGATGCCGGTCAGCGATCACGTCGACGTCGAAAAGGCGCTCACCTACTACCCCGATGCTTCGGCCACGCTGATCGCGCAGGCGGTGCAGCAGGCCAGCACGGTCGGCACCCCCTACGATCTCGAACTGGACTTCATTTCCGAATGCGGAACGCCCAAGCGCGTGAGAGCGCTCGGGCAGGCCGAAATGAAAAACGGCAAGATCGTGGCGTTGATCGGCGTCTTTCAGGACATCTCCGAGCGTTACCTTCTCGAACAGAAGCTGCGCCGGGTGGCAACGACCGACGAGCTGACGGGGCTGCCCAACCGGCGCCACCTCAAGATGTATTACGAGAGCAGGGGGCTGGCACGGCGCGGCGTCAAACCCACTCGCTTCGCCTGTGTCCTGATCGATCTCGATCACTTCAAGGAACTTAACGATTCGCAAGGGCACGCGGCCGGCGATCGCGCCCTCGAGGTTGTGGCCGACCGGTTGAAGCACCCGACGTTTCAGGACAGTTTTGCCGCGCGCCTCGGCGGGGACGAGTTCGTCATGCTTATCGAAGATGACGGGCTGCTCGATGAAATCGGGGCGACATCGCGGACCTTGCTCGCGCTCTTGAAACAGCCCGTTCGCCTCGATGGCAGGGTCTGCCAGATGTCGGGGACGATCGGCATTGCCTGGTTCGACGACAAGGGTTTCGCCCTTTCGGATGTCCTTCGCTGTGCCGACGCCGCGCTCTATTCGGCCAAGGAGCAGGATCGCGGAACGGCGGTCATCACCAGCATGGAAGATCTCATGATGGACCAACCCGGGGATGCTGCCAGGGTCAAATCCGCCTAGCTCTCGCACCCGCCCAAGACACAGACGGGGCGGGCGACCATCGCCGCCCGCCCCGCCGTTCTGGTAGCCGCTGGCGCTGTTAGAGCTGGCTGTCCATCCCGTCGACGCTCTTGCTGACGAGGATGTTGACCGCCACGCGGCGGTTCTGCGCCTTGCCCTGCTCGGTGGTGTTGTCCGCCGCCGGGTCGGCTTCGGCCATGCCGGTAGGGACCATCATGCGATAGGGCTTCCAGCCGCATTCCTGCTGGAGGAAGTTCACCACGCGCGCGGCGCGTTTCTCGCTCAGCTCCTGGTTGTATTCGTAATCGCCGACCGAATCGGTGTAGCCGACAACCAGCAACAGCGCGTTGTCTGTCGCTTGCGCCTGCTGCGCGGTCTGGCACAGTTCGTAGCGGGCTTCCTGCGAAAGGTTGTACTTCGCAGTGTCGAAATAGACGTTGGTCGTGCCCTTGACGTTGTACTCGTCGATATTGGCGACGCGGCCGCGCAGCGCCTCGGTCGCCGCCTCATTGGCGGTGAAGCGCTGGTCGGTGCCGGTGTGGATCATCCGCGCGGTCTTGAGGTCCTTGCTCTTGAGCGCGACCTTGGTCGCGATCAGGCCGCGGTCGGCCCATTGCACGGTGTCTACTTCGACCGGCAGGCCGTTGAGCAGGTCCTGCTGCCCGAGCTTGTCCTTGTCGAGGCCGAGGAAGCCGCCGCTGCTGCGAATTTCGGTCGCCGGGCTGATCGCGACCACGGTGCGTGCGCCGTCGGCGGTGGTAACCTGGATCAGATCGCCCTTGCGCGCCGAGATCACACCCTCGACGCTCGGGCCTTCGGGCATGCCCGATAGGTCGCCGGGCATGGTGCCGGTGACGGTGATGTCGCTGCTCTGCACTTCGTAGCTCGACTGCGCGGCGAGTTCCTGGGCGGTTGCCGGTGCGGCCAGCAGGCCGATTGCGGCGAGCGCGGCTGCGCTGGTGGAAAAACTGTTCATCTGCATACTCCTAATCCGTAATGCCGCCCTCCGCGCCACCGGTCATGCCGGTTGCACGTCGACGGATGTCAGAACCCCCTTGTCCAAGTGACGAGCCTACGCGGCGGAACTGCCGCAGGTCGGCGTCGGGTGTTCGCCCGGACCTGTCGGGCGGATGAACAATTGCGGCGAAATAGTGGCAGAAAAGGGTGGCGCGGGGGCCTGTTGCGATGAACCGTTCTTCCGGTTCAGACGTCGCGCGCCCATCCTTTATCGGCAGGCGCGAGCGAATCCAGAAAGGCCTGCGCGCTATCGAGATAGTCCCGCTGGCGGTCCTCGCCCATCCGGTCCCAGGTCGAGTAGATGCGTCCTATGCGCGGGTTCCTCTCGAGCCGCTCGCGGTGGCGGTGCATGAAATGCCAGTAGAGCGGGTTGAAGGGGCAGGCGCCTTCGCCGGTCTTCTTGCTCGGCGAGTAGGTGCAGCTCGAGCAATAGTTGCTCATCTTGTTAATGTAGTTTCCGCTCGCCGCATAGGGCTTGGAGGCGAGCTTGCCGCCATCGGCATAAAGGATCATCGCCGCGACATTGGGCAGTTCGACCCATTCATAGGCATCGGCATAGACGACGAGGTACCAGTCTTGCACCTCGCGCGGACTGATCCCGGCCAGCAGCGCGAAATTGCCCAGCACCATCAGCCGCTGGATGTGATGCGCATGCGCATTCTCGCGGGTCGAGCGGATGCAGTCGGCCATGCAGGCCATGTCGGTCTCGCCGGTCCAGTAGAACTCGGGCAGGCCGCGCTGGGCGTTGAGCGCATTCGCCTTCTGCAGATGCGGCATCTGGTGCCAGTAGAAGCCGCGCACATATTCGCGCCAGCCGATGATTTGGCGGATGAAGCCCTCGACCGAATTGAGCGGTGCCTTGCCGTCCTTATAGGCTTGTTCCGCGCGCCGGCAGAGGTCGAGCGGGTCGAGCAATCCGAGGTTGATGCTGGTCGAGAGCATCGAGTGAAACAAATCGTCCTCGCCCGCGACCATGGCGTCCTGATAGGGGCCGAAGCATTCGATGCGTTCGGCGAAGAAGGCATCGGCGGCTTCTTCCGCCTCGTCGCGGGTGACGGGCCACTGGAATTGCTCGAGCGAGCCGAAGTGGTCTCCGAAGCGATTCTCGACGAGATCGATGCAATCCTTCGTGATGGCATCCGGTTCGAACGTCGGTCGCTCGGGCGCGGCGAGGCCTTCCTTGGGCGGCTTGCGATTCTCGCTGTCGTAATTCCATTCGCCGCCTTCGGGCTTGTCGCCGTCCATCAGCAGGCCGGTCCTGCGCCGCATCTCGCGGTAGAAGAACTCCATGCGGAGTTCTTTGCGGTCTTTCGCCCATTCGTCGAATTCGGCCTGCGAACAGATGAAGCGATCGTCGCGCAGGATTTCGACCTCGCAGGCAAACTTGTCCGCCCACTGGTCCATGTCCTCGCGCACGCGCCATTCGCCTGCCTCGACCACGCTGACGAGGCGCGGGGCATGCTTCTCGATCGCGCGCGCGACTTCGCCGGTGAAGCTCCCCGCATTGTCCTCGTCGTCGAGCTTGACGTAGTCGACCGTCCAGCCCGCATCGCGCAATTCCTGCGCGAAGTGGCGCATGGCGGAAAAGATGAGGACGATCTTCTGCTTGTGGTGTTTGACGTAGGTCGCCTCGTCCCAGACCTCCATCATCAGGACGATCGTATCGTCTCTGGTCCGCCCGCGAAGGCTGGCGAGGGTGCGGGTCAGCTGGTCGCCGAGGAT
>Ga0066644_10001610_pt1 | contig 12422 bp, 10 predicted proteins | sample CryGeyCG2114_020_FD_62735 | JGI IMG/M metagenome (GOLD analysis project Ga0066644, IMG submission 62735) | Groundwater microbial communities from aquifer - Crystal Geyser CG15_big_fil_post_rev_8/21/14_0.20 | ecosystem: Environmental > Aquatic > Deep subsurface > Groundwater | place: USA: Utah...
TTTGGTTTCAGCTACTTCCGTATTCCCAAACATGTCGTGCCGGACGATGTCACCAGGGCGGATACCAACGTCACGGGTCAGGCCGCCGCGCACTTCCAACACACCGAGTACCGGGAAATCGGACGCCAGAGAGCGCAGGGAGTGCGGCTGGGCATTGGCAATGATTTTCAGAATTTCACCATCGGGCGCGATATAGATCAGATCCAGCGAAATGAGCGTGTTGCGCATCCACATCGCAACCGTCTGAACCTCGCCATAATTGAACAGCATGCCTTCATTGTCAGTGAGGGCCTCGCGGAACATGAGTCCGCGCTGGCGTTCTTCATCACTGTCTGCAATCAGCGCCTCGAAGACGACATCGCCCTCTTGTGTCTGGATGGTCACCGTTTGCGGTGCGCCAAACTCGATGACAGTTTCGGGATGCGCGGGATCGCCCACAGGTGCAGGCGGCAACTGGGCGAAGGCAGCCGGCGCAATAAGCGCAATGACTGCGGAAATGAGAAGGCGTTTCATGACCGCCAAACTAACCGCAGGCCAAGGCTTTCGCAATCGCCCATGGCTGTAATTTCAGACGTATTGCGTGGGATAAACTTCGGCAGCAAGAAGGCCTTTAGGACCAGCCGCACACTTGGCCTGCATCGTCTCTCCGGGATGCACTTCATCAATGCCGGCTTTCCGCAGTGTCGCGGCATGCAGGAAGACATCACCCTCCACGCCGTCGACATCCAGGAATCCATACCCCCTATCCGCGTCAAACCATTTGACAACGGCCGCACTGACACCTGCATCCGGCTCACGCCGGGGATAAAATCGTCTCGGACGCGGCGCGGCCTCTACACCGCCTTCCAGCGACATGATTTCGACCGCCTGACGGCCCTTGTCCCCTTTGATCGCCAGGCATTTGACCTTTGCGCCTTCCGGAGCAGTGACCCGGCCGGACATGCGCAACCGGCTGGCATGTAATAGAACGTCACCCTGACCATCACTTGTTTCGATAAATCCATAGCCGCGGGATGGATCAAACCATTTCACCCGGCCCTCGACCATTATAGCCAGCTCTTCCCGACCGTTATCAATTTCCCCCGCCATAACGCTCCCCGCAACACAACTGTCAGGGGAATTATTGTAACGAATTCGTTAAGAAAGGGAATGACGTTTGTTCATCATTATGAACAGGCTGCACCAGAACTGGATATCCTATTGATTTCCACCGTTTGAAACGAATTCATAAAAAGCAATCGCCCCGGTTTTCCACGGCTATAGTCAAGACTGCGACTAAATCACAGCCATGGAATTCGCATGAACGGAGAAGAGCCGATGGTAGTCCCTAGGGGAATCGAACCCCTCTTTCCAGGTTGAAAACCTGGCGTCCTAACCGATAGACGAAGGGACCACGTGATCGGAGGGCGTGATATATCGACTTCATCCCTGACACGCAAGCGCCGCAATACAGGGACATTCAGTCTGCCGCAGCAAGATCTTCAAGGTGAAACTGCACACGGCGGTTTCCACGCCATTCATCCAGTTTCAAGCGCCCCGCCGCATGCCAGCGCGTGCCTGTATTCCCCAGCAAGGCTTCACCGATCGGCCGATCCGCCTGCCGGAATATGATGCCATTGACCCTCTGCCCGCTATCGTCACTCAGACTGAAACGGACATGGTCTGCGCCCACCCGTTCAGCATAGGCAATGCGCACATACGGCATCACAAAGCGCGGCTCTGGAAAACCTTGCCCGAACGGCGCCGCAGCCATGATTCTCTCCGCCAGTTCCACACTTGCCCCAGAGGGCGTCAGAATGGCATCCAGCATCAAGGAACGCGCATCATGCGAAGCCTCCCATTCCGGCTGCAGGCGTTCGGTCAGATAGGTCTGCAATTCATCTATGCGGCTCTCTTCAACCGTGAGACCGGCGGCCATAGGGTGGCCGCCCCCGGCCATCAGCACGCCATCCGCTTTGGCCGCCGCGATGGCACTGCCCAGATCGACACCGGAGACCGAGCGGCCTGATCCCTTGCCGATACCGTTTTCAGTTCCGATAACAATCGCAGGGCGCCCAAAGCGCTCTTTCAGCCGGCCTGCCACAATGCCGACAACCCCCGGATGCCAGCCTTCGCCGCGCGCAATCAACAGTGGGGCATCCGTTTCGCCTGCCGCCATGATCTGGGCCTGAGCCGCATCCAGCACATCAGCCTCGATCTGCTTGCGTTCTGCGTTTAGTGCATCAAGTTCCGAAGCAATGTCAGCGCATTCCGCCGGATCATCGCTGGACAAAAGCCGCGCGCCCAGATCAGCACGCCCGACGCGGCCGCCGGCATTGATCCGGGGCCCCAGCAGAAAGCCGAGATGGTAAACGGAAGGATCGCTGGTCAAGCCGCCAACCTCTGCCAGGGCTTTCAAACCCGGGTGCGTCCAGTTGCGCATCACCTTCAGGCCTTGGGAAACAATCGCCCGGTTGATGCCTTTGAGAGCGACAACATCGCAGAGTGTGCCAAGCGCAGATAAATCCGCCAAGCTTAGAATGTCGGGCTCTTCCGTGCCGGTAAATTGACCCCGGCGGCGCCCTTCCCGGTTCAAGGCGGCAAGCAGGATGAAGGTTACGCCCGCCGCAGCCATATGACCGCAGCCCGATGTATCGTCTGGACGATTGGGATTTACGATCGCCAGCGCGGGCGGCAGATCAGCACTCATCAAATGGTGGTCGATCACCACCACGCTCAGGCCCATTTCCGCGGCCGCCTTGAGCGGTTCATGCGCTGCTGCCCCGCAGTCAACGGTGATCACAAATTCCGCGCCCTGCTCATGCAGCCGGGCAAATGCGTCCGCCGAAGGGCCATAGCCCTCCTCCACACGGTCGGGCACATACAAAAGCAGGGAGTGTTTCAGCGCCCGAAAATAGCGGATGAGCTGGGCGGCAGAGGTTGCGCCATCGACATCATAATCGGCAAAAACGGCAAGCACTTTCCCCGCTTCCACAGCATCCCAGATAACCGAAGCAGCCTTGTCCATATCCTGAAACGAGGATGGATCGGGAAAGAAGTGACGCAGGGTCGGATTGAGCACGGCCTCTGCCTCTTCCGGTGCGATGCCCCGCGCCGCCAGCATGCGCGCGACAATCTCATCCACCCCAGCCTTGCGGCGGATGTCTGAGATCAGCTGGTCATCCAGTTCGCGCAGGCGCCAGCTTTTGCCGGAAAGCGATTGCTGAACCGAGAAGCCGCCGGCCATCCCCTGACCTATGCCGGCCGTACGGTCCGGATCCGCCGGACGATGGATCCCGAAGACTGCATGATAAGGGTTTCCGTGCTGATTTCGCTATCCCTGATACGAACGCCTTCCACCAGATCACCTTCGGTCACACCAGTCGCCACGAACAGGCAATCCGAAGACGCCAGCTCGGTAAGGTCGTATTTACGATCAAGCTCGGTGATGCCGGCTTTTGCCGCGCGGGCACGCTCATCATCATTGCGGAAGAAAAGCCGGGCCTGCATCTGCCCTCCCACACAGCGCAAGGCCGTCGCGGACAAAACCCCTTCCGGGGCACCGCCTTGGCCGACATATAAATCAATGCCGGTCGAAGGATCGGTTGCCGCAATAATGCCCGCCACATCGCCATCCGGGATCATCATCACCCGGGCCCCGGTCGTCCGGATATCGGCGACGATGTGCTCGTGACGCTCGCGTTCCAGAACGCAGACGCGGATCTCATCCGTCCTTACTCCCTTGGCTTTGGCAAGAGCTTTCACATTGTCCGATGGAGATTTGTCGAGATCAATCACCCCTGCCGGAAAGCCGCTACCGACGGCAATCTTGTCCATATAGGTGTCGGGCGCATAAAGCAGGCCTCCACGCGGAGCGAATGAGACGAGGACAAGCGCATTGGCCATGCCCCTGGCCGTCAGCGATGTGCCTTCCAGCGGATCGAGCGCAATATCGATTTCCGGACCCTCACCGGTCCCGACTTCTTCGCCGATATAGAGCATCGGGGCTTCATCGCGTTCACCCTCACCAATGACAATCCGGCCTTTCATATCCATCGCATTCAAGCCAGTGCGTAGGGCATCGACGGCGGCCTGGTCAGCAGCCTCCTTGTCGCCACCCCCGACATGGAATGAAGCCGCAATAGCGGCCGCTTCGGCTGCACTGACTGCGTCAAGCACAAGGCGTTCAAGATTTCGGGCATCGCTCATATGTTCAGGCTCCGGAGAAAAATTCAGTCAATCGGGTGTGGAGGTTCAGCGCGCTGACGCGCTTCCTCAGCATAGGTTTCGGTGTCACTGCCCGGCTCGCGGGTGGCACGCTCGTTTGCGGAGACCGTATCGCGCACTTGCAGGACTTGCGCAGCAGACTGACGCAATTGTTCGGCGCTGATCGACGGCAATTTGTCAGGGATGGACGCCGGTGCGCTGTCCGCGCTGGCCCCCTGTTCCACGCGCGCCTCGAACCAGCTTTGTTCTGCCTCTATATCGCCCTGCAAGTCAGGCGTCGCACAAGCTGCGAGCAGCAAAGGGCCTAAAAGAAAAATTTTTCGGGTCAAAGCCGTGCTCCGGTGGTGGACGCCGCTGGTGCTATCTATACGCTGTCAGGGATCGCTGTCACCCGCCTGTGCACAGATTGGAGAGCCCTTTTCATGGCCGACGAAAAGAAACCCGCCGCCAAGCGCAAACCACGCAAGACTGCGATAAAGAAAAAACCCGCCGCCCCCAGGACCGGCACAAACCCTGCCAAACCCGGAGACGCCAGCGCTGCGTCTGGCGAATATAATTTCCCGGCCATGAACCCGGCGGATGTCGAAGCGCTGGATCACATGTCCCGCAATCTTATGCAGGCGGCGTTGAAAAGTCAGAAACTGATGTCTGATTCCATGCGCAAGGCACTGGATGGCAAAGTTGCAATGCCGGACACGCAGGCCATTAACACGACGCCGGAGCTCGGCGAAGTGTGGTCCAAAATCGTCTCCGATCCGGAAAAGATGATGGAGGCGCAGGCCAGTCTGCTGACCGGATATCTGGATCTCTGGACCAATACCTCAAAACGGTTTCTTGCCGGTGAATCCGAGCCGGTTGTCAAACCCGATGCCGGTGACAAACGCTGGCGCAGCGAAGACTGGAGCGAGAACCCGGTTTTTGACGCGATCAAGCAATCCTATCTCTTGAACCAGAACTTCCTCATGGGACTTGTCCATGGAGTGGAAGGCGTGGATCCCGCCATCAAGCGCAAGGTGGAATTCCTGACCAAGCAGATGGTCGATGCGCTGGCGCCGACAAATTTTGCGCTTACCAATCCGGATGTCATTCGGGCGACCATGCAGTCGAAGGGTGAGAACCTGACCAAAGGCCTCGCCAATCTGGCCCGCGATCTGGAAAAGGGCGGCGGGCGGCTGGCCCTGACCCAGAGTGATATGGAAGGTTTCAAGGTCGGAGTCGATCTGGCGGCCACCGAGGGGAAAGTCGTTTTCCGAAACGAAATTTTTGAGCTCATCCAGTATGCGCCAACGACAGATACAGTGAAGGCTCGACCATTACTCATTGCCCCACCATGGATCAACAAATTCTACATCATGGACATGCGCCCGGAAAATTCCATGGTGCGTTGGCTGACCCAGCAGGGCTTCGCTGTCTTTCTGATTTCATGGGTCAATCCGGGTTCCGAATTGAGAGACAAGAGCTTTCAGGACTATATCGAACAGGGATTGTTCACCGCGATTGATCGGGTCAAGGAAGCCACCGGCGCGGACTGCGTCAATACGGTCGGCTATTGCATCGGCGGCACCATGCTTGCCTCCGCCCTCGCCTTGCTGGAAGCGCGCGGAGACAGCGGCAAGATCGCGTCCGCTACCTTTTTTGCTGCCCAGACGGATTTCGAGCTCGCTGGCGACCTCCTCCTGTTTGTCGATGATGCATGGTTCAAAGAGATCAACCGCCTGATGGAGGCGCAGGGCGGCGTTCTCGATGGCCGCACCATGTCGGACACATTCAACATGTTGCGCTCGAATGACCTGGTCTGGTCCTTCGTTGTGTCGAATTATCTGCTCGGACGACAGCCACAAGCGTTCGATCTCTTGTACTGGAATGCCGACCAGACCCGCATGCCGCAAAAGCTACACCTCTGGTATCTCGACAACATGTACCGCAAGAACCGGCTCGCAAAAAAAGAGATCGAGATGGACGGCCTCACCCTCGATCTGACGAAGGTCAAAACCCCGGTCTTCATGCAGGCCAGCCGCGATGATCACATCGCCCCCTACCCGTCTGTTTATCGCGGCGCGAAACTGTTTGGCGGGCCGGTGCGCTACATGCTGGCCGGTTCGGGCCACATTGCCGGTGTCATCAACCATCCCGGTGCCAATAAATACCAGCACTGGGTCAACTCCGGCCTGCCAGAAACGGTTGAGGAATGGCTGGAAGGCGCGACCGAAGTGGCCGGCTCCTGGTGGGAGGAATGGCGCGACTGGCTGTATGAGCGTTCGGGCGAGGATGTCCCAGCGCGTCAGCCGGGCGATGGCAAGCTGAAGCCGATCTGTGATGCACCGGGCGAATACGTGTTGGTGAGGAGCTAGGCTGTACCGAACTGAAGCTCGATATAGCGCTTGTAGACGCCTTCCCGGCTCAGCAATTCATCATGTGTGCCCTGGTCGGCAATGCGGCCCTCTTCCATGATGATGATGCGGTCGGCATTGCGGACCGTCGCCAGCCGGTGCGCAATGACCAGCGTTGTGCGGTCCCTGGCAGCAGCCTCGAAAGCAGCCTGGATGACCTGCTCGCTTTCCGGATCCAGCGCACTGGTCGCTTCGTCCAGCAACAGCACCGGGGCATCCCGTAAAACAGCCCGTGCAATTGCAATGCGCTGACGTTGCCCGCCAGACAGCGTGCCGGCGCTTTCGCCGAGCTGGGTGTCATAACCCTCGGGCAGCGCCATGATGAAATCATGGGCATTCGCCGCAACCGCCGCCACCCTGACCTCGTCTTCCGTAGCCTTTGGACGGCCAAAGCGGATATTCTGCGCCACCGAACCACTGAACAGGGGCGCATTCTGTTGCACCACGGCGAGCTGACGGCGCAGCTCCTGCGGCTCGATGGAGCGGATATCGACCCCGTCAAGATCAATGTGCCCTGATGCGGGATCATAGAGGCGCAGCAACAGCTGGAAAATCGTCGACTTGCCGGCCCCGGACGGGCCCACCAAAGCCACCGTCTCACCTGCCTGTATGTCGAAGCTGATATCCTCCAGCGCCTTGGCCTCTGGTCGCGCCGGATAGGCAAAGGTGACGGACCGGAATGAGAGCTCACCCTTCACCGGCACCGCAAGATGAGCCGGGTCTGCCGGTCCTGCGATATCGGTTTTAGCCGACAGCAATTCCATCAACCGCTCCGTCGCCCCGGCGGCGCGCATGACCTCGGCATAGGTTTCCGTCAGCATACCGACGCCACTGACTGCCACAAAAGCGTACATGACAAATTGCGTCATCGCGCCCGGCGTGATGGCTCCGGCCTGAACCTGCACCGCACCGAACCATAGAACCGCTATCAACCCGGTCAGGATGACAGTGAAAATCACCGCCGTCATGATCGCCCGCACGCCAATCCGCTTCAGGGAAATATCGAAGGTGGATTCAACAACCTGCCGGAAACGCTGGCTCTCTTCCGGCTCGCGGGTAAAGGCCTGAACAGTTTCAATGGCTTGCAGACTCTCACCAGCCCGAGCCGAGGCATTGGCCAATTCATCCTGGGATTCGCGTGAAAGCCGTTGCACGCGGCGGCCGAAGAACAGGATCGGCAAGAGGATGACCGGCCCCATGGCCAGAACCATCAAAGCCAGCTGCCAGTTGACCACGACCATCAATGTCAGGGCGCCAACAGTTGTCGCCACGGTACGCAGGGCAACCGACACGGACGAGCCGACAACCGTCTGGATCAGCGTGGTGTCCGTTGTCAGGCGGGACAAAACTTCCCCCGTGCGGGTATCGACATAGAAGGACGGGCTGAGCGTCAGTAGATGATCAAAAACCGCCCGCCGCAGATCCGCGACCACACGTTCGCCCAGGCGGCTGATGAAATAGAAGCGGAAAGCACTCGCCAGCGCCAGACAGAACGCCACGCCCATTCCGGCCAGGAAATAGCCGGACAGGTCCGGCCCGATGGAAAACGCTTCACAGGCCGCCGACTCCGGCGCCCCTCCAAAACCGCAATCCACCACGAGGCGGAACGCCGCCGGCAGGATAAGCGTCAGTCCCGATGCAAGGATCAGGAAAATCGAAAATGCGGTCAGCAGCGCCGGATAGCGCATGATATAGGGAATCAGCCGCCGCAACGGTTTCGCGCTGCGCGCTTTTTCCCGGTGGGCCGCGTCCCGTTCCATTTCTGCGGCAAAGCCGGACCCGCGATCCGTGTCGGCCTGCTGATGGCGGGTATCGGTTGCAGACATTCATGACTCCTGAGTCGGGCGCTTCAGACCTGCCCTAAAGATTTTCCATGGATAAGCAAAACCGCAATGTGACGCACCGCAGTCAGAAGATCATCTGTCGGGTAGATGACGGATGATATACCAAAACAAAACGGGCGGCCCGAAGGACCGCCCGTAATACAAAGCATGAGCCTTGGTCTAGCGTTTGGAGAACTGGAAGCTCCGGCGCGCTTTCTTGCGGCCATACTTCTTGCGTTCAACCACGCGGCTGTCACGGGTCAGGAATCCTGCCGCTTTCAGCGGACCACGAAGGGCCGGTTCGTAAAGGTTGAGCGCTTTCGAAATACCGTGGCGGACAGCACCGGCCTGACCCGACAATCCGCCGCCCTTGACGGTACAGATCACGTCGAACTCGTCCTTGCGTTCGGTCACATCAAATGGCTGCTGCAACATCATCCGCAAAACAGGGCGCGCGAAATAAACCTCCTGCGTGCGGCCATTCACGGTGATCTTGCCGGAACCGCGCTTGATCCAGACGCGCGCAACGGCATCCTTGCGCTTGCCGGTCGCATAGGAGCGGCCAAGCTCGTCAATCTTCGGTTCAGGCAGCTCAGCGGTTTCATTGGCGACGACAGGCGCATCTGACTCTTTCAGAGCGTCCTTGAGGTCTTCGAGGGAACGGGCGTTCTCTGACATGGGCTTAGCTCCGGACATTCTTGGTGTTCATCGATTTGAAGTCGATAACTTCAGGCTGTTGAGCCTCATGCGGATGCTCGGTGCCGGCATAAACGCGCAACTTCGAGAATTGACCGCGGGCCAGCGGGCTGTCTTTTGGCAGCATGCGCTTTACCGCAAGCTCGACAACGCGTTCCGGGTGTTTGCTGCCCAGAATTTTTTCCGGCGACGTTTCCTTGATCCCGCCCGGGTGACCGGTGTGGCGGTAATAACGTTTATTGCCCATCTTGCGGCCGGTAAAACGAACCTTGTCGGCATTGATGATGATTACATGATCGCCCGTATCAACGTGCGGTGTGAAATCCGGGCGGTGCTTGCCCCGAAGGCGGGTGGCGACAAACGCTGCAAGACGGCCAACAACGGCATCCTCGGCGTCAACGATAATCCACTTGTTCTCCACCTCCGCAGGCTTTGCGGTAAAGGTTTTCATGATCTGTCTCTCGAACTTCTGGCCGGCAGCTGGCCTGATGAAGCGCGGGGGATAGTCCTCCGATCATTTTACGTCAACATGTATTTCAGAAGCTATTATAAACAGACACTTACATATACGGTATTATTATACCGCCATAATAACAGGTTTTTTGTAAGCCTTTTTTTCGACGAGTGAGCATCACGCAGGGGCAAGATATTCCGCGATATACGGTCGGTCTGAAAATGAACTGCGGATGAGACTGGCAATCCTGCCAGCCATGAATTGTTTATTGAGAGCCTGGGGATGAAACCATAGGCATGTGCGATATTATGGCGCTTGCAACATGGGGCGATTTGATTGCCGCTGAGGATGATCCGGACGAGCAATACATACGCAGCGTGACGCCAGCCAGGCGTATCTATACGCTTGCCCGGAACGCGTTTATCGAAAACAGCCATTACAGAGAGTTTTGTGGACCATGCCTTTCTCCGGACGGAACTATTCTCTTCGTCAACATACAGTCAAAACCTTCGCGGACTTTTGCGATCCTCGTACCCTGGCGCAAATTGGGCTGATTGCTGGCGGGGCCTTCCTGCTGGCCGCCTGCGAACCGGAAAACGAGACGGACACCCCCGTAACGGCAGGCGTGCTTGATCGTGAAGGTGATTATCTGGAGCTTGTCTCGACTGGTGTCATGGAAAGCATTGATAGCGATGGCGTTGCTGCTGTCGCATTTCTACCTGATACCTCAACAGCCTGGTCGGGATTCATCGCCGCATCGGCTGAAGAAGGTGGAATCGACCTGTTTGATATTGAAGGCCAATCGGTCCATCGCATGACTGGTTCGCGCTTGTGGGGACTGGCCGCTGCTCCGGGATTCCAGCTACGAGGCGAATCCCTGCCGCTTCTGTTCGGGGCCGACCGCGACACCAATCTGGTACGGGCCTATGCCCTGCTCCGGACCGGCCCCGAACTGATTGAAGCGCCAATCCAGCCGATCAGCCCGCAAGGCGATATCGCCTCGGTCTGCGGGCTGGACGAAGGCATCGGCTATGTTGACCTGATGGTGCTATCCCGAGGCACAACGGCCGAAATCTGGCGGGTAGCTGACAATGGCGGCGATCTCATCAGTGCCACCCGCCGGGCCCGTTTCGATCTTCCCTCACCGGTCCGCACCTGTGCCGCAGGGAATGGATATATTTACGCGTCCGGACCCGCTGGCGGAATTGTGCGGTTGTCCGATGACGGGCAGGTCGAAGCACAAACGGACGGCTACGCCCTTTCTTTGGCGGCGGGCGAGTTTCTGGGGCGGCCGGTTCTGATTTTGTCGAACGGAACCAATGACACACTTGAAATCCGCGATGGCCGAACCCTGGAACTGATCGGAGATGCGATCATTCGCGACGGGTTTTCAATCCCGGGGGTGGATCAGCCGGGCGCGATTTCCGCAACCGAATCGTCCTATGGTGGCACCGCCTATCAGAGCGGACTGGTCGCCGTGGCCGACGAAGCCGATGGCCGTATACGCTTGATCGCCCGGGAAACTTTTGCGCGCGGAATCATTGTTATTGATTAGGCGCGCCGCGCCTTCCATGAAACCACCGCGGCAACACTGAACAGCGCAATCGCACCCGCCTGGTGCAACAGTGACAGGCTGAGCGGTGCTGCATGAACCAGCGTCGTAATGCCGAGAACGATCTGTATCACCGTAATGGACGCTATCCATATGGCCCCGGTCTGCAGCGCCGGGACACGGCTGCGCCAAAGCGCCAGCGATAAAAGCCCGGCGCAAATGGCCACCAGATAGGCCACCCAGCGGTGATGCAACTGGACAGCGGGCCGACTTTCAAATGCCGCTTGCAGCCAGCCCATGCCGCCGAGATAGCCATCCGGTACGAGCCGGCCTTCCATCAATGGCCAAGTTGTGAAGATACGCCCGGCATCCAGCCCCGCCACAAAGGCGCCAAGGATAATCTGCAGAAAAACCAGCGCCCAGAAACCCGCCACCCACGGCGCGGTTGCATTTCTATGACGGGAACTCACGCCATAGCGCGACTCCAGCGCAACCCAGACTGTCAGACCAAGAATGATAAAGGCCATCCCCAGATGGGTCGCCAGCCGGTACTGGCTGACGTTAAGCCGGTCCACAAGGCCGCTGGAAACCATCCACCATCCGATCCCCCCTTGCAGCCCGCCGAGGATCAACAGGATGACCAGCGGCAGTTTGAGACGGCCAGGCACACGCCTACGCGCCCAGAAGACAACCAGGGGAACCGCAAAGACCAGTCCGATCATCCGGCCGAGAAATCTATGTCCCCATTCCCACCAATAGATGAACTGGAATTCCTCCAGACTCATCCCGCGATTTTGAAGCTGGTATTGGGTGGTGGATCGATAGAGATCCAGCTCACTTTCCCAGCCAGCCTCCGTCAGCGGTGGAATGGCCCCGGTGACAGGCCGCCATTCAGTGATGGACAGACCGGAATCCGTCAGCCGCGTGGCCCCGCCAATCAGGATCATGGCCGCCACCATCGCGGCAACAATCAACAGCCAGATAAAGATCGGAGTGCTGGTTTGCGGGCGGGCAAGTGACATGACATTTCCTCCGCCGCCCGATTTAACCGCCCTTCCCGGCATGGCAAGACCCGGTGATCATTCGCCGCAGGTGGGAAAAGGGGGTCGCCACCCGCAAATCTCGCGCTAGTCTTTGATCCGGCAAAAAGACCAACGGGGAGAAGTATGAACAACACTGAAACCTTCCGTAGCAGCGTCCGCGACTGGCTAGACGCCAATTGCCCGGACTCCATGCGCAAACCGATGAAATCGGAAAAAGACATCTGCTGGGGCGGCAAAAGCTTTGCGTTTTCCAGCGAC
>Ga0066644_10001623_pt1 | contig 12350 bp, 6 predicted proteins | sample CryGeyCG2114_020_FD_62735 | JGI IMG/M metagenome (GOLD analysis project Ga0066644, IMG submission 62735) | Groundwater microbial communities from aquifer - Crystal Geyser CG15_big_fil_post_rev_8/21/14_0.20 | ecosystem: Environmental > Aquatic > Deep subsurface > Groundwater | place: USA: Utah...
CCTTGGATTACTACCGGCGGGTTGCCTTCCGGGAGGATTTGCCCCTGGCGCTCCATGAAACCGTCGTTGACCTTCGCGGGTCGCAGCCAGCGTTCACGCTCGTCACGGATAAGCGCACGGTAGCGTGCAGTCAGGTCGTGCTGGCCATCGGTTTTTTCGATATCCCCAACAGGCTTGACGTGCCCGGTGGTGGCATGGACAAAGTTGTGCATTACTACAAGGAGCCGTATGCGTATACGGGTCGTGATGTGCTGATCGTCGGAGCGAAAAACTCGGCTGCCAAGGCGGCCCTGGACTGCCTGCGCAACGGCGCCCGCGTGAGTATGGTCGTGCGCGGCGACGACATTGGCGAATCGGTCAAGTACTGGATTCGCCCGGACCTCAAAAACCGGATTGCAGAGGGCGCTATCACGGCCACGTTCAATTCCGGCGTGGAGCGGATTGAGGAAAAGTCGGTAACCATCCGAACGCCAGACGGTCTGAGGACCATTGCAAACGACGTGGTGCTTGCCATGACGGGGTACAGGCCGGATTTCGCCCTTCTCGAGCGACTTGGCGTTACGTTCCATGCAGATGCAGCTCGCACGCCCATCTACAACGATCAGACAATGGAGACCGAACGGCCGGGTCTGTTCGTTGCTGGTACCGTGTGTGGTGGTCTGCGGACAAGCCGGTGGTTCATCGAGAACGGCCGGTTCCACGCCGAGGCCATAGCCAACTCACTTTCTGCCTGATCCAGTCCTTTTCTGGCGCCCAGGCCCTATTCCAGCGCAATGAGTATCTGACGCGCCGTGGCGTCGTCCGGCGCCAGTTCAAGGATTGTATTTGCCTGCCGTCTGGCTGCATCGAAATCGCCCGCCCGGAACAGCGCCAGGGCGTACTTGGACGATGTGGTCACGACCGAAGGTCGGGCCGCATGCGCGCGCCCAAGGTACCGGACCGCAAGGAGTTCATTCTCGTGGTTCAGATGGAATGTCCCCAGGTTGTCGAGCGCTTCGAAGTTATTCGGATCAATCTCCACACCCCTCTCGAACAGTTTCCGGGCCACGTCCTCGTCTCCGCGCATGGCGTATACAAGACCAAGATTCGAAAGGGCAGGCACATATCGTGGATCGAGGGACAACGCCTCCCGGATCCATCTCTCCGCTTCGGTGTCGTCTCCCAACTGGATATACGCCGTCCCGAGATTGTATCGAGCCAACATGTTGTACGACTCTTCCTTGATGGCACGCCTGTACTGGAGAATCGCCCCTTGTACATCGCCAGTTGACTCCAGGAACCGGCCGTAGTTGATACGTACATCGGCCAGTTTGGGTTGTATGCTGAGCGTCCGTTCGTACAGTTGTGTCGTCGCGTTTCTTTTCACGCCGAGCCGCTCGTAGGTCTGCGCCAGCGCGTTCAGGCGTTCAGCTATTCCGGGATCGTCCGTAACGGCGGCTTCCAGCGGCGCCATCGATTCCCCATACCGGCCAAGCAGTTGCAGTGCATACCCTTTGAGAAACAGCGCCTCGCCGGTGACTTCCGCCTTTTCGGCCGCCTCGTCAATGAGCGCTACCCCTTCTTCAAGAAGATCGAGGCTGCCTTCCTGACGTCCGAGTGTAATCGAGGCCATGCCCTGGTACATGGTGCCACGACTTCCCTCCTGATCACGTTCATAGTACGGACGCAGCGATGCGATGTGTCCTGCCCGTATGGGCTCTGGAGGCTGCGGCCTCTTTCCGGAATCCCTGCCGACGACACGGATCCAGTGGTCCGTGAACGTCGAGTGAGGCGCTTCCTCAACGTCCGCTTTCGGCATGTGGCAGTCAATACAGTTTGCCTCTCCGGAATGCGTCGTCATGGCCGGCGTACCTTCAAACCGACGACCCAGATCGGCCGCGCCGTGACAATCCATACATGCAGCGTTGAAGAAAGCATCTCCCGCGTTCTTGAACCCCGCATGTGGATCGTGACACGTCGTGCACAACAGCGGCGACGGCGTGTCCAACGTTTCCGTAAAACAGGCACTCCGTTTCAAGCGGTCGGCATGGGATATTACTTCAACCGTCTTGCCCATAGTCCCGCTGTCTTCATCCCCATGCGTGCTGAAAAGCGCAATGTAGCTCTCCAGGCGCTCCGACGGGCGGTAATCATAAGGCGTTCTTCCTTCCCGTAGAATGGATACGTCTGCGCTCAGGTGGCACTGCTGGCACACATCCAGTTGCCGTCCGACATCGAGGTGGGCCGGGTTCACAATGGAGTCATCCAGATCCCCTTCAGGATCACCCGAGACGAGACGCTCTTCAACGTGAAGCGCTCCAGGGCCGTGGCATCGTTCACACCCTATCCCGGACGGAACCCTCTTGTACGCGCCGTTGGTCTGCACCATGGGTTCCGGATACGAATTGTGGCAGGCCATACATCGATCTGCAATTTTTCGATCGAATCGTTGATTGTTGATTTCATACCCCGGAGAAAAATCCCACCGCTCCGCATTGGTGTACCATGTAACAGGTAATTCGTAGAACCACCCATCCTGCTCGGTAATATAGGTTCTTGCAATGGTTCCGGAGCCGACCACATACTCCATCTGACGCACAAGACGGTGCGTTTTTTTTCCCGACTCGTCTAGCTGGAACTCCTCCATGAAATACTGAGCGCCTTCCGCGTACGTCCTGTACCTGTAGCCGCTCGCGGTGTCCACGACAACATCGCTCCCGAACGCTTCCACTGCTGTTTGCGGTGTCAGGGGATAGAACGAATGGGCCATTCCGTGATCCTGGAATCCGGCGTACTCCGACTCATGGCACTGAAAGCACGCGTCATCACCAACAAAATCAACCGTTGCGGACAGATTCCTGTAGGCAATCGCGTCCTGAGCTCCGATATCCGTCTCCTGGGCAACGTCCACGCAGCCGGCTGTCATGAGCAACATCAGTCCGAACAGTATCGGTGTGCCGTATTCGGATCGGTGTACTCGCATGACTTTTAATAAACAAAATGCGGGGTGGATCTACCGACCCACCCCGCATTCGTTTCCTTCACAGTAAAGGTTACTGCTTACAGACTGATTGCCGCGGTAAACATGTTTACGTTGTCAAAGAAGTCTGTAGACCGGAATGCGTAGTCAAACTGCACATGCGATCCCTGCAGGTTCAAGTCAATGCCGGCACCGAAGTTGCCACCATTGAAGAACGTCAGGTCCTGGTCGCTGACGAGTTCTACACCACCACGGATGTAGAATACATCAAGCAGACCAAGCTGCAAGCCCCCACTGAAATGATCCTGATCGAACGAATTCGACCGGAAATTTCCAAGTACGGTTACAACGGCCGCATCATTCACCTGCCTGGCATACGATACACCGACATTCAGCAGCGAAGGCAACTCGACTCCTTCTGACTCGATCAGCAGGGAGTTTGAGGTGGCATTCGGCGGCTGGTTCGGAAGCCGCGTCTGACGCGTGAGTCCAACACCGCTGTACTGGATGTCCGATCCGACATTCTTGAGGGCAATACCGAGACGAAGTCCCGTTTCGCCCACAACATATGTCATACCGGCATCGAACGCGACGGCTGTCGCGGACACATCATCAATACTCTCATTGATGACCTTGGCCGTGAAACCAGCGGAGATGCGATCCGTGAATGTGCGGGCATAGGTAAGACCCGCCGTCACGAACGTAGCGTCGAACGTTACGGACGTGATCTCCGGCTGCGTCTCCGTCTGCAATGGTATATTACCGAAATCCCACGAACTCACCAGGAATGCGAGATTATTGTTGCCAAAACTCTGGGCGAACCCGAAGTAGTTGACATCAATATCGGCAACGTAATCCATGTGACTGAAGATAGCCGCCGTACCATTGTTGATGGCAAGTCCGGCCGGGTTGGCGTAGATGGCATCAAGGCCATTCATGCCGACCATACCTGCCGTCATCGATGCACCGAGCGATGCGCTCCGCGCCGTCAAAGGCACAAGCAGCTGCGTGGCACCTGCTGTACCGCGCCGTTTGTCATCACCGGCATTTGCGTCCATTACGTCCATTCCGATCAATGTAATGATCAGAAAGGCGCTCAGGACAAGTCTGGACATGTTAGTCATATCACTGTTCCTCCTTGTAGTTTCTGTGTAATTATCAATAGTCATGTTGGCCTCAATCTAGAATGTATTGAGTTGGACACGCTTCTTGATAACAGCAAACTTGAGCACCTTCTCACCCAGATCGGTGTCGACGTGGATCAGGTACATACCGCTCGCGATCGGCAGGTTGTCTTCCGTAGCAAGATTCCACGGGAAGAAGTTTGCCGGGCTGTTTTTCTCGAGCGTATTGATCAGGGTCCCGTTGAGCGTGAAGATCCGGATGGTCGCCCTGTTCGGCAGGTTCGTAAATCGAACCTGGTCAGTCAGTTGAGATACCTCATAGGCTGATGCACCCTTGTACGGGTTGGGAACGATTCCGATTTCGTCAAGCGCAGCTACAGCTTCTTCCTGCGTCTTCTGACGCGCTCCAAGGCCATCAGTCGAGAACGAGAACGTATCGCCAGGCTGATTCGGCTTCGTTGTCAGAAGTCGAATAACCGTGCCTTCCTCAGGAACGTCAGCCGTGAAATTCGTCTCGCTCGGCGTCGTAGCATCCCAAGCCTGCGGTGCAGCACAATTGGCGACGCTGCCACCGTTGAAATTGACCAGTACCGTCCGGCCAAAGACTTCAGTTCCCCAAGCATCACCAGCACCATCACCCGTTGCCAAGACTTCAGCCTCCCAGGCGTCGTAGCCAGCACGACCTGGGGCCGTATTTGACGGCAGGTGCCAGTACACGGCATCCATTTCGGGGTCATTATCGCCTCCTGACGTGCTGTGATCTTCACACGTAATGCCATATCCGTCACCATCCCAATCGATGGTCCACGGAATCAGGCGGACGTCATCGCTTGGATCATCGGGTGTACTGATGCCAACACGCCAGAGCTCGAATGGAACCTTGATGACGGATCCATCCGTGAAGGCATTCCAAGCATATCCGCCTTCAGCCGTGAAGCGCATTTCGAAGTCAAACGGCACGAGGAATGTCCAACCATTGGCACGTCCAAGAACCGAGCGATTCAGGAAGTGCTGGTAACTGCCACTACCTGATTCAAAGGTGTGGAAGAACCATCTACCTCCTCCGACCTGCTGATCAGCATTTGCACGCGGTAACGATCCAGGGAAGCCCTGGAAGTCAGCGGCTGCACCAATGTCAGGAACAATAGGTCCTGCTGCGTTGGCAACAGCACGGAAGCCCAGGAAGTCATTCGGTGCGCCAGAGATGTTGATGGAGAGTCCATCAACCCGGACGATTCCGTTTCCTTCAGGAAGGTTTTTCCCGAGTGCGGCAGCAGCTGCCGTGCCATCGAATACCTTCGTCCCCGTCGTTGTATTTACCACGTCGTACGCAAGCACTTCAGCCGACGCCGACTTGCGGAGCAGGTGCTTTGGCGTCGCGTCGTTGATGCGGTCAGCGTCACTGACCACATCACCTCGTTTTGCGGATGTACCTGTCTCCGTCGTGAAGAACTCCAGGCGGTAATCGTCACCGGTAACCTTGGCTGGGTTGACGACCTTGGCGGTCACGTTCCCGTTACCGACGTTATCTCCACGCGTCGATTCAATGTCGAATTCCGCTGACAGCCTCGAGAGTGCTACAGCATCATCCGACATCACGAAATCAGGACGGCTTGGCGTAACGGAAACCCGCGTAACGGGGCTCTTGATCACCTTGGCACCGGACGTTTCATTGTACGCGTAGGCTTCCACACCAAATTCCACCGTGGTGTAATTCGTGAGGTTGTCAGCGCGGAAGGAGTGCTGAATGCCCGAATCGGTACCATCAGCGGTAATGAACGTAAGTTCTTCACCCTCAATCACACGCGTAATGCCATTGACTTTGTCGAACGTCGCGATAATACGTCCCTTGCTGTCGCCTGTGGAGGAAAACCGAATGACGTTGTACCCTTCGAAGACGTAATCGCGATCGGCAACATCCGGAGACAGGAGTGGATCAATTTCCACATACTGATCAAGGAAGTTGTTATCTGTCCGTTCGTATCCCCACTCAAGCAGAGCACCACCGTCAAGCTCCGTAACCGTTACGCGCGGCGCGGCTGGAGGCTGCGCTACCTGGAATCCGGAGTCAAACACCGTCTGGGCCACGGCGTCGTCAATCTTCATCTGTGTAACAGCTTCGAGGTGCTTCCGATCGTTGGGTACGCTCTCCGGGGCAAACGCTGAAACAAGGCCAAATACGATCTCCTGCTCGTCGCCAGGTTGGATTACGAACGGACCGGATGCCATCACGAACCGGCGGTCAGCCGGCGTAATGGCCGTACCCTGTCCGTCGGAGTTGATCTCCGACCAGAATTCAGCGGTTGCGGGATTGCCCGGGAACATGAAACTGGTAGGAATGGTCGAGAAATCGCGCCCATTGCCACCGAGCGTAAAGCGCTGTCCATCCTTCCAGCGGCCTCGCATGTAGTTGTACATATCGGGACCCGTCTGCGGGTCACCGGTCACACCACCACCGTTATTGTAGAACGCGAACGCGGTCATCTTGAGACGCTCGCCTTCCTCGTCAATCTGACCATCACCGTTGTCATCAATGCCGTTTGAGTCAACGAGGGGGCCTTGGAAGAAATCATAACCGGACGCCGGTACATTCGGCCCGTAATGGCCTTCATCATCATCGTCAGCGTTGTACACGAATCCGAGACCAAGCGTCGTGTCGGAACCTACGTAGTCATCCGTAAACTGGCCGAGGTCCGGGTCGGAAAAAATACCCATATAGGTATCCACGAGGGGCACGGTCCCTTTGTAGAACAGGCGGAACTTGTAGAACGTCGTGTTCCCGAGCGCACCCGCGCTGTTGAAAGCGAAGGCCGAGCCATGCCCTTCGATTCCCATTGGGGGCGTATCGGTACGGTTGTGCTGGTTTCCCATGTCATTCATGATCCACCAGACCAGCTGGTCACCCAGGATCTGAGGACGCTCTCCTGCCGCCAAGTTGATCTTGCGATCAATGCGGCTGGCAAGCGGTTGGTCCAGCAGGTCAATCAAATCTCCGTTCGCGTCAAGCGTCGGAGCGCCGAGTCCCGTTGGCCAGTCCTGGAGGTCAGGCGTAGCCGGAGCGCCACCATCGAATGCGATGACGTCCTCCTTTGAGACCTTCCAGAGCCGGTCCCATGGCGAGCAGTCGGACTGGGACGTACCGTCGTCGTTCAGAGGGCCAGCCCAGAACTCCCAGGGGCCGTACGTTGAGCCGGCAAGCCGAAGCTGGCCGTCTACGAGGCCTCCCATCCATATACCCGAGGCAAAGATGGTGTTTTCACCACCACCCTTCGGAAATTCATAGACAGGGTCTCCGCCATTCCAGACGATACCACCATTATTCATGATCTTTGCACGAATGTTGTTGATATCCAGGAAGGCTTCCGCCGTCGACTGCTCGCAGTTGCCGACCGACTGAGCATGCGTCTGCGTACTCACCAGGCCGAGCGCTGCCGCAGCGACGAGGAATGTAATGTTTCGTATTAGTTTTAATTGCATAGTCATCCTTTTATGATAATTGGATTTCTGTTGGCTTCATGCTACACCCGCTCGCGGGGCGGGAATCAAGTCGTAACGGAAAACCGTCACGCGCCTTGTCCCCGCCCCAACGGGCACAGCATCATCAGAAGTCCAGGCGGACGCCGACTCGGGTCAGGCGGGGAATTCCGAAATTACCAAGGTTTCTGTTACGGTGGCGATAGAGCTCCTCGGCAGCCGGGATGTTACCGGCGAGGAAGCTTTGTCCACCAGGAGTAGACAGGAAACCGTCATCGTCCGGAAGGCCCGTGAAGCGCCATACGCCAAACTCGTTGTCCTCGTCAAGCAGGTTCTGCACCCAGACGAACGCGGACAGTGTGGAACGATCCCCAACCGCGAACTTGCGGTCGACGCGAATGTCTATACGCGTCGTCCAATCCGTACGGTCCGAATTGATTCCACCACGGGGATTCGGAGCTTTGGATTCGATCACGCTGAACGGCTCTACGACGGGTGTATACGGCAAGCCGGAACCCAGCTTGAGGAGCACGTTGGCACCGAAGTTCTCAAGCAACTTTGTACCTCCAACCGTTGGCCCCTGACCCTTGCCGAGACGGTAGTCGAGCGACAGGTTCATGTTGTGACGCTGGTCGAAGTCAAGCGGCGAAATGAAGTTCGGTGGTGTTTCACCGATCCATACGATCGTGCTGGTCGTGGTTGAGCTCGAACCCGTTCCCTGTGCGAACGACAACGTGTAGTTTGCATTGAGGGAAATATTACGCGTGCGGCGCAGGTCGAAATCGAACTCCAATCCCTTGACCGTTCCGAAGTCGCGATTCGTGAACGAGGACGAAGCCGTCGGGAACGTTGTCGGCATGTCTTCGAGCTGAATCAGATTTTCGATCTGGCGGAAGAAGCCCGAGATCGTCAGCGCGCTACGCGTCGAAAGACGCTGGCGGAAGCCGAGCTCGTATTCGGTCGTTTCTTCCGGTTCCAGGGCATTGTTGTTCTTGCGGCCGCGTGTGGACGCAAGTGCCTGCATGGAGCTGAAAGAGTTTGCCGATGGACGCTGTGCCACCTTGCCGTACCGGGCGAAGAAGAGCGCCTGGTCCGTGACGGGGAACGACACGCCTATACGCGGCATGACCGTTACCTGCGGATCATAGTCTTCAAAGACCTCTTCAGTCACCACGTTGCTCTTCGTGCTTGGCGTCGCGCCCGAGAGAATGATTTCTCCTCCCTGCACGCGCTCGCCGGTCGCATTGAAGAAGCGGCCTTCCAGATCGCGGAAACCGACCGGTTGATCCTGGCTGTCGAAGTAGACAACGAACTTGTCGCCGATCCGGTCATTGGCCAGACCAGCTTCGCCGGCGCGGACTACCGGTAGACGCGTGAACCGGTCGATGTAGGTACGTGTATTGTTGTCAAACACGTCCACACGCAGACCCAGGTTCAGCACGATGTCGCGGAATTCGATCTTGTCCTGCACGTAGCCACCATAGTAGATGGGCTCGTGCGGCTCGACATTATACGCCCCATCGCCGAACTCGTCCGTGAGATCGTTGACGAACGCATCCAGATTCTCACTGTCCACTTCGTCCGTACCGCGGAAGTTGAAACCGAAATAGCTAACACGGCTTTCCAGCTGGTTCCACGTCAGCTCTTCATAACGCGTTACGCCCTGCTCGCCTGTTGACAGGCTTTCCGGGCCGTCGGCGTCCTGCACGAAGCGGGACAGCGAGAGACCATTTACGGAGTGCTGGCGATTGGTGCGCTTTTCGAACTCACCACCAAACTCGATCTGGTGGATACCGACCTGTGTGGTGGCCATGGCGTTCACACGGATCTGGTTGTTCTTGAAACGAAAGAGCGTGTTTGAAGGACCGGCTCCTCCAACGTTTGTCACCAGGTTACCAACCTCTTCCCGCGTCGGGAAAAAGCCGTCGTCCCAGCGGTTCGTGAACTGGGGAATCTGGACCGTGAAGTCATTTCCGTCGACATCCTGCCGTGTTTCTGTAACGAACGACGTGTTCTTGAAGCCACGGAGCGTCGCCCACTGGTCCGCTTCAATATCGCCATACGTCAGGATGTCGGAAAAGCTGTCGCCAAAGCGCGGATCGTAGTTGCGCCCGCGACGGTCGCTCCAGTCGACCTGCAGCTGATAGAATGTCGAATTCGACAGGTAGTGTGTCCAGGTCGTGAAGAACTGCCAGTCACGCCTGTCCCGCTGATCCACGTCCTCATTGGGCGCAAAGACGGAAGAAAGTGAGGAGTTCAGGAACTGGTTCTCTGAATCCACCAAGCGACCACCTACGCGCAAACGTACATTCTCAATCAGATTGAACGTCACGTTCGTGTTGATGGCGAGGCGCTCGAACCCGTTGTTCTGGCGCTTGTCCACAAGCCGGAAGTCATCCGGTTTGACAAAGTTGGCCGAGCTGACGAGTTCCGGGTTGGAGATGATGGCCCCGTCCGGCGCATTGGCGGTCGTTCCGTCGGTAAACCCGATAACACCACCAACCGGTACTACGTTACCGTCATCATCCACATACTGGGATGCAACGGTCGCGCCGTCGGCAAGCGTAGCAGATACCGGGATGTTGATCCTGTTACCGTCAGCGTCCACAGCGCCGAATGACATGGGAGCCTGCTGCAACTGTTCGAGAACACCTTTGTCAAGACGGAGCTGTCCGACAGCCCGTGGATTCGAATCCGTCTGGTCGGTGTATTCAACGGCCACAAAAAAGTTGGCCTTTTCGCCCGCAATGGGGCCACCGATGGCCATGGACGCCAGGTTGTACCCGAAGTCGTCGAGCGCTTCCGAGGTTATGCCCTCAAACGAACCAAAGAATTTCGGTGAACCGGATTTTGTCGTGATGTTGATGATTCCGGACATGGCGTCGCCGTAGCGCGCGGACATGTTGCCGATCATCATTTCCTGCTCCTGGATGGCTGACTGCGGCAGGGCGGCCGTTCCGACCACTTTGACGCCGTCAATGAAGAAGACGACTTCCGCTCCACGACCACCACGGATGTTCAGCGTACCCGAGCCTTCCTGGCTCACAACGCCAGCCTGGATCGAGGCCACAGCCTGAACACCACGTACGGGCAGGTTTACAATCTCTTCCGAGTTCTTGATTTTCGGAACACCGATGGCATCCCTCTGAATCATGGGACGTTCGTACTCCACCACGATTCCCTCCAACTCGACACCAGCGCTGAGTGTGAAGTCAATATCCTGGGCGGTGTAACCCGAGGACACTTCCACACCGCTGATGACGGATGACGAGTAACCGACAAATGAAGCCTGCACGTCATAGGTCCCTACCGGAACGCCGATGATAAAGTAGTTTCCATCGGCATCGGTAATCGTACCCAACTGCGTGCCAACGAGAGCGACACTGGCACCCGGCAACGGATCTCCAGTATCTCCATCGAGCACCGTGCCCTCGATCTTACCCGTATTCTGGGCAAAAACGAGTGCTGGCGCTGCAAGCAGCATGAGTACTACCATGCCCCATTTACGTAACATAAGCTACCTCCTCTTGTGATATGATGTGTGGCTGATAGTCATGCACCTCGAACAGTGCAATCTTTTTCGTGCCAAACGGAAACGCCCAGACGGACGATGCCGCGACGCACGAGTTTTCGGGGACAGAGACGCTGGTCTCCCAATCAATCCATTTGGTGTTCAAGCTTTCCATTCCTGAAGCTGCTGACATCCTCTGACACGTTCCAACAGGAACAGCCCCGGGCCCGCGGACGGGCGGAGACTGATTTCAGGTATTGCTTGAAAGGTGGGGTTGGAAATGCTGTAGCAGATGTCCAAATGCGTTTTGCGATTGGTTGAACAGGTCTTGTCTTCGTTCTGAATGGGAATATAGAGGGCTTTGAACCCTTTGTCAAGGCATTATGAACAGGGTATTTCTATTTGCATGCACGAACCTGTCCCCATACGGCACGTCTGGAGGGGACATTCCTTATAATATATGCGGCCCAACGTGTACGTCTACCCACTCCCACAACCCGGTGCGGCCGCGTCCATCTTCCGAACTTGTGAGCACAACCGGGAGCTCCAGTCCCAGATCGTGCATGTACCGTGTAGTACGATGTAATGCCTGCTGCCGACCGTTGCCCGACAGTTTGTCCGCTTTCGTCAGCACCACCACATGGGCAGCGCTGCTCTCCTTCATGAGGAGGAGCATGTCACGATCGAGTCCGGTCGGCGCATGCCGCGCATCGATGAGCTGGAACACAAGCCGGAGCGCAGCGCGCTCCGTCACATAACGGCCAATGGTCTGTCGCCATGCGTCGCGCTGGGCGCGAGAGAACTTGGCGTACCCATACCCGGGAAGGTCGACCACGTGGAACGCTCCATTGACCAGATAGAAATTGATTTCCCTTGTTTTGCCTGGAGATCCGGACACGCGGGCCATGCTGCGCCGCGCCAGGAAGCAATTGAGAAGTGAGCTTTTACCGACATTGGACCTGCCGACGAACGCCACCTCCGGCACATTGCCCTCGGGCATGTGCGAAAAGCGCGTAGCGCCCCCCACGAAGACGACATCCTGGACCTCGGCACCGGTCCCCACCACCCTATACCGACTTCCTGACGGTCTCCCCGATCGCAGCCGGGTTGAGTACGATGGTGGCACCGGCTTCTTCAAGTGCCGCAAACTTGTCTTCTGCCGTCCCCTTTCCACCCGATATGATGGCACCGGCATGCCCCATCCGGCGGCCAGGTGGTGCCGTGCGGCCTGCAATAAACCCGAAGACCGGCTTTGTCATATGATCCTTGATGAAGGATGCGG
>Ga0066644_10001624_pt1 | contig 12350 bp, 13 predicted proteins | sample CryGeyCG2114_020_FD_62735 | JGI IMG/M metagenome (GOLD analysis project Ga0066644, IMG submission 62735) | Groundwater microbial communities from aquifer - Crystal Geyser CG15_big_fil_post_rev_8/21/14_0.20 | ecosystem: Environmental > Aquatic > Deep subsurface > Groundwater | place: USA: Utah...
TATATATAATGGAGTTTTTGCCCCGCCCGAATCTGCAATCGGCATGGATTTTTGCAAATGCCCGAAATAACCCGCAAGCCAGCCCACAAGCTCAGGCTTGGCGTCTTTTAGCAAATCCTCCAGCAATTTCTTTTGCGCTGGGCTAAGTGGTGTATTTTCAGGTATATCCATGATAAATGTCTATATAACATGTAGTGATAAGGTTCAACAAGCTAAATATCGCCACGCATAAAAAGCGAACCGCAACATAGGATGCGGGCGGGCGCTGGATTTTGGGAATGTAAATATTTTACTGCATCGCGGATTGAGGCATGAGCAGAGGAACTTTCAAAATCTATACTATTTTTTATCTCCTCACCATCATAAGCATCAGGCTCAAAATTCACCTTTACGCAAGCGATATGGTCAACCAGACCATAAAATCTTTGCAGAAATTCTGCCGTATCACGCCCGCGCGTTGTGCCATAAATCAAATAAGTCGTCTTGGCATCAACCCACTCATCCTCAATAAAGCCGGCAATTGCATGCGCTGCCGCAGGATTATGCGCGCCATCGAGCCAAAACTCCCAGCCCTCCGGCACAAATCCCCTGCTGATTTTTTCCATGCGTGATGCCCATTTTGCGCTTTGCAATCCCGCCGCGATTGCGCCCTCACCAACTCCCAAAGCTTTTGCCGCGCAAATTGCACTTGCCGCGTTTACATATTGATGGTCACCCAATAATGCAGGTTTGGGATATTGCCACTCGCCTTGCTGCGTGCGGTAAATCATGCCATCTTCGATTTTCTCAACCACAAAATCTGCACCAAAAGCCAGAAACGGAACATTCTTTTTTTCGCACCAATTTTCAATCACCGGATAAACTTCATCTTCCTGCAAACTGGAAATGCATAAACTGCCTTCCTTCACAATCCAGACTTTCTCACCCGCTATCAGACGCAAATCTTCACCCAAAAACTTCGTATGATCTTTAGCAATTGTGGTGAGAATCGTTATTATTGGATTTTCAATGATATTAGTCGCATCCAGCCTGCCTCCCATCCCCGTTTCCAGCAGTAAATAATCGGCTTTCACCTCGCTAAAAGCCAACAGCGCACCCGCCGTGGTGGATTCATAAAAACCCAGACGCAGACCCTCTGCCGCCAGCCGCACCCGTTCCATAATCTCAAATAAATAATCATCGGAAATCTGCTTTCCTGCCAAAGTTATGCGCTCATTAAATTCCACCATATGCGGGGTTGTGTAGCTATGAACAATTTTGCCCGCAGCCTCCAGCATTGCCCGCAAAAAAGCGATAGTTGACCCTTTGCCGTTTGTGCCTGCAACATGTACAGTCGGCGGTAAATTGCGCTGCGGATTGCCCAGACGTGACAAAATCTCTTGCATTCTCTGCAACGAAGTTTCATTCTGCAACAAACCAACAGGCTTTGGCCAATGGGGCATTTTTACCATGACAGATTTTATAGTTGATTATTATTCTTGGATAAAGGCATTTCACATAATTTCGGTGATTGCGTGGATGGCTGGTATGTTATATCTGCCGCGCTTGTTTGTTTATCACGCAGATGCCAAAAAAGGTGGAGAACTTTCCGAAACCCTAAAAATCATGGAGCGCAAGCTTTTGCGCTTAATTATCAATCCGGCAATGATTTCCGCATGGGTTTTCGGCGGGATGATGCTCTGGTATTATATTGATTCGGGTAGCTTTAAAATGGCAGGTTGGCTGCATGCAAAAATAGTACTTTTGATATTGATGCAAATTGTCCACGCCATGCTCGCCAATGCACGGCGTAAATTTGCCAATGACGCCAACAAACATTCGGCAAAATATTATCGCTGGCTCAACGAAGCCCCGACAGTTTTACTTATTCTGATTGTAATTTTGGCAATCGTCCGCCCGTTTTAGCTATTCTAGCTGCCCAAAACCCTTGAAGATTCTGGCTGTTGCGCAAGGCGTTCTGTGGCTTTACCTGCCAAACCACCCTCTTTACCATCCTGACGCTGCGCAAAGCTAGGGCTTAATGGCTCAACCTTATGGATGCTGGAATCTTTCCAGCCTTTTGTAGCTTCTTCCACATAATCTTCGGCTCTTTGATGGAGAGTACTTGCAGGTTTTTTGTCAGCCTTTTCCGCTTTCTTAGAATTACTACCAACGCTGATTATCGCATACAACCCCACTGCCATCGCCCCGGATACAAGCCCAACACCTACCAGGCATCCGCATCCTAGAGTTTGTATAAAACAACCAGCCGCAGTCTTCTCATTTACTATTAAACTCATATACATCTCCATATTTGATAAAATAACACACAGAGTTATAAAGCGTGCGTGATGTTAAGTAAAGTTAATTTTTTATTACAAGCTTGCGGGAAGTCAAGCAAAACCTACCACTCAGGGTGATGCAACCCTTTGGGCGATAGGGTAAAAATCTCGAACCCATCAGCAGTCACAGCCAGAGTATGCTCAAATTGCGCGGAGAGCTTGCGGTCTTTGGTTGTCACCGTCCAGCCATCATGCGAGCTGAGCTTGGTATGCTCTTTGCCGACATTAACCATTGGCTCAACCGTGAAGAACATACCCTCTTGCAAAACCACGCCTTCGCCTTTTTTGCCATAATGCACGATATTCGGCGGGCCATGGAAAATTTCACCGATGCCGTGCCCGCAATAATCACGCACTACGGAATAGCGATTACTTTCGGCAAAAACCTGCACAGCATGCCCAATATCGCCGACAGTTGCACCGGGTTTCACCTGCTCAATCCCGCGCATCATCGCTTCATATGTGACCTGACAAAGCTTTGTGGCGAGAATTTTTGGCTTACCGACAAAATACATGCGGCTCGTATCGCCATGCCAGCCATCAACAATAACCGTCACATCAATATTAATAATATCCCCGTCTTTGAGCTTGGTTTCATCGGGAATTCCGTGACAAACCACATGATTCACCGAGGTGCAGATAGACTTAGGATAGCCGCGATAACCAAGCGGCGCAGGAATCGCATTATTCGCTAATATGAACTCATGGCACATCCTATCCAATTCAGCCGTGGTGATACCTTCCGTGACATATTCGCCAATCATATCCAGCGTTTCCGCCGCAAGCTTGCCTGCAACGCGCATTTTGGCGAATTCTTCTGGTGTGTGTATGCGTATATCGTTTACCATTTAACAAATAGCTAACCTTTATAGAGTATAATATCAAGATGAAAAAAGGATTTACACTTGTTGAGCTATCCATCGTCCTCGTTATCATCGGGCTGTTGATTGGTGGGATTTTGGTCGCGCAGAGCATGATAGACAGCGTAAAAGCGCAATCTTTTATCCGTCAGATTGGACAAATTAATATTGCCGCTTCCAACTTCAAAACCAAATATAATTATCTCCCCGGAGATTCCCCATTCCACAGCGCAGCCGGAGATGGCGACAATAAGCTTGAGGATAGTAACATCAATTCCGGCTCTACAACCTATGTAAGAGACTTTAATTACGAATTTTCAAATTTCTGGGTTCATTTGCAACAAGATGGCTTCTTGGCAAAAGAATACTCCACATTAAGCGCTGATGCCAGCTCCGGAATTGTTGTTGGCACGCATATACCATCCGCTAGCGGCGCTTCCTCAAAAAACGCAGGCATATTGCCATATTATCATTCATTTTATAGCTATGGTAAGTATAAATACATCTTTTGTGATTGGAGCACGACTACGACAGAACTTATCTGGACTAGCTGGGGAAACCAAAGTCCTATATTTACACCTATGCAAGCATTCTCTATAGACGTAAAAATGGATGATGGAATAACAGGCTTCGCAACAAGCCCTAATGTCTACAGCTATACTGGTAACGTTCTGGGTTACGGCCCGACAGGAGCCGACACATGCTACTCCTCCTCTGCAAATAATACATATCTGACTAATAGCGATATAGGATGCTGTATGATGGTTAATATGTTCATCCAAACAGGACAAACGCAATGAAAAAAGGCTTCACACTTGTTGAGCTATCCATCGTCCTCGTCATCATCGGGCTGTTGATTGGCGGGATTTTGGTCGCGCAGAGTATGATTGAGGCTACAGGGCTTCAGAAAATGGGAGCCACAGCTAACCAACTTCATGCCGCAATAAAGATGTTTAAGGACAATACAGGTTATTACCCTGGAGATGCCCCGCATATTTGGTTTGTTAGCAAGTGTAGCAATTATGGCTTCCCTGGTGCTGGACACTGGATTGGCGGTTGCCAGACAAATTCTAATGGAGATATTGACACTTACTCAGAATGGGAGCTAGCTACCGCTCATCTTTCGTGGATGGGCTATCTGGACAAGGAATATACTAAATATGAAACAGGCGCTGTTTGCGTGCCCTTAAACCCAGGAGTTGATTCAGTTGATGTAGGTTTTAATGCGGGTATGAATATTTATTATGGTGGCGGTATAATTGGCACTACACATCTGGATAACAGAATATATTCGTTACATATCAATTATGCTAGTGGCGATTGTACAAAGCCCGCAGTATTAACCGTTCCACAATCTGTGGCTATAGATAAGAAGTTTGATGATGGCAAACCTTTTGGGGGTGATATTGTAGCAGGGCATAATTATAGCTCTGGTTGGTCAGGCAACAATTGTGTGTCGGGTGGATCCTATGACCCTGACAATCCTTATAACATTTCTATGGGAGATACTCGCTCATGCTTTTTAGCTTTCTCTCAACCGCTATACAATCAGTAAAGAAACCTACACTTGCCTATTTAGCAACCACCGCTAAAATACCTACATGGCGAGAAATAGTGTCAAAATCGGGAATATAACTATCGGCGGCGATAACCCGCCCGTTGTGCAGTCCATGACGAATACTGACACCGCAGATATTTCCAAAACTGTGGAGCAAGTCAATCAGTTGGCTCAGGCGGGCAGCGAGATTGTTCGGATTACGGTGAATAATGAAGCCGCCGCCGAAGCTGTGCCGGAAATTGTGGCGCAGACTAATGTGCCGATTGTCGGGGATTTCCATTATAACGGACACACATTGCTGGGCAAATATCCCAAAATGGCAGAAAGCTTGGCAAAATACCGTATAAACCCCGGAAATGTCGGGTTTGGTGAAAAGCATGACCCGCAATTCAAGCAAATGGTGGAAATCGCCATTGAATATGACAAACCCGTGCGTATCGGAGTGAATTGGGGGAGTTTGGATCAGCAAATTGCCACAAAATTGATGGATGAAAACGCAAAAACCGTAAATCCCAAGCCCGCTAATGAAATTTTGCGTGAGGCGATGATAATTTCCGCCCTAACCTCAGCTGAAAAAGCGCAGGAAATCGGGCTTTCTGCCAATAAAATCATAATTTCATGCAAAACCAGCCGCGCTGCCGATTTAATCGCGGTTTATCGTGACTTGGCAAAACGCGGGGATTATGCCCTGCATTTGGGGCTAACCGAGGCCGGAATGGGAGTCAAAGGCATCGCCGCCTCTGCCGCCGCACTTGCACCGTTATTGCTGGAAGGAATCGGCGATACTATTCGAGTTTCCCTTACTCCGCATCCTGATGAACCGCGCACAAAAGAGGTGGAAGTAGCGCAAGAAATCCTGCAAAGTCTGGGAATACGCTCATTCAACCCGCAAGTTTCCGCCTGCCCCGGCTGTGGACGCACAACCAGCACATATTTTCAGGAATTAGCCGATGATATCCATAAATTTCTCAGAATGAGAATGCCGGAATGGCGAAAAACCTATAATGGCGTTGAAAACCTCAACGTTGCCGTGATGGGGTGTATAGTAAACGGCCCCGGCGAATCAAAACATGCTGACATTGGGATTTCCCTACCCGGCACAGGCGAAAACCCCGCCGCACCTGTGTTTATTGACGGCAAAAAGGCAATGACCTTAAGAGGCGAACATATTACTTCTGAATTTCAACAGATAGTTGAATCATATATTGAGGAAAAATATACACAGTGCCGCGCTAATCCAACTATTAACAAACAATTTCTCACTTAAGCTTTTGTTAACCTCCTTCATTTATAATATAGTTTGCTATCAAATTTACAGGCAAAGAACAAACAAACTAAAGGGAATAACATGAACAATTCTAAAAAAGGTTTTACGCTAGTAGAACTATCAATAGTCCTCGTGATAATCGGTCTGCTGATTGGCGGAATTTTGGTTGCACAAAGTATGATTGAAACTACTAAGGTTCAAGCCTTGGTTAGGCAGCTAGGTCAATTTGACGCAGCCGTTGGAAATTTTAAAGATAAATATAGCAGCCTTCCGGGCGATTCCACATTGATATCTGCCGGAGATGGTGATGGCACAATCGAAGATGATGGCGATGCTATCGTGGATTTTGCCGGAGAAATCGGTGGCTTTTGGTATGATTTAGGCCAAACCGGACTTAGAAATGATGCAGGTGCAAATTATCCGGATGATACAGCCGGTGATGCAGCTTTCGTAGTAGGAACAGATATTCCAACTGCGAAGCTAGGCAATAAAGCTGGTGTCCTCGCATTTGGCGTTAGTGGCGTTAATTACTACCACATTGCCGCAAATGGCTCTGCCGACGAAGATTTGGATACATTATCTTTAGCATTCACTCCGGCAGTAGTTCTTTCCATTGATACAAAAATGGATGACGGCGCAGGAAATGTTGTAGCCTCCGATCAGCTTGTCTTAGACGGGACTGGAGTTGCTACAACCGGAACGGACTGCACAACAACCGCTGGTGGGGATACTTATGACGTTGCCATCACAACCGATGCTTGCGCAATTCGGGTTAGAATCGGAACTTCAACAGGGAATTATCAATAATATTTATAGCGATTAAAGGGCGAGTTAATAACCGCCCTTTCTTTCTTGCAAGTAGTAGAGATGCAACAAATAAGATTAATCTGCACATCTTTACGGCCTACAAGCTACTAACATATTGATAAGAATTACTATATGGCATCTAATAAATGCATTAATTTTACATAGGGAGTATAATATAATGAACAACAAAGACAAAAAAGGTTTTACACTAGTAGAACTCTCGATTGTGCTTGTTATTATCGGTTTGCTGATTGGCGGCATTCTGGTTGCACAAAGCATGATTGAAACAACAAAGATACAATCATTAACCAGACAAATCGGACAATTTGACGCAGCCGTAAGCACGTTTGTAGACAAATTCAACGCTTTGCCGGGTGATAACACACTTTTTGACGCTACAGGTGATGCTGACGGAAATGGAACTATCCAAGATGACGGCACAGCCCTTGCTGAGAATAGTGGTGAAATCGCACAATTCTGGAATGACCTTTCAAATACCGGTCTGAAAAATGAAGGTGGAGCTGCGTACGCTGCTACCGAAGGTGCGGTTACTATCAATACAACTGCCCCACAAGCGAAGGCAGGGTCAAATGCTGCTGTAGTAGCTTTCGGAGTTTCCGGAGTTAACTACTATCAGCTACAAAACATGACAGCTATGGGCGATGCGACATTTGATAATGGCGCTGATGCATTCAAACCTTCTGCTGCACTTGCTATCGACACTAAAATGGATGATGGCAATGCTGGCGCCGGTTATGTGATGGCTGCTGAAGGAACTGGCTTAAACGATGTTGCCCTAACTGCTGATGCTACTAGCGGTGACGGTGAGTGTGTAGGCTCAACAACAGCCGTTTACGACGTTGCTTATGACTCAGATGATTGCCAGCTAAGAATCAGAATTGGTTCTTCTACAGGTAATCTACAATAAATAGTTTAAACTACAGAATCTTAGGGTCGCTTCGGCGGCCCTTTTTCTTGCCTGCTCAAAATAAATTATTTATCGCTCATTTTTTTTAAAAAAATTTTGCCCTAAATCTTGTATCCCAAATAAATTACACCATATATAAAGTGAAATTTTTGGCTATTTTGGCTTTTAATGCTATAACAGCAACCAACAAAACGTAACAAACTAAAAAACAATTATAAAACAGAGGATTATACGATGAGTAAAGTTATTGGTATTGATTTGGGTACAACAAATTCTTGCGTAGCCATCATGGATGGTAAAAACCCAAAAGTTATTGAGAATGTTGAAGGACGCAGAACCACACCTTCAATCGTAGCTTTCACCGAGGGCGGTGAGCGCCTTGTCGGTGAATCTGCCAAAAGACAGGCTGTCACCAACCCATCCAACACCTTATTCGCCATTAAACGCCTTATCGGACGTATTTTTACTGATCCTATGGTCAAAAAAGATCAAGAGCTTGTGCCTTTCAAAATCGTAAAAGCTAAAAACAACGATGCATGGGTGGAAGCCGGTGGCGAAAAATACTCTCCATCGCAAATTTCCGCTTTCATTCTACAAAAAATGAAAGAAACCGCCGAAAGTTATCTCGGCGAGAAGGTGGAAAAAGCGGTGATTACCGTTCCTGCATATTTCAATGACGCTCAACGTCAAGCGACAAAAGACGCAGGGAAAATCGCCGGATTGGAAGTTTTGCGTATCATCAACGAACCTACTGCCGCTGCCCTCGCCTATGGCTTGGATAAGAATGACGGCAAAACCATCGCGGTATATGATTTAGGCGGTGGTACATTTGATGTATCAGTTCTAGAAATTGGCGATGGCGTATTTGAAGTCAAATCCACAAATGGTGATACATTCCTTGGTGGTGAAGATTTTGACATGCGCATCGTGAATTATCTCGCCGATACCTTCAAAAAAGACCAAGGTGTTGACCTCAAGAATGATCCATTGGCGCTACAACGCCTAAAAGAAGCCGCAGAAAAAGCGAAAATTGAGCTTTCAAGTTCAACTGAAACTGATGTTAACCTGCCTTATATTACGGCTGATGCAAGCGGCCCTAAGCATTTGAATATCAAAATCAATCGCGCAAAATTGGAAAGTTTGGTGGAAGATTTAATCAAAAAATCCATCGAACCATGCAAAAAAGCCCTCAAGGACGCCGGATTAAAAGCCAGCGACATTGACGAAGTGGTGCTGGTGGGTGGTATGACCCGTATGCCGCGCGTCATTGAGGAAGTAAAAGCCTTCTTCGGCAAAGAACCGCATAAAGGTGTGAATCCGGACGAAGTTGTGGCTATCGGCGCTGCAATTCAGGCAGCCGTACTTCAAGGCGATATCAAAGATGTGCTTCTACTTGATGTTACTCCGCTTTCATTGGGTATCGAAACTTTAGGTGGCGTATTCACCCGCCTGATTGACCGCAACACAACCATCCCAACTAAGAAAAGTCAGGTATTCTCAACCGCTGATGATAACCAGAACGCGGTTACTATCAGAGTTTTTCAGGGCGAGCGCGAAATGGCCAGCGATAACAAAATCCTTGGTCAATTCAACCTTGAAGGCATCCCCCCTGCCCGCCGTGGTGAGCCGCAAATCGAGGTTACGTTTGATATTGATGCCAACGGCATTGTCCATGTTTCTGCCAAAGATAAGGCGAGCGGGCAAGAGCAGCAAATCCGCATCCAAGCATCAGGCGGCTTGAGCGATGATGAAATTAATGAAATGGTCAAAGAGGCCGAAGCTAATGCCGATGAGGATAAGAAAAAACGCGAAGTCACCGAGGCAAGAAATCACGCCGACCAGCTTGTTTATTCCACCGAAAAAGCGGTTGCGGATTATGGCGACAAAGTATCTGATGAGGATAAGGCAAAGATTGAATCAGCTTTGAGCGATTTAAAAGAAGCTTTAGCCAATGACCAAGCTTCTGCTGATGAAATTAAAGAGAAAACTCAAACGCTCACTGAAGCCTCAATGAAAATCGGTGAAGTTATGTATAAAGCACAGCAAGAAGCCGGAGAAGCTGAAGGCGCGGCGGAAGCCTCAAATCCTGATAATCAGGATGGCGAAAAAGTCGTCGATGCAGATTTTGAAGAAGTTGATGAAGATAACAACGAGAAAAAGACGGGATAGATCAATACTATTCAATTTATCCTTCCTAGAAGTGCAAAATATTGATAGGAAACAATGATTCAATCCCCGCTTATTGCGGGGATGAGATTTTTAGGGGCAAATTTTAAGAAGAAGTTACGATGGCAAAAAATGATTATTATAAAATTCTCGGCGTTGCAAAAGATGCTAATGCAGAGGAAATAAAAAAGGCTTATCGCAAGCTTGCTATCAAATATCACCCCGACCAAAATCCGGATGATAAAGAATCTGAGGAAAAGTTCAAAGAGCTCTCCGAAGCTTATGAAGTCCTTAAAGACCCGCAGAAACGCTCAGCTTACGACCAATTCGGGCACGCAGCTTTTGAAGGCGGCATGAGTGGCGGCCATAGCGGACGCGAATATGCCTCAAACTTCTCTGATATATTTGAAGATTTATTCGGCGGCGGCGGATTTGGCGGTTTTGGTGGAATGGGCGGCGGAAGCGGCGCAGCCAAAGCGAATAATCGCGGCTCAGACTTGCGCTATAATATGGAAATTGGCCTCGAAGACGCATTCAACGGCACTAAAAAAGAAATTCGCGTCAACACCTTTGACGAATGTGACAAATGCAACTCCACCGGTTCAAAGGATGGCGAAGCAGTTGATAATTGCTCAACTTGCGGCGGCAGCGGTAGAACTCGCGTCCAACAAGGATTTTTTACCATCGAGCGCACCTGCCATAGTTGCAACGGCGCCGGAAAAGTTATCAAAAACCCATGCTCAAAATGCGGCGGCAGCGGCAGGGTTAAAAAAGACAAAACCCTTTCGGTCAGCATCCCAGCCGGAGTTGAAGAAGGCACACGCATCCGCCTTGCCGGAGAAGGTGAGGAAGGCATCCGTGGCGGGCAAGCGGGCGATTTATACATTTTTATATCAGTCAAAAGCCACCCAATTTACAAACGTGATGATGATGATTTACATGTAAGAGTGCCTATCAAAATGACCTGCGCCGCATTGGGCGGAACAATAGAAGTGCCGACAATTGAGGGCAAAAAAGCCAAAGTAACCATTCCCGCAGGCACGCAAAGTGGTGAGAAATTCCGCCTCAAAAGCAAGGGGATGAAGGTACTTCAATCTTCCAGCCGTGGTGATATGTATATTCACACAGCGATTGAGACACCAAAAAACCTGACTAAGAAACAAAAAGCGCTGCTTGAAGAATTTGACAAATCCTGTGGCGAAAAAACCAGCCCTGAATCAGAGGGTTTCTTTAAGAAAGTCAAAGATTTATGGGAAAGCTGATTTTTAGTTGATAGTTGATGGTTGATGGTTAATAGTAATAATATGAAAATCGGAATTTTAGGAAATACTGGGCGCATGGGACAAACTTTGATGGCAGAAATTGCTGCTATGGAAGATGTGGTTTTGTCCGGCGGCGCAGATAAAGATGATGATATTGAAGCGTTAATCGAAGCTTCCGATGCACTGATTGATTTCACCGCACCGCTTGCAACCTTGTCTTTTGCTGAAATGAATAAGAAATATAACCGCACCCACATCATCGGCACAACCGGATTTAATGATGAGGAATTTGCGCGCCTGAAATCCTATGCTACAAATACGCGAATTTTTTGGTCACCAAATATGAGCATTGGTGTGAATTTGCTGAATTCGCTAATTGAAAAAGCGGCATCAATTCTCGGTGATGAATATGATATTGAAATTGTGGAAATGCATCACCGACATAAGGTTGATGCTCCAAGCGGCACGGCGCTGGCTATGGGTGAAGCAGCGGCGCGCGGACGCAGGATTGAGCTGAAAAATAAGCAGGTTTTATCGAGAGAAGGAATTACCGGAGCGCGAGCAAAAGGTGATATCGGATTCGCCACTTTACGCGGAGGTTCTGTAATTGGTGACCATACTGCAATTTTCGCAGGTGACTCTGACCGCATTGAGCTGACGCATAAATCTTCCAGCCGCGCAATCTATGCACAAGGGGCAATCCGCGCCGCAATCTGGGCAAACACCCAGCCAAACGGCTTTTACACCATGCAGGATATGTTAAAGTTATAGGTTAAGAAAGCCCAATAAATGACTGTTTTGTATTAGGAATTTGTACTGGAAGATTTAAATAGTCAGATATATCCGCCAGAATTTCTTCAATTCCAGCCCATAAATCTTCGCTATCATCAGAAAATACAAAAATTTCATTTCCATTCGCATCAAATTCCAGTTTCAACTCAAGCTCCTGCGCCATTGCCATCAGCTCTTTTGCTACCTCATCAGCCGGAATGCTTTTGATAATATCGGGCACAAATCTTGCAGCGCTATAATCCGCTACAACGGTCACCCCAATTTCCGCGCCGCCACTCTCCAGATCAGGCACTGCTTTTACTTCGCCTTGCGAAATTAATAAAAGTGCCAATGCACAAGCGCGATTAAGTGTTTCAATATCTGTTTTCATCAGAGCTTATTAAGGAAAG
>Ga0066644_10001625_pt1 | contig 12349 bp, 10 predicted proteins | sample CryGeyCG2114_020_FD_62735 | JGI IMG/M metagenome (GOLD analysis project Ga0066644, IMG submission 62735) | Groundwater microbial communities from aquifer - Crystal Geyser CG15_big_fil_post_rev_8/21/14_0.20 | ecosystem: Environmental > Aquatic > Deep subsurface > Groundwater | place: USA: Utah...
AATAAAAAAACAATATTCACCACAGAGGCACAAAGACACAGAGAACACAAAGTTCACCAAGAATTATAAATAAATTTTTTCTTAGTTATTCTTTGAGACTTTGAGTCTTTGTGGTTAAAGATGTGATAGTTTTTTGTTGTTGGTTAGTGTTCATTCGTGGTTTTTTTCTGTACTCTTTTCGGCTAATTTTTTGCCTAATTCTTTCAATTGAATAATAGCGGCAGAGTCCGGTCTTTGCTTAATTAAAAGCGTCTCGGCAATTTTCTTAAATTTAAAAATACGGCAAAGCAACTCAATACTTCCCTTTGCTTTGCCTCCTCCCCCGTGAGTAATAAAAGCGACGTAAGGCTTGCCCGCAACCTTTTCCTGGGTAGGATAAAAGGTCCGGTCAAAGAAGTCCTTTAAGCCTCCGGCGATGTAATTAAAGTAGTCAGGACTGCCGAAAGCAACTCCGTCGCATTCCAAAAGGTCTTTAGATTTAGCTTTTTCCGCTTCCCTAAGTTCTACCCTGCTGCCGGCAGCTTGCGCCCCTTGAGCCACGAATTTTGCAGCGGATTTCGTATTGCCGCCCTGGGAGTGGTAAATAACCAATATTTTAGCCATCTTTAATGAGTAGACACCCAGCAGACTTATGTCTTACTTCGCTATCATAAATCTGGGCTTCATTTGACTTTTTTTATTAAACTTTTACAGAGAGGGCAGCGGCTAATTTCCTCTGCTTTGCTATCCACATAAATATGGGTGCAGGTAGGGCATTCCCAAAGAAATCCCTCCTCTTTCCTTAAATCCTTGGCCCTTTTTCTGACCTCCGAAAAATACCAGAAACTAAAGATAAAAACCATTCCCGAGAGGAGATAGATGGCCAGCGCCACCGACAACTCTATCTTAATCATTTCACACAGAAAATAACATTCACCACAGAGTCACAAAGACACAGAGAACCACAAAGTTCACCAAGAATTATAAATAAATTTTTCTTGGTTATTCTTTGAGACTTTGAGTCTTTGTGGTTAAGTTCTTCTATTCGTGGTTGCTATTTTAGTTTTTTCTCTTGCGGTTTTATTTATTTTAATTGGAATTTCAGGGGAAGCATCCCCCAGACCTTCTCCGAAGTTGCCACGGGATTAAACCTCCATCTTTTGGCGCTGGTCACACTTAAAAAATCAATTCTGGGATAACCCGAACTCTTCTCTACCTCTACCCATTCTACCGAACCATCAGGGAGAATCCAGAGTTTCAACAAAAGAGCGCATTCTATTCCTTCTTCTTCCGCCCATTCTGGGTAGCGTGGAAGGGCCTGAAAAAGAACTTTGCGGCTGCCCCCCGGTCCATAAATTTTCATCGGTTCCCAAAATTTCTGCTCACCCCACTCCGCATTTTCGGGTAAAACCGGGGCGGGCAGAGGAATTTTAACCTCCTCAGCAAGAAATGACTTTAAGGGTAAAAAATCCAACTCCCCGCTAAAGGGACTTTTTTTTATGACGATCCTCTGGTCCAGAAGGTTTTCTATTGGAAGATAAATAGACACTCGGTCATTTTCCCTCTCTCCTCTCGGAAGCGAAGGAGAAATTTTAGTTTTTTTTACCGCGGGAATTGGTTCGGTCTTTTTTATTCCGGGAAGTTCCTTCACCAGCATTACCTCAATCGGTGAAAATATCTTTGCTTTTGTCGGCACCACAATTGAAAAGAGAAAAAAAGCAGAAGTATGGAGAGAAAGCGAAACTAAAACCGCTAAATTCAAAAGGGAACTCTTCATTTTTCTTCAACCGGCTGGGTAGCGATAGCAAGATGGGAAACTCCCGCAACCTTGGCTAAATCCATTACCTCCACCACCTTGCCGTGAGTAGCATAATAGTCCCCTTTGATAATCAGGACAATATCTGGATTTTGTTTACTTTCAATTTCTAAAATGTTTTTAAGCATCTTCAGGGTAACGCTCTGCTCCTGATAGAAAATGGAACCGTCGGCGGCAATGGAAATAATAAATTCTTTCTTCTCGATGCTTTCAGTGGTTAAAGCTGTGGGAAGTTTTATCTTGATGCCCGGTTGCATAATAAATGAAGATGTGAGCATAAAATAAATCATCAGGAGAAAAACTACGTCAATTAAAGGAGCGGTGTCTAATTGTCCTGAGGTAATTTTCAAATGCCTCTTAAATCTCATAAGTATACTCGGACTATCTTCTTCAGCGGCGCGCTCATCAAACCCAGCGAGTTTGATTCGCTCTAAAATCTGCTCGCTCCCCCACACCCAGCTTCCAGGGAGAAGATTTCTTGTAAATATTCACCAAACCACGTCATTGTCTGTAGTGGCAAAGCTTGCTTTGCCGCAGAGCAAGCTCTGCAACTACAGTAGTGCGAACCTTTTAGGTTCGCTTGTTGGCGAGGCTAAAGGCCTCGCACTACATCTATCAGATGACTGGGGTTTGTGAGCGAAGCTGGCGGTTATGCCGCACCCAGCACTTATTCCAGGGAAAGTGAGGGCATCCGAAATAAGTGCTGGGGAGGAATAAGAAAGCCCGAGCGAACAAATTCAGTCATCTCTTACTCCCCCTCCTCTTTTTCTCTTAAAGAGAAAATATCCAGAAGCCGGGTAGTGCTTTTTTCCATTTCGGTAATAAAATTATTTACCCGGCTGACAAAGTAATTATAAGCAATGTAGGTGGGAATAGCGATGGTAAGGCCGGCAACGGTAGTGATTAACGCCTCCCAGATTCCCTGCGCTAAATCTCCCGGATTTACCAGCCCTCCCTTTAATTGGATAACCATAAAAGCTCGAATGAGCCCGGTAACGGTGCCCAAAAGACCCAAAAGCGGGGCAATCGTGGCGATGGTTACTAAAATAGCTAAATATTTTTCGAGATAGGGGACTTCAAAACTGGCGGCATCTTCCATCGCCTCCTTAATTTCCTCATGGCTGCGGTCACGCTTTAAAATGCCCACTTTTAAAACCCTGGGGATGGGACCTCTGGTTTTTTCGCAGATACTGATGGCCTCTAAAATTTTATTCTTCTGCAAAACATCTTCAACGCTTCCCATCAATTCTCTGCTATTAATCTGCACCCGGTTTAAGGAAATAGCCCTTTCAACAATGATAGCTAATGAAAGAACTGAACAGAAGATAATGGGGACCATCAAAATCCCGCCTTTGACAAGCATTTCAAATAGACTTAACATTTTATTTTTCTAAAATTTCAGATTTATTCCGCCAAAAAATCTTCTTCCCGGTGATGGATAACCTTTTACAATCTCGTAAGTTTTATCAGCAAGATTCTCCACCGTCAAAAAGATTTTAGCATATTTAGTCAAAGAATAGAATAATTTAGTCTCTAAAACCCCAAAAGCCGGAAGTTGCTGTGAATTATTTTCTTCGTAATAACGCTTGTTTTGATACCGGCCGATAATTTCGAAGGTAAACCGGTCTGCTTCAATCTGGAGATTGCTCTCAAGAATGTCGGAAGGTTCGTAAGGGATATAAGAGACCGCTGAACCCTGGTTTTCCAATTCCTGATGCCTATAAAGAAATTTCTGGGTAAAACGCGAACAGTATTTCTTCTCCCAGGAAAGCTGGCTACCCCAAAAACGAGTTTTCTTAATATTTGTCGGCTGGTAGAGGCCATTTCCATCTCCATCGGTCCAAATGATTAAGTTTTTCTTTTCTCCATTAAACAGGTTAAATTCTATTTTATCCTGGTTAATTTTTTTGCGCAAGCCCAATTTTACGCTTTCTTCATTTTCCGGTTTCAAAATAACAGGGTTTACCTCCGTAAAATTCTCCTTCAGATAAAGTTCTTTAAATTCTTGAAATTTGAGAAAAGAACCGGCTTTAAGAAAAATCGCGGTATCGTTGGATGGTTCAAAACTAATTTTTAACTCCGGGAGAAAAAGAGTTCCCAGCCCTTTTCTTTTCTCAGCTTTCAGCAGACCGTCAGCATAGAAAACAGGTGTAATCTGCAAATCCTGCATCCCCAGAGAAAAATAGTAGTCTTCTATCTTGTAGCAATCGGCCAGGCGCTCTTGCGAAAAAAAAGTTAAAAAACTAAAAGGCGCATCCTCATAACCTAATTGAAAAAGGGTCTTCTCGTTCCGATAACGGGAAGAAACTTTAGAATTCTTAGTCCAGGAATTTTGGTAGGAAACTTTCCCTTTCCAGCTATTTTCAGCCGGGAAAAATTTTTCCCATTTGAAAGTGACGTCTTCGGCTTTGCTTTTTCCCCGGTTATTTAAGGTTAAAGCATCTATTTTTCCCGGCAGACCGGATTCTTTCCAAAAATAATTCCCACGCAGAGCAATTTTCTCTTCCTCCGATAAGCCAAGCTCAAGAAAAGAGGAAAAATCAAATAATTCAAAATCGGAATTCGCCCGATAACCGCCTTCCTTTTTGTAGAGAAAATTAGTTTCAAAATTAAATTTTTCCTCTTCGAATACTTTATTTTTTAGAAAGAACTTCTTTCTTTGATTATCTCCGCCTTCTATTTCCATCTCCGAAGAAAAAATTTTCTCTGGCCGAGGGGATGGCGGCTCAGGCAAAAAAAGTCCTTCTGTCCCTTCTGCTGCTTTCAACCCAAGGGAAGGAAGTTTACTCTTGGAACGATCTTCTCCGGTAATTACAGTCTCGGGAAGAAGAAGTTTTTCCTCCGCGTGGATTAAACCCGGAAGGAGGAGGAGAAAAATAGGAAGAAAAACTTTCAGATACATTTTAGTTGGATAATATTTTCTTTAAGGCAATGATGGCTTCCTCAGCCTTTTTATTCCAGGGGGAAATATCATTGCAAAAGGTACTGACTTCAAGATAAGAATGCAGGGCATCTTTCGGTCTCTTCAGATTTTGCAAACAGTCTCCAATCTTAAATAGACTCTCGGCGTAAAGAACTCTATTTTCTTTAGGGATTTTTTTTAAGACCTCCATTGCTTTCTCCCACTCCTCCTGATTAATCAGGAGATTCCCTTTTTCTATCGCTACGGCGGCGGTCAATGAATCCTGGGGATAAAACGCAAGGAACCGGTCAAAGTAACTCATTGCTTCTTCCTTCTTTTTCTCTTTTAGAGAGCAAAGTCCCAAAAGATAGAGCGCCTCAGGGACTGCAGAATTTTCAGGGAAACGCTCTAAAATTTCGCGAAGTCGGATTTTAGCCTGGCCAAATTCTCCTTCCTCGAAATAACCACGAGCAATCAGCAGATTAAACTCAGGAGTAAGAGGAGAAGCCGGTTTTGTCTGAAGGCCTTTTGCCCAGATTTCTTTGGCTTCTTTTTTCCTTCCTAATTGGGAAAGCAAATTGCCCGTTCCATAATAGGCCTCGCCAATCAGTTGATGGTTGGGGTATTTATTTATAAATTCCTGAAAAGCATCAAGGGCTTTTTGGTATTCTTTCCCGTTATAGTCGCAGAGCGCTTTCTGTAAAAGGGCGCTCTTGGCTAATTCCGCTCCGGGATATTCCTTAATAACCTTTTCAAAGTTTTCTCTGGCCAAGCAGTAATCTTCCTCCCGGAAAAAGCTCAGCCCGATCTCATAGAAACAATCAGGAATAAGCGTGCTTTCGGGAAAGCGCGCAAGAATCTTTCTAAAGAGGGTCCTGGCTTCTTTAAAATCCCTCTTTTTTTCATAAAGAGTCCCCAATTGGAAGAGGGCAAAGGACGCAGCCATACTTTCGGGAAAATCAGAAATTACCCTTTGGTATTCATCTTCCGCTTCTTGATATTTTTTTTGGTTAAAAAATATATCACCGATCTTTAAGAAGGAATTTGAAAGCAGAATTTCTTCCCGGGTAAAGGAAATAGTCTTTTGAAAATCATTGAGGGCGTCAGGATAATTTTCTTTTTGATAATAACCCAGCGCCCTTTGGTAATATTTATAGGCTATCATCTTTTTCCCTGATTTTATCAATTCGCTTTGGGGATAAAATTTCTCAAGTGACGCTAACCATTCCTCGGCTTGAGGCAGCTCGGCTCCTTGCAGGGTAGAGAGAACGAGAGCATAGTAAACAGACTCTAAATATTTTGAGCGCGGATATTCCTCTAAAAACTTCTGGAATATTTTTTCGGCTTCTTTGCCCCGGTCAGCTTCGTAAAAAGAGGCACCAAGGTAGTAGGTAATTATCTCCCGATAATGGGTTTCAGGATAGCGGGAGAGAACACTTTGAAATTCGCTAATGGCTTTTTCCGGCTTTTTAATTTTAAGATAAGCAATGCCGGAGAGGAGATAACCGTAATCCGCGTTTTTGCTCTTGGGATAATCCGCGATAAATTTTTCAAGATAGGAAGCAGTTTCCTGAAAAAGCCCTTTTTTATAGGCTTCCTGAGCAATCGCAAAATCCTCTCTTTCTCCGGCCGAGAGAAGCCCGGGAATCAAGAAAGATATCAATAAAGCAAGAATAAGCTTTTTCATTTTCTTTTGACAGTATAAATTACAAAGATTACCAACAAAAAACTATCACCTCTTTAACCACAAAGACTCAAAGGCTCAAAGAATAACCAAGAAAAATTTATTTATAATTCTTGGTGAACTTTGTGTCTCTGTGCCTCTGTGGTGAATGCTGTTTTTAATTCGTGAAATTCGAGATAATATCGTGGTTGCTATTCTTTGTTTCGTGTCTTCTATATTTCGTGATTTCGTGGTAGTTTTTTCTCTGTGTCTCTGTGACTCTGTGGTGAATATTGTTTTTTAATTCGTGGTTTCATTTTTACAACTTTAAATATGGTCTAAGGGCCAGATGTAGAAATCAAGGGGAAAAATTCTGTTGAGGAGGGAAAAAAGCCTGCCCAATGAGAAACAGGTTGCCGGAATAAAATTGAAAAACAGTCCCGCCATATCCTTCTCAGAAAGGGAGATAAAGTTTTCGGACTTTTTTCCCTCAATAGAGCAGTCTTTACCCAGAATGAGGGTAACCATTTCCTTGTTTCCTTTTATCTCAAAAGTAATTTCTTGCTTCTCGGAACTTCCCCACCTTTGCTCAATCTGAGGCAGAAAACCTTCCAGAGTCTTTCTTAAATTGATAATTTTAACCGAATTAACCATGGACAAAGACCAGCCTGCCGATAGTTCATATAAAATTTTAGGGAATTTTTTGCTTATTGGAACCGGAAAGGTCATCGCCGAGGAGCCGAAGCGAGCTAAAAGATAGGCGGTAATAGAGGAAATAATTCTTTCGTCCCCTCCCCATTCAATTGCCCGAGTACCCTGGTGTTCTCCGGAGAGGTCAATATAGCCAAAGCTTTCCCCTTCTTCCGCCCAATAGAGAGCGCTACCTATTTTTTGATAAAGAAGTTCGTAATCTTCTTTTCTTCTTTCTACCCGTAGCTCCTCTTTTTCGTGGCAGGAAATTATCTTTTCCAAAATTTCCTTTTCTCCGGAAAAGCGTTTAACTTTATTGTGTGGTTTTACCCCGGCTTTACTTAAGGAACGCCCGCTTATATTCAAATTAACCTGTCTTCCTCCGTATTCCCAGCCAAAGTTTCCGTATCTGAACCGGTCTCCTCCAAGAACGGAAAGAGCGTAGCCCTCGGCCTTCATTTTTTTGATATTATAATTGAGAAGTTGGCCCATATAGCCTTTTCCTCTGATTTCCGGGTCAGTAGCAACACCCCCAATTCCTCCGGTTTTAATTTTACTCTCCCCCACCATTAAGTTCATCGGAAAGAGCCTGATGAGACTGGCAATTTTACCATTTTCCCTAATCACCGAGATATTCTCCGGAGAAAAGTTCTCTTCTCTCCAGACCACCGGATAGGCGCAAGCAAAAAAATTTGCTGAATGTCCGTAGGCGTTTTCCAAAAACCTTACTGCTTTTTGATATTCATCCTTTCTTAGCACTCTGATTTCTTCTGCCATATCCCTCTCCTTCTCTATCAGTTTGTGCGATAAATTGCGCCACTATTCTCTCTGCTATCTTTAGTAGCAATATGCGAGTAGAGTAGCGCAATTCATGCCACGTGTTTATTGGTGTTCATTCGTGGTTACACTTTATTTTCTTTAACTTTATTGGTTCTTATATTCTACTCTTAGGGAAAATGTTATCAAGACCAAAAAGGCCGTAAGGGTCTATTTCTTTTTTTATTCTTACCATTTCATCAATCCCTTTTTTTCCGTACATTAACTCCAAATATTTATGCTTCATTTTTCCGATGCCGTGTTCTGCAGATACCGTTCCCCCTGAACTTATTCCCTTTTTAAGCGCCTGAATGAAGAGATTGCCGACCGCTTCTTTTTCTTTTTCATCTTTAGGAAAAAAATTAAAATGGAGATGGTTCTCCCCGATATGGCCAAAGAGAATATTCTCTATTTCCTGATTATTTAATCTTAAAGTCTGATAAAAATTAAAAATTTCGGGGAAGGAATTTTCCGGAACCGCAATATCCAGAGCCATCTTCCTTGACCCTATTTTCTTAAAGTATTCGTTAATATTCTCGGGAAGTTTATGGCGAAAATCAAGAAGTTTTTGATAACTTTTGCTATCTTCTCCGAGCCAGGTATCATCCACCGGGTATTGCTCAATCAGACCGATCCATTCCTCCAGAATATTTTTACTTTCCTCTTCTTCAATATAAATAGCTTCTTTACTCCGATCAGGTATATTGGGAAAATCTTTTTTTAAGAAACCCAGACTTCCCCGGTCAAAATATTCCAGGGAAAGAGGATTTAATTTTCTACTTCTTTTAACCTCGGAGACAAATTTTAAACCCTTATTCTCTTTGAAAAAGACGACCATTATAAAGGGCAAAGAAAGAGCGGGAATTAACTCTACCTCCACCCGGGTAATCAGGCCCAGGGTTCCCTCGGAACCGATAAATAAATCAATTAAATCCATCCCCGGACGGGAGAAATAGCCGGCAGAGCATTTAATCGGGGGAGTAAGATAGGATGGAATTTTTATTTTTTTATTCTCAAACTCTATATTACCATTTTTATCGGCAAAATATTTGCCTCTTTCTATCTCTAAAACCTCTCCGGTGGAGAGAATAACCTTTATTTTTTTTACATATCCTCTGGTAGAACCAAAACGGTAACTGTATTCTCCTGAAGCATTGGTAGAAACGTTTCCACCGATAAAAGCAGTTCTCTCGGTAGGAAAAGGGGGATAAAAAAGATTGCGTTCTCCCAGTTCTTTTAAAAAATCTTCAATAAGCACGCCGCTTTGCAGAATCGCTCTTTTCCTTTGCGGGTCAATGGAGATAATCTTATCTAACCTTTCTACGGAAAGGATTGCTCCCTCAAGAGGAATTCTCCCTCCCACGGTCCCGGTTCCCCCGGCCGAGACGGTTAAAGGAATTTTTTTATCCCTGCACTCGGCAATTGCTTCAATGATCTCTTTTTCATCCTCGGGAATATAAAGAACTTCGGCCTTGCCTTCCTGGAGATTAGAACTATCCTCCAGGTAACTAAGCATCTCCTCAACCTTTCTCTTTATAATCATGTTTTCATTCCTGGTAAATATTCAGTAAAGTACGTTCCCCTTGTCATTACGAGCGAAGCGAAGCAATCCGACGAAGTCGTTGCGAGGAGCGATAGCGACGTGGCAATCTCATCTTTTTCATAGAAGCGAGGGATTGCCACGCCCTTCGGGCTCGCAATGACGTAGTTCACTGAGTATTTACCACTCCTAGCCTTCTTCCGTTTTCTTTTCTTTCTGTCTTTTTCTTAAGTATGCCGGGATATCCCGATCCTCTCCGTCAATGATAGTTGTTTCTACATCACCGAAAAGGCTTGGCTCCTTCTCCTTCTTTCCTTTTCTGGAGTGAGATTTCTTTTGCAAAGAAGGAGACATTTCCTTCTTATTGAAAAGTCCGGTGGCAATCACGGTAATTTTTATCTCATCATCCAAGCTCTGGTCAATCACCGCCCCAAAAATACTGTTTACCATCGGGGAGAGAGCGCTGTTAATCGTTCTGGCTGCATCTTTAACTTCATGAAGACCAAGGTCAGAGCTGCCAGCGATGCTTACCAAAACATTTTTGGCGCTACTGATTTCTATTCCCTCTAAAAGATGGTTGGTAACAGCTTCTTTCGCGGCACTTACCGCCCTTTCCGGCCCTTTGCCTCTGCCCACACCCATCATGCTTTCTCCTCCATTCTCCATCACTGCCCTGATATCGGCAAAGTCCAAATTGATTACCCCAGGTTGGGTGATCAGAGTGACAATAGAGGAGACACCCTGACACAAAATCCCGTCAATTTTTCTGAAAGCGTCAAGAATCGTAGTTTTTTTATCGGCAACCTCAAAAAGTTTTTCATTAGGAATATGAATGAGCGTATCGCTATTTTCTCTCAATTCAGAAAGCCCTTCTTCCGCCTGGTTCATTCGCTTTACTCCTTCAAAAGCAAAAGGTGTGGTTACTACGGCTACGATAAGAGCGCCCTGCTCGCGAGCAATTCTGGCTACAATTGGCGAGGCGCCGGTGCCGGTGCCTCCTCCCAATCCCGTAGTTAGGAAACAAACCTTTGCCCCTTTCAGGAGTTTGGCAATTTCTTCTTTATCCTCGTTTGCAGAAAATTTACCTTTCTGGGGATCCCCGCCGCAACCTGAGCCTCCGGTAATACGCAAACCAATCTGGACCTTAATCGGAACATTGCAATTTGCCAACGCCTGGCTATCGGTATTAATTCCGATAAGGTCCGCTCCCGAAAGCGATTCCGCCATTCTTCCCAGGGCATTACATCCGGCTCCGCCAACGCCGACAACTTTTATTTTAACAAACTTATCCAACCCTTCATCTACCTTAATCTTTAACATTATAAGTACGATAAATTATACCCCCCCTCCTCACATCCTCCCCCTCAAGGGGGGAGGAAAGAGGTGGGGGTAACTTTGAAATTCCATACAACAAGTTATAAAACCACGAATTTATCGAATTTTACGAATTAGAGTAATTCGCGTTAATTCGTGGTTGCTATTTAAAAGAAATCAGAAAATGTTTTCCTTACCTTTTTATAACACTTCACCAGAGGGTTGTTCTGGGAAAATCTTGGCCGGTGTCCTGCTTCCCTTCTCTTCTTGAGGCCGTAGTCAAGAAGCCCAACCGCGGTAGAAAAAATTGGACTATTGATAGTTTTTTCAAATTCCACGATATTGCGCGGTTTTCCGATGCGTACCGGCATTTTAAAAATTTTCTTGCCTAATTGCTCAATTCCTTTCAAGAGGGAGGTTCCTCCGGTAAGCACAACCCCGGCTCCAATGAGATTAGCATAGCCGCTTCGATCCAACATTTGTTTTGATAAAAAAAAGATTTCCTCAGCTCGAGGCTCGATAATTTCAGCCAGAGAGGTCAAACCTACCTTATAGAAGGATTTCCCCTCGCTATTTACCGTAGGGATTTCCAGTTTATGGTCAGTAATTAAAGATTCCAAACACCAGCCATAGTTTTTTTTCAATCTCTCACTCTCGGTTAAAGGCACTCTTAAGCCAATGGCCAAATCATTAGTAATATGGTCTCCGCCCAAGGGTAAAACACTTATTTCTTTAATTACTCCGTTAAGGTAAATAGCCATCTCCGTCGTTCCGGCACCAAGGTCAAGGAGTAATACTCCGATTCCCTTCTCCTCCTCAGTAAGAACGCTCTCGGCGCTGGCCAATGCGCCCAGATGGATGGCGTCAAGACCAAAACCAGCTTCGGAAATGCTTTTTTCCACATTATGAATAGGATTTTTTTCTCCGGTGACAAAGAAAACCTTTGCTTCTAATTTTTTCCCAAACATCCCTATAGGTTTTTCAATCCCTCCCTGACTGTCAACAATGTATTCCTGGCAGATACCATCAATAAGTTGCCGATCCGTTGAGATTGAAGAAGCTTTTGCCATCTGGATGCTATTATCCACATCTCCCTTTAAAATCTCCTGATTTTTATTGGAGATTTCCACCGTTCCCTGGCAGTTTATCCCCTTAACATGATTGCCGTTAATATTTACAAAAAGGCTATGCGCGGTGAGATTTTTCGGCCGTTCCGCTTCCTCTACCGCCTTCTCTATGCTGGCGATGCTTTTCTTTAAATCTATAATGACTCCTTTCTTCAAGCCGGAAAAAGAAACCAGCCCAACCCCGAGAATCTCACCTTTACCTTTTTCGGATTCTCTTCCGAGGAGCACGCAGGTCTTGCTTGTCCCCAAATCTAATGCCGTAACAAAATCATCTCTCATACTCTATTTTGGACGCAGATAACTTCAGGATAAAATCAGGATTAAAGCAAGTATTCAAACTTAAGTATTAAGCATTAAGTATTAAGTTACTTATTCCTTACAAGTTATAAAACCACGAATTTATCGAATTTTACGAATTAGAGTAATTCGCGTTAATTCGTGGTTAGAAAAAGGAAATTCCTATGCAATGTACTTATCACTTACTACTGAATTTAATCTGCGT
>Ga0066644_10001630_pt1 | contig 12320 bp, 10 predicted proteins | sample CryGeyCG2114_020_FD_62735 | JGI IMG/M metagenome (GOLD analysis project Ga0066644, IMG submission 62735) | Groundwater microbial communities from aquifer - Crystal Geyser CG15_big_fil_post_rev_8/21/14_0.20 | ecosystem: Environmental > Aquatic > Deep subsurface > Groundwater | place: USA: Utah...
AAAATTTTCCAGCTTTCCTGTAGATGGTAAAAAATTATTATTTGAATCTTCTGCATATATTCTGCACTCAAGTGAATGTCCATTTCTAATAATATCATTTTGTTTAATATCTAATGTTTCACCATAAGCAATTTTGATTTGCTGTCTTACCAAATCTACACCGGTTATATACTCAGTTACAGGATGTTCAACTTGAATTCTTGTATTCATTTCAAGGAAATAAAAATTCTTGTTTTTATCCATTAAAAATTCCACCGTACCGGCATTATAATACTTGCTTGCTTTTGCAGCATTCAATGCTGCAGTAGTTATTTTACTTCTAGTAATTTCATCAACAAAAGAAGATGGGGATTCTTCTATAATTTTTTGATGTCGTCTTTGTATAGAACATTCTCTTTCAAATAGATGAATATAATCACCATATTTATCACCTAAAATTTGGACTTCAATATGGCGGGGATTTTCAATGAATTTTTCTAAATAAACTTTATCAGAACCAAAAGAATTTTTTGCTTCTCTTTTTGTTGAAGTCAATAAATCTTCAAATTCTTTTTCACTATAAACAATACGCATTCCCTTTCCCCCACCACCTGAAACAGCTTTTAATAATATGGGGAAACCAATATCTTTTGCTTTAGATATTCCCTCTTTCAAAGTTTTAATAGGGGTAATAGTACCGGGAACAATTGGGATATTATTTTTTTGCATCAATTCTCTGGCTGCAGTTTTATTGCCCATTAGTCTAACAGATTTCGATGATGGTCCGATGAATGCTATTCCACTTTCTTCAACATTTTTTATAAATGAATAATTTTCAGAAAAATATCCGTAACCCGGATGAATTGCATCAGCTCCTATTTTTTTTGCAAGGTTTATTATTTTATCAGCATTCAGATATGATTCAGATGATTTTGCTCCGCCAATTAAATAAGATTCATCTGCTAATCTGGTGTGAAGAGAAGTTTTATCTGCTTCCGAATAAATTGAGACAGACCTTATGTTTAGTTCTTTGCAAGCTCTAATTATTCTAGCTGCAATTTCTCCCCTATTAGCAATTAATATTTTCTTGAACAATTTAATCCCTAATTTAATTCTGCAATTGTTATACCATCACCGCCAATCTCAATTGGAGCAGAATAAAATGTTTTTACATTTTCTGATTTACTTAATATTTCTCCAACTAATTTTCTTAATACACCTGTACCTTTACCGTGTAATATCTCTACTTTTTGCTGACCAGAAAAATACGCTTCGTCCATAAATTTTACAACATTGTATTCAGCTTCATCCGGTCTTTTTCCTCTTATATCTAATCTTACTTTTATTTCAGAAACATCAAAATGATATTTATAAGCTATTGTTTTGTCTTTAACTTTTTGTGTTTTTACTATTGATTCTAAAGATGTATTGATCTTTAAGCCGCCTGTTAGTATTGTAGCATGTTTTTTAGAACTATTTATTTCAATAATTTCACCGATAGTATTTGAATCTTTTATCTTCACCCAATCACCAAGCTCCAAAATAGTATTATCAATTACCTCCTCTTCTATCTGCTTTTCTATTTTTGTAGTTTCTTTTAATTTGTTAATAGTAGTTTTTGATTCTTTAATCGCACTTTTTTCAGCTTTTGTTTCCTTTATTTTTTTAACTACACTTTCAATTTCTTTATTCATCTCTTTTAGATAAACATCAGCATCTTTTTTAGCTTTATTTATAATTTCATTTTTTTCATTTTTTAACTTATTGATATTAGTTTCATATAAATTAGATAATCCTTTTAATCTTGCATTTTCAATTTCCATGTATTTTAATTTCTGACTTAACATTAAGTTTTTCTTCTCTATTTCTGTAAGAAACTTTTCAACTTTGTGTTTATCTGGGTCTAAATTTTGTTTTGCTATCTTAAAAAATTTTTCATCGAAACCAAGTCTTTTTGCAATTTCGAATGCATAACTAGAACCCGGTAAGCCTTGTTTTAAAATATAAGTTGGTTTTAGATTCTTCTGATCAAATTGCATTGATGCATTTTGAATAGCATTAATTGAATCAGCCAATAATTTTAAGTTACCATGATGCGTAGTTGCTAAAACTACTGAATTTATTTTTTCTAATGTTAACAAAATAGCTGATGCAAGCGCTGAACCTTCAATTGGATCAGTACCAGTACCAATTTCATCCAGTAGTATTAATGAATCTTTACCTGCTTGACTAATTATATTGTTAATATTTTTTAGATGCGAACTAAATGTTGAAAGATCATCTTCCAGTGATTGCTCATCTCCTATATCAACATAAATATTTTTGAATATCCAGAAGTTTGAATCCGGACCAGCCGGAATATGTATCCCGGATTGCACCATTAATGATAGTAGTCCCAATGTTTTTAGTACTACTGTTTTTCCACCTGCATTTGGACCGGTTATAATTATTATTTTATCATTTTGAATTTTAAGATCTAACGGTACCGCTTTTGTAAAACCTAATCTTTGTAAAAGTAAAGGATGCTGTCCATTAATAACTAAAAATTCTTTATCAATATTTATTGAAGGGAAACTCCCTTTAATTTCAAATGAATATTTTGCCCTTGCAAAAATAGAATCAAGATAGGTGATGATATCTAAATTCTGTTTGAGTTCATTTTTTACTTCACCTATTTTTTTTGTAAGCGATTTTAAAATTCTTTCAATTTCTCTTCTTTCAGAGAACTTAAGAGTTATTATATCATTGTTTAATTCTAATGTCTGGCTTGGTTCAATATAAACTGTTTGACCCGTTGCTGATTCAGAATGGATAAAACCTTTTATATGTCTTTTATGTTCTGCTTTAACTGGTAATACAATTCTTCCATCTCTTAGTGTAACATAATCTTCCTGAACAATATCATTCTTTTCTAAACTCTTTATAATTCTCTGTACAGATTTTCTTAGTTCATCTTCTTTTTCTTTTATCAGTGATCTTATCTTATTTAATTCTGTACTGGCCGAATCTTTAACCTCTCCATTAGGTTTTAATATTTTCGTAATATGTGATTCAAAAAGTTTATCAATAAATAATAATTTACTTTGCTCATATAATCCTTTAGCAATTTCCAAATGATTTTTTATATAATTAAAAACAGCTCTGGATATTTCCATTAGTTTAAGGATCTGTAATATTTTTTTCTCCACTAATATTGATCCTTCAATAGCACTTCTGGAAATACTTTCATTTAGATCAACTAAATATTCAATAGGAATATTATTATCCTCTATTAAAATTCTTTTAGCTTCTATAACTAGATTACCCTCACATAGGATTTTCTCTTTTGATGTAAGTGGTTTTAACTTCAGTATATGATCTTTACCATTTTCCGTAGAGCAGTATTTTTCAATAAGCTTTAGTACTTTGTCAAATTCTAATTTTCTTAAAAGTGAACTCTCCATTTGTTAAAGTGGGTTATTCCCCTTTGAATAGTTATCAAAAAATTTTTTTGGTGCTGGTGTGTAATCATTAAGCAAGTTTACTGTCTCTGGCAATATATTATAAATTGTTTTATAAAAAGCAGAGCCTTTTGTTGTAGATTCTTGTGGTAATCCAAACATGCTTAGAATAAAAAATATTGCACTTAAAAAAAATAATAATTGAGCAGAACCTACTACTGCCCCTAATAATTGGTTAATAAGATTGTTTACTTTGTCAAAAGGTTGTACTAATCTTTTTATTAGGGCAAAGACCCCAATTATAAAAAAGAAAATAAGCAAAGCGCAAAGAATTTTAGAAAAATAACTTTCCAGATTAGTAGAACTTGATAATAAATTTCCAATATACTCAGCATATTTTGCTGATAAATAAATTGCTAATGTTAAACCAATTAGTCCAATAATTTTTCTTATAATACCGTCTTTATAACCAAGTGCAAAACCGATTAAAAATACAGCAAATATAATAATATCTAAAATATTCACTAATTTCCTAAATAATTAGTGACAATTTCTTTTACTTGCTTACCATCAGCTTTCCCTTTTAACTCTTTCATTACCGCCGGCATTAATTTTGGGAAATCTTCTTTATTTTTAGCATCAAGTTGAGCAGCTAAGTTTTTAACAACTTCTTTAATTTCATCAATTGAGAGTTGCTTTGGCAGATATGATTGAAGTATTTGTAATTCTAATTCTTCTTTTTGTGCTAGTTCTTCTCTCCCGGCATTTCTAAATTGTTCTATAGAATCTTTTCTCTTTTTTGCAGCAGTTGACAACAACTTAATCTCTTCTTCTTCGTTAAATTCTTTTCCTGATCCATTTTTTTCAAATTCAATTATTAAAGCTCTAATTGAACGGATTGTCTGGAGTTTTAATTTATCTCCATCCTTAATGGCAAGTTTTAGGTCTTCATTTATTTTATCTTTCAGTTTCATTTTTTGTCCTATAATTAAAAAAGGCAGAATAGTATAAACAATTCTGCCTTATAAAAATAAATAAAAAAGTACTTAAGTTAAATTTTGAGAGTTGTAGAGTAATTTAATCTTAAACAATAAGCTTTTCTAAGTTGTTGCTGAATATCTGTAACTAATCCCATATCAGCATTTGTATCTACACGTAAAGAAACAATTACATTTGGTAATGCTTGTCTCTTAGCGTACATAATCGGTTCAACATCATCTAATGTAACAAGGTTATCGTTAATTTGAATTCTAGAATCATAACCAACCCAGATATAAGATATCAGTCTTTTGTTCTCTATTTTCTCTATAGCTTTTGCCTCTGGTAATTTAAATTTTACCAAAACATCTACTTCTCTTAAAGTAGTAGTAACCATAAAGAATAGAAGAAGCATGAAAACAATATCCGGCATTGATGCAGTTGGTATTTCTTGTTTTGTGTTAGCTCTTCTTTTTTCAAAAGTCATTTTATTATCCTTATAAAATTATTTTTTCACTGCTTCAGGTTCAGCAAGTGATATAATAATCGGAATTTTTGCTTGCACTTCTTTTTGTTGCGTTTCTACAAGGTCGTTATATTTTTTACCAAAATTGGTATTTGAATATTCATCTCTAACTTCAAAATAAGCCTGCTTAATTTGATCCAAAGATTGAATATAAATATCATATTTTGTTTTTCTATCAGTTTTTACTGAAACTATAAGTTTCTTATTTGATGGGAGTTCAATTTTAGAAATAATTCTAGCTTTTAAGTTATCTTTAACCTGAAAAACTGAAATTACTTTATTATCTAAAAGGACATCACCATTTGCATTAATAAGTATTGCAGCCATTCTGCTTTTCGGTACTTCAACATTTTTAATATCTTCAACATATTCAGGTAATGTTAGGCCAATACCGGTGTCAACATCTATAACAGTTGCAACTAAGAAAAATAATAAAAGCAAAAACGCAATATCAGCCATAGAACTTGTTGGGATGGCTGCTTCTGCTATTTTTTTCTTTTTAATCATTGCTATTCTTCACCTAAAAAATTAATTAATGAGAAAATATTTAGGGCTAAATTATTTTTGCTTGTATTCGTATAAAGCATCAATTAATTGTACTGAACTCTCTTCCATATCTCCAACTAATTTATCAATTTTTGAAATAAAGAAGTTGTAAAATACTTGAAGAATCATAGCAACTACAAGACCAAATAGTGTTGTTAAAAGAGCAACTGAAATACCGTCTGCAACAATTGCAGGTGATATTTGTGCCGCTTCTTTAATAGAATCGAATGCAGTGATCATACCCTGAACAGTACCGGTAAAACCAAGCATAGGTGCAATAGTAATAAAAGTTGAAATCCAGATCATTCCTTTTTCAAGAAATCCCATCTCAATTCCACCATAAGCCATAATTGCTTTTTCAGCAGCGTCTAAACCTTCATCTGCTCTTAATAAGCCTGCATGAAAAACTGATGCTACTGGACCTCTTGTGCTTGCACAAAGATCTTTAGCTTCTTCAACTCCACCTTCTTTTAATGAAGTGGTAACTCTGATAAGAAAATCTTTTGTATTGACTCTGGCTCTTGAAAGAGTCCAGAATCTCTCAAAACAAAAAGCAAGCCCTAATATTAAACTTGCCAAAATAGGATGCATAAATAATCCGCCAGCTTCATATTTTGACGCCAGCCAATTTAAAGCTCCAGAATCATTTGTAGCTTGTGCTATAATGTGTGTAACTGATGATATCAATCCAAGTATGTCCATTTAGAATAACCTCCAAAAATTAATTGAATGATCGTTAAAGGAGTGGATAAAATCCATAATTATAAAAAATAATGTTATTAGAATAATTAAATATAAAAACAAAGTCAATATAAGAATATTTCATTTTTTTAGACAAATAAATATAAAAATTTATTTGTCTTATTCTATAAAAATATTAATACCATTTTAATAATATGATATCAATATTCCTATTTACACTTACTAATCTTTTAAATTTCTCAATATCGCTATAACCTTTTGTCCCTCTGTAATGATAGGGATAAACGACTTTTGGTTTAAATTCTAATACTGCAGATGTAGCTTGTTCAACAGTCATTGTGTAGGGCAAATTCATACATACAAAAGCATAATCTATATTTTTTAATTCTCTCATTTCCTTAATATCTTCTGTATCACCGGATATATAGATTCTTTTATCACTCATTGTAACAACATATCCGTTCCCTTTTCCCTTTTCATGGAATTTTAATCTATCTTCTGTAAGATTATACATTGGAATTGCTTCAATTAGTATATCACCAATTTTAATATTTTCTCCATTATTCAGTATTGTTCCAAACCCCAATTCATCAATTACATTTTTAGGACCAATAATTTTTAGATCATCATTCTTTAGTTTATTAACTGTTTCAGGTTTGAAATGATCTCCATGAATATGTGTAATCAATATAATATTTGCTTTTTGATATGCTTGATATGCTGATATATCTTGAACAGGATCTACATAAATAGATTGTGTTTCATTCGTTATTATAAATGAAGCATGATTTATAGGAATAAAATTAATTGGAGATGTATCATATATTTGTGAATATCCAAATACATTTAAACAATATATTATTATGAAAATTCTTAAAGGCTTCAAATTTTCTCCTCTAATACTTGAAGATATAATTATAAATTTAAGCAAAAGCGCTTTCTTCACCGGATTCATTTATAAATACACAAGAAGTTTTTGTAATATTGGTCGCATTTCTCATAAATTCCAGTTCGGATGTACCTGAGAAACCTAAAATATTTATGTCAGCAAGTGGAGCTGTTTTTAATGTTTCTTTAAAAGATCCGGTTAAAACAAATAATTCAGTCATTGATGGAAGTCTTGCTTGATCACTTAATCTTTCTAAAAAAATGTTTATTCTTCTTATTTCACTTTTATCATTTGCAACTGATATTAGGTTAATTTTTCCTTCCCAATTGCGTTGAATCTGTAGCGTAATTAATATTGCCAAATTCCAATTTGGACTTTTATCCCTTAGCCAAAGATTTATTGTCTTTTGCATTCCAAATGCTTTTTTAGGATGTTGCCTCAATAAAATTAATCCCAGATCATTATCACTATTAGCAAATTTCATTAATTCTTTAATAATTTTATCATTCTCAGATTTTTCACCAATAGTGAGAAATAAAATATTTGGTTTGAACATACCGGCTTTTAATGTTTGCAAAACTAATTTAGCACCGTGTAAAAAATCTCTGTCTTCAATTAAAGTATGATTAACAAATAAATTACTATCCGATTTAATAGGTTCAAGTAATGTTTCCAAACTTTCTTTTTTAGCTTCATCAATTTTAGATGTTACATTAAATACAAATAAACTGCCTGAAGGATAAATTATATTTCTAATGAAGAGTAAAGAACCTGCCCAAACATTTGGATCATCAATGGGTACTACTAAATCAGGCTTCCAGGATATTTGATTCTTAGGAAGTTTCATAGCAATTCTAGTAGCTTTCTCTGCAATTGCAATGAACATCCCACCTCTAATATCCCCACCTTTATGTGTCTTTAATTCTCTTCTTTCCAGAGTTACATATAAAATTGAAATTATAATTAGTGCAATAATGCTGAATACAGAATTGATTAGGAACATCATAAATAAGCAGCCAAGAGCTCCAACTAAAGGAACAAACTTAGGAATCTTAAATGTAGGCCTGAAGCTGATTATATTCATACTTTGCTGAATAAAAACTACAAGGTTTAGCATTCCATAAGTAATAAGGAAGAACATCGTAATTAGAATTGCAAGAAAATTTAAATTGCCAAGTATTAAACAAATTTCAACAATAATTCCGGAAAATATAATTGCATTTCTTGGTTCATTATTTTTAGTCTTAACTGAAAAGAATTTACTAAAAGGAACAATTTTAGTTTCTGCAAGTGCTTGTAAAATTCTTGGGGCTCCAACCATACTGCCTAATGCAGAAGATAATGTTGCTCCCATAATACCTAATATTACAGCAGGTCCCCAAAATGATCTATCAACCATTATCATTTGATTACTTCTTAGTTCTTCCGGAGTTGCAACAATAGTCAGTAAATAAGCTAGTCCAATGTAAATAATCATTGTTACAAAAATAGAAGACATTGTGCCTAATGGTATAGATTTTCTTGGATTTTTAAGATCTCCTGACATATTTGCACCTGCCATAATTCCAGTGACTGCAGGAAAAAAGATTGCAAAGACTAACCAAAAATTACCATCTTCAAATTTTCCAAAGGATGGTGCATGGGTAGTAATACTATATGGACTAAACAAAAAAGATACTAGTGAAATACCAATAATTGTCATTATAACATATTGAATCTTTATTGCAAAATGGGCACTAGTATAACTTACACCTAATAATAATATCCAAGCAGTTGATGAAACCAGTAAAACTGAATGAGAAGGAAAAACTAAAAGCCAAGCTTCGGTAAATCCTATAATATAAAGTGCTGCTGAAAGTGTTTGAGCAATGTATAAAGATATTCCAATGCTGCCACCAGCTTCCAGTCCAAGAGATTTTGCAATAATAGAAAATGCTCCACCTGAACCGATTCTAATATTCGTAGTTATCGATGACATTGACAAACCTGTACATATTGTTACAGAATTAGCCAACACAATTATCAATATTGCACCAAGAAAACCGGCATTACCCACAACCCAACCGAGTCGTAGATACATAATTACACCAAGGATGGTCAAAACATCAGGAGTAAACACACCCCCGAATGTTCCAAACTTTTTAACTCCGGTTTTAATCTGCGTTTCTTTTGAACCTGAACTTGGGATTATGTTTTTAATTTTATTTGTAAAAGTTTTTAATTCCATATACCTAATTATATAAATAATTAATTAATAATGAACTTTGCAATTACAGGGAAATGATCACTATATCCACCGAGATAATTCTTACCTCCATAAGTTGGAAAAGGAGAACCCTTATACTTACCACTATCTTGAATAATAATTTCCGGTTTAAATATCTGAAATGATCCTAATAAATAAGTAAAACTATCTTCTGTAATTAAATTTTTAGAAATTAAAAACTGATCTAGCATATTCCATTCTTTTCTAAAACTTAAAGAACCATATCCTTTTACTGCAAGATCATAAGCTAAATTATAAAGAAAAACATTACTTGAATCTTCATATTTCATTAAGTACGATGGAACAGGTTTAGCATTTAATACTTGGATAAATGATCTGTCTGTAGGTGTATCATTAAAATCGCCCATTACTAAAATATTAAAATTCTTATTTATGTTTATTAATTCTTGAATGGAATTTTTTAGTGTTTGAGCAGCAACAAATCTATTCTTTTCAGATTTTTCTAGTCCTCCCCTTCTGGAAGGCCAATGATTAACAAACACATAAATACTATCATTATTTTTTGATTTTAATAAAACTTGCAAAATATCCCTTGTCGGGTAATGTGTCGGAAGTTCTACTGAAATTGCTTCAACAGAAATTAGAATGAATTCATCTTTGTTATAAATTAGTCCGTTGTCAATCCCTCTTTTATCTGGAGATTCTCTATAAGCTACTCCATAATTTTTCTTTTGAAAAAATTTATTTAACATTAAGTCAACTAATGTCTGATGTTCAACTTCACACATGCCTAAAATATCCGGTCCATCCTTGTCACTCATTTTTTTAATAACTTCTGACATATTCTCAAGTTTATGAAGTAATCTCTTTTCAGTCCATTCTTTTGCTCCCTCTGGTGTAAATTCATAGTCATTTTTATTCAGATCATGTATAGTATCAAACAAGTTTTCCATATTCCAGAACGCAAAAGTTAGAGTATCTTTTTTTATATTTTGAGGGGAAACAATACTAGCAAAACTTACAGCTAATACTAAAACTAAAATATATTTTTTCATCTTTTTATATTTCCAATCTTGTTAGTACACCATGTAGTTTGTTGTATGGCAAAGTATAAAAATTAACAAATGAAGGTGACATTTTCTTTAAGAATGCAAAAACTTTAAGTAAAGGATTCTTTGTAGAAATTTCATCAACTCCGTAATAAATAACTTTTTCTTTTATATTATTTTTCTTAAGCATTGATTGAATATCAATTATTTCCATATAGCCATGATCAATTTTGATTCCGGATAATCCGTGAGCAAGGTTATCAATTTTTTCAAAATTCATACCATAGGGTTTTTCTGTTGTTCTAATTGATACTAAAATATTATTCTCATAAACAATATTAGACCTCAGCATACAGTGAACAATATATGGTGGAATTTCTTTGAAATTTCTAGTAAAGAATAATGCAGTTCCTTTAATATTATTACCCTTCCCATATATTTGGTTATAACTAAATAAGAAAGTATCTATTGGCAAAGCACGAAATGATTTTCTAATTGATTTATTTCCTCTTGCCCAAAGTTGGATTATAATAAACGGTAATAATGCTATAATTATTGACCAATATCCTCCGTGAGGTATTTTATCAAATAATGCTATGAGAAAAATTGTCGATACGATCAGTACAACATACGTAACTGACATTTTAAAATATTTTTTTTGAAATTTGAATATCCATATCATAAAAATACTGCTTATAACCATTGAAGCAGTTACTGCAAATCCATATGCTGCTGCAATATTTCCTGATTTTTTAAATGAGATGATCATAAAAAGAACTGCAATAAGTAAACCCCAATTTACAGCTCCGATATAAATCTGAGATTTAAATTGAGTTGATGTAAATTTTATTTTCATCAAAGGAAACATTCTAGTTGTAATACCTTGATAAACCAAGGACATAATTGCTGTTATCATTGCTTGAGATGCAATTATAGTAGCAAATAAAGTTAAAATTAAAAATGGGATATAAATTATATTTGAGATAGATTCAATCATTGAGAAGAGAATTAAATTTGTATTTCCTGTTGAAACTACATAAGCTCCTTGTCCAAAATAATTAATAAGAAGAGCAAAGAATACAAAATACCAAGCATGTTTTATTGGTTTTGCACCCAAGTGTCCCATATCAGCATAAAGTGCCTCTCCTCCGGTTGCACAAAGAATTACTTCACTTAAAATAAAAAATCCGGTTAATCCGTTATTTGCCATAAATTCAATTGCATAATGTGGGCTAACAGCAGTTAATATTTGGGGAGCTTCAATTATATAAATCATACCCGAAATAAAAAGAGAAGCAAACCATAAGATCATTATTGGTCCAAATGAAGAGGCAACTTTATCAGTACCTAAAAACTGAAATGAAAAGAGTAAAACTGTTATAATACAAGTAATTAGTATAATTGTATTAATACTTATATGACCAATCAAAGGGATTAATTCTAAACCTTCAACGGCTGATAAAATACTTATTGCCGGAGTAATTACTCCATCTCCCATTATCAATGAAACTCCAATAACACCTAAGAATGTCGCAAAAACAATTTTTCTTCCGGATTTTAATGAATCCAAAAGAATTTCTTTCAATACAATAATTCCACCTTCCCCCTTAATACTTAAACTCATAGCGAGCCAAGCATATTTAACTGTTACTAAGATTATAAGAGTCCAAAAAAGAAGTGAAAGGACTCCCATTAAATTTTCTATAGTAGGTGCTGTAATTGCAAAAATTATAGTTAAAGTATAAATAGGACTGGTACCAATATCCCCAAATACTAATCCGGCTGCTTTTGTAATATCTTTGAAAGATGAGAATTTATTAGTTGATTTAAGCATAACATTTCATTAAAAGTAAATATAGATTAAATTAATGATGTTCTGTAATGGTAATTAAATTATTATATAATATTGATAGTTAAAAATATACAATTATTTTTCTAAATCATCATTCAAAATATACTATTATATTAAATGCTATATTTTCTT
>Ga0066644_10001632_pt1 | contig 12318 bp, 9 predicted proteins | sample CryGeyCG2114_020_FD_62735 | JGI IMG/M metagenome (GOLD analysis project Ga0066644, IMG submission 62735) | Groundwater microbial communities from aquifer - Crystal Geyser CG15_big_fil_post_rev_8/21/14_0.20 | ecosystem: Environmental > Aquatic > Deep subsurface > Groundwater | place: USA: Utah...
CGTGTTGGTGCTGTTTGGCGGGGGGTTGGCCCTAGCGTCGGCGGTTTCCGCGTCGGGTCTGGCCCTGTGGCTCGGACAGCAGCTCGTTGCGGTCGGTGGCATGAATGCGATCCTTCTGATTGTTGTGGCTACAGCACTGGTTATTTTCATCACAGAGCTGACCAGCAATCTGGCAACAACTGCCACCTTCCTGCCGGTGATCGCAGCGATTGGCGTCGAAACTGGACAAGACCCGCTGGTCTACGTTATTCCGGTTACACTGGCGGCGAGTTGCGCTTTCATGCTCCCGGTCGCGACGCCGCCCAATGCCGTGGTGTTCAGTTCCGGCATGGTGTCCATTCCGGCCATGGTCAGGGTCGGCCTGATCCTGAACATTATCGCAGTAGCGGTTTTGAGCGTTGTTGCCTTGCTGGTTGCGCCTCGGGTTTTTTGAAATGACCGTCAACTGATACCGGCTTGAGCCGGGGGATCGGGGGTTTATTCCAACGGCTGACAAGTCGTCCGTTGGCCGTTTCACAATAAGTTGGCCGGGCTCGTATCGAATAGAGCCGCATGAACGAGCCTTTGCCGTTTTGCAGCCTGTGGTGATAAGAAATCTCTTCCGCTAATCGAAACTCTACCGCAGTGGTTATGCCCGGCTTTGAATAGCCCCTAGATTTGTAGACGCCTTCTTCCCTTATTTTGAGGCAAGGAGGCCGGGATGGGCAGGATGCCACGGACTGATGACGGAAGCGGCGTTACTGCTCGCCTTCTCACTGGGAGCAGCTTTGGTTCTTGCAGACATGGCTCCGGCTTCGGCCATTGCGGTGGTCGCGGCGTTGTTTCTATCCATGAAGCGGAGGCTGCACCAATGGATCGAACGGCTCGAGCTGGAGGCTCTGCTCAAGCTCGCGCTCATTTCTGTGGTCATTCTGCCGCTTCTACCGGATCAGGGCTACGGACCCGGTTTGACGCTCACCCCCTCCAAGTCTGGTGGGCAGTCGTTGTGGTGGCGGGTTTGTCTTTCTTCGGATATGCCGCAATCCGGCTGGGAAGTGCGCAGCTAGCTGTCGTTTCTCAAGACGTTGTTCAGTTGGCTGAGCCAAATCGCTGGCGGCTTTCGGTTGAGAGCATAATGCGGGCTGGCGGTGTTGTACCAGTGCAGATATCGGCTGAGGTCGCGGTTGCGGCTGTCTGATGATCTGTAGGTGCTTTTTATGTGCGGACTCCCCTTCAAACAGGCATTGGCCAGCGCCCGGCATCACCGCTCTTCCGGCTCTGAATCACCCGCCATTGCCGGAGCTGGACCAATTGCCCAAAAGCCTGATCTTGCCCGGCGGCAGCCATATCTGGACGCAATGCCGGAAGGTGCGTATTTGCGGGTTTGTTGTCAATATTCCTATACCTTGGCGGTACGCAGGCGCAATGAGTTGAGGACCACCGATATTGAGGAGGCACTCATGGCAAAAGCCGCGAACATGGGGCTGATCAGGATGCCGAAGACGGGGAACAGGATACCCGCCGCGATCGGCACTCCGGCTGTGTTGTAGATGAGCGCAAAGAACAAATTCTGCCGGATATTGCTCATCGTGGCACGTGCCAGCCGCCGGGCGCGGACAATGCCGTCGAGATTGCCTCTCACCAGCGTAATTCCCGCCGATTCAATGGCGACATCCGCGCCGGTTCCCATGGCAATGCCGACATCGGCCTGAGCCAGAGCCGGCGCATCATTTACACCATCGCCCGCCATCGCGACCTTGCAGCCCCTGTCTTGCAGTTCGCGAATGATATCAGCCTTGCCGGCGGGCAATACATCTGCCCGGATCTCGTCAATTCCAAGTTTCGCGCCAATCGCTTTTGCAGTGCGTTCATTATCGCCTGTCGCCATTATGATCCGGAAGCCGAGCGTGTGCAGGGCTTTCAAGGCCGCAGGCGTGCTCTCCTTGATCGGGTCTGCGACGCTGACAAGACCAGCAATCGCCCCCTCAACCACGATGAACATGACCGTTTCACCGTCATCGCGGCGCGCATTTGCGGTACTGGCATGACGTTGGCTTTCCAGCCCCATATCGGCCATGAGGCGGGCATTCCCCAAGGCGATTTTTTGCCCATCGACGACGCCCTTCACGCCTTTTCCGGTGATGGCCTCGAAATCCTCTGCCGTGGAAATTGAAACGCCGCGTTCCTCTGCACCGCGCACGATGGCTTCGGCGAGCGGATGTTCAGAGCCGCGCTCCAAAGAGGCTGCAAGGCGCAGCACTTCGTCTTCGTCATGACCCTCTTCCGGTAATACCACGACGAGTTTCGGCTTGCCTTCGGTCAGCGTTCCGGTTTTGTCGACAATCAGGGTATCAATTTTCTCGAACCGTTCGAGAGCTTCCGCATTCTTGATCAAAACGCCGGCCTGGGCACCGCGCCCCGTTGCCGTCATGATTGACATTGGCGTTGCCAGTCCCAAAGCGCAGGGGCAGGCAATAATCAGAACCGCGACTGCGGAAATCAGGGCATAGGACAACGCCGGGACTGGCCCCCAGATCGACCAGGCGATGAACGCAATCATGGCGATTCCAATGACCACGGGCACAAAGATACCCGCGACCTGATCCGCATATTTCTGGATCGGTGCCCGGGAGCGCTGCGCATTGGCAACCATTTCGACGATTTGAGACAGGGTTGTATCGGCCCCTACACGCTCGGCTTCAATCACCAGGCTGCCCGTCCCGTTGATGGTTGCGCCAGTGACGGGATCTCCTGCGGTTTTTTCAACCGGCAAGGACTCTCCGGTGATCATGCTTTCGTCGATGGACGAATGTCCCTCCAGAACAACGCCATCGACCGGCACTTTCTCCCCCGGCCGCACCCGCAAATGATCACCGGCCTGTAAATCTTCGAGTGGAACTTCATCTTCAGTGCCATCGGCCCGGATGATGCGGGCTGTCTTCGCAGACAGGTCCAGAAGCGCCCGAATGGCCTTGCCGGTGCCTTCGCGTGCGCGAAGCTCCATCACCTGACCCAAGAGGACGAGAGTCACAATGACGGCGGCCGCTTCAAAATAAACGCCAACATGACCGTCGGCATCGCGAAACCCATCCGGGAAAATGCCGGGGAGCAACACAGCCACCACACTGAATACCCAGGCCGACACAACACCCATGGCAATCAGAGAGAACATGTTGAGCTTCATCGTGCGGAAGGAATTCCAGCCGCGTTCGAGGAAGGGCCAGCCGCACCACAGAACGACAGGTGTACCGAGGATCAATTCGATCCAGAGCGTTGCCTGTTCACCGATGATTTCACGAATGCCGGGAAAGCCGATCAGCGGCCCCATTGTCAGCACAAGCAAGGGGAGGGTCAGAGCGGTGCCGACCCAGAATCGCCGCGTAAAGTCAACCCGTTCGGGATTGGGCCCATCCTCCACCATTACTGCCGATTCCAGCTCAAGACCCATGCCGCACAGCGGACAGGCCCCGGGCCGCGTCTGGCGTATTTCGGGGTGCATAGGACAAGTATAGATCACGCCCTGATATCCGGCCGGGACGGTATCGTATTTCCCGCCTTCCGCGGCGGCCGTGGTCGTTTCCGCTGTGGCGCATGCCGAATGATCATGACCGTCCTTGCTGGAGGGATCAGCGGTTTGGCTTTCGGTATGTCCGCTACAACATGCCTGTTCTTTTTCACCTGTCATGATTCACGTTCCTTCGCCGGGCACCGGAATTTCGATCAATCCGGCTATCTGAGTGTCATCCTGCAGCTTCCAGTCACTGGAAGGTCAAGCGAAAGAATTCATCGCTTGTCCTGCAAGCGGCGTGAACCTGTTACGTTTCCGGCTCCTGCCCTGAAAGGCTGTCCATGATCGGACAGTCCGGCCTGTGGTCGCCTTCACATGAATTGATCAGTCGCGAGAGAACGCGCCGCACATCCAGAAGTTCGTTCAATTTGCGGTCAACATCCTCGATATGCCGGACTGCGAGTTGCCGGACTTCGGCACTGGTGCGCTCATCATCGTCATAAAGTGACAGGAGTTTCCGGCATTCCGATAACGAAAACCCAAGTGATCGTGATCGTGCGAGGAAGGCAAGTTTGTGAACATCCGCTTCGGAAAAATGCCTGTAGCCATTGCCTTTTCTGGCCGGCGAAACCAGTCCGATTTCCTCGTAATAGCGAATTGTCTTCGCGGGCAGCCCGGAGGCTGCAGAGGCCTGTTTCACGTTCATGACGTGGCTCCGGCATTGCCTTTGCGCAGTTCACGTTTTTGCATCGACCGTTTCAGCACAATTGACTGCCAGATCAGGAAGGCTGCCGGGATTACGAGCAGAGTAAGCACTGTGGCACTTGTCATGCCGCCCACCATCGGCGCTGCGATCCTCCGCATCACTTCTGAACCCGTCCCGGAACCCAGCATGATCGGCAGCAGGCCCGCAATGATTACCGCTACCGTCATCATGATCGGGCGGACTCGCATCAAAGCCCCTTCTACCACCGCTTCCCGCAGATCCGCGACGGTGATTTCCCGGCCTTCACCGGCCGCAATTTCGTGCCGCTTTTTTAGCGCCTGCTCGAGATAGACAATCATGATCACGCCAATTTCAACGGCGACACCGGCAAGCGCAATAAAGCCCACGCCAACGGCAACAGACATGTTGTAGCCCAGGATATCAAGGAGCCAGAGCCCTCCCACAATCGAGAGCGGCAAGGTGCCCAGTATCAACAAAACCGGGACGATTCGCTTGAAGTTGAGGAATAGCAGAAGGACGATAATGGCCAGGGTCAGCGGCACAACAAGCGACAAACGCTGTTGCGCCCTCTGCATGAATTCATACTGGCCTGACCAGTTGATGGCATAGCCGGGCGGCAGGTCAATCTGATCAGCGACAGCTTCCTGAGCTGCCGCAACATAGCTCCCGATATCGACGCCTGATATATCAATATAAATCCACCCGTTAAGGCGCGCATTCTCGCTCCGGATCACGCCCGGACCGTCAGATATCGAAATGTCAGCGACCCGCCCCAGCGGGATTTCTGCTCCCGTTGGTGTGATCATCGGCAAGGCCCGGATTTCGTCGGGGGAGCCCCGGTAATCCCGCGGATAACGAAGGTTGACAGGGTAGCGTTCCAGTCCCTCGACGCTCTCGGTAATGGTCATGCCGCCGATCGCGGTTCTGACAAAATCATGCACATCGGCGATATTCAGACCGAAGCGGGCGGCGTCTCTGCGATTGACGTCGATATTGATGAAGCGCCCCCCCGTCACTCTCTCCGCATAGACCGATGCCGTACCCGGAACCTCGCCGATCACGTCTTCGATCTGCTGACCAATTTCCGCGATGATATCGAGATCGGGGCCAGACACTTTTATCCCGACAGGGGTCTTGATTCCGGTTGCCAGCATATCGATGCGATTCCGGATCGGCATGATCCAGACATTGGTCAAGCTGGGGACATCGATGAGCGCATCCAGTTCAGCACGGATGTTGTCCATGGTTATACCGGGGCGCCACTCATCCCTTGGCCGGAGCTGGATCGTGGTCTCTATCATCGTCAAGGGAGCGGGGTCGGTCGCGGTTTCCGCACGACCGGCCTTACCATAAACGGTCAGGACTTCCGGAAGTGTCATGATGAGCTGATTGGTCTGCTGCAGGATTTCAGCGACTTCACTGACAGAGACACCCGGATAGGCGCTCGGCATATAGAGAAGATCGCCTTCATCAAGATCGGGCATGAACTCACTGCCCATGCGTGAGTAAGGAATATAGGCGCTTGCCAAGGCGATGGCGGCTACACCGATCATCAGCCAGGGATGTTTGAGAACGCCGCTTATAAACGGCCTGTACCCGGCAATCAGACCGCGATTGACCGGATTTTTGTGCTCGGGCATGATTTTTCCACGCACGAACCAGCCCATCAGGACGGGCACGAGCGTAATCGACAGGCCTGCTGCCGCCGCCATGGCGTAGGTTTTGGTATAGGCCAGAGGATGGAACATCCGGCCCTCCTGCGCTTCAAGCGCGAAGATCGGCACAAAACTGACCGTAATGATCAAGAGGGAGAAGAAAAGCGCGGGCCCTACCTCGCTTGCGGCTTCCGTGACGATTCGCCACCGGTTTTCCTTTGTCAGCGGTTCCCGCTCGATGTGCTTGTGGAGATTTTCAATCATAACGATGGCGGCATCAACCATGGCTCCGATGGCGATGGCGATTCCGCCGAGAGACATGATATTGGCGTTGATGCCCTGCATGTGCATGACGATGAAGGCCGCCAGAATGCCCACCGGCAAACTGAAGAGTACGACAAGCGACGAGCGAAAGTGGAAAAGAAAGAGCGCGCAGACAAAGATGACGATCAAAAACTCCTCGAACAATTTTTCTTTCAATGAATTAACAGCACGCTCAATCAAACCTGCCCGATTATAGGTCACGACGATTTCAACGCCCTCTGGCAGCGAGGCCTGCAGTTCCTGAAGACGTTGCTCGACGCGCCCGATCGTGGCCATGGCATTTTCGCCATAACGCATGATGACGACACCACCGACAGCTTCACCCTCGCCATTGAGCTCCCCGACACCGCGCCTCAGCTCGGGCCCGATCCGGATTTCAGCGATGTCTTCCAGCAGGATGGGCGTACCGTTTTCATTGAGGCCCACGGGGATGGCGCGCAAATCGTCCTCGCCCTGAATATAGCCCGATGCACGGACCATATATTCGGCTTCGGCCATTTCGATTACGCGCCCGCCGGTTTCCTGGTTGCCGCGCTGGATGGCCGTCCGCACATGCGAAAGAGGAATACCGTAAGCGCGCAAACGATCCGGGTCAGCGATGACTTGATACTGGCGCACCATGCCACCGATCGTGGCAACTTCCGAAACCCCCTCAATCGTCTGCAATTCATAGCGCAGGAACCAGTCCTGTATGCTTCTCAATTGTGAGAGGTCATGCTGTCCGGTCCGGTCAATGAGTGCGTATTGATAGATCCAGCCGACACCTGTCGCATCAGGGCCGAGGGCCGAAGAGGCCTCTTCGGGAAGGGTGGGAGCAACCTGACTCAGATACTCCAAAACGCGTGAGCGGGCCCAATACAGGTCGGTCCCGTCCTCGAAGATCACATAGACATAGCTGTCATTGAAAAAGGAATAGCCCCGAACCGTCACAGCGCCGGGCACTGCCAGCATTGCCGTCGTCAAGGGATAGGTCACCTGATCTTCGACAACTTGCGGTGTCTGGCCCGGGTAGGTCGTCTTGATGATGACCTGAACATCGGAGAGATCAGGGATGGCATCCAGCGGTGTGCGGGAAAGTGACCAGATACCGCCGGCAGTCAAAAACAGGGCAAGCAGTATCACGATCAGACGGTTTGAAATCGACCAGCGGATGATTGAGGTAATCATTGGTCCTCACCGTCATCAGAGGCGGACCCGGGTTGAGGCTCCTCTTCCCCTGGGCCGGCCCTATCGTCAGGGTCACCCTGATGAGATTCCAGAGAATCAATCGCACTGATGCGCCAGTTACCGCCGTCTTCGATCAATGAGAACTGAACCCGGTCACCGGCCGTGATTCCATCAAGCGATAGGCCCTCGATGGTTAAAAAGGACATGGTCATGGCTGGCCAGCTGAGCGCCGCAATGGGGTCGTGCGTAATATCGATCATACCGTGACCGGCCATCAGGGAATTGACAATGCCGGTGCCTTCGACGGGGACGGATGCCAGGGATGGGTCCGTTTGATGGCCTGAGCCGCCAATTTCACCGGGCGGGCTCATCCGCAACATAACGCCTTGCAGGCTGGCTTCGGAGTCGATCAGGAACTGGCTGGACACAACCACCAGCTCACCCTCAACGAGACCGGAGAGTATCTCCACCATGCCGCCAGATTCGCCCCCAGTGACGATCCGCGCCGGCCGGAAGCGACCGTCGCCGTCATAAATGATGACCCGTTCTGACTGCCCCGTTCGTATTACCGCCTCCCTCGGCACCATCAGGACATTCGTCCTTGGATCGGCTTCGATCACGGCATTGACATATGCGCCGGGCCGCAAGCCAAGATCCGCATTTTCCAGACGGATTCTGACCGGAATTGTGCGGCTTTGAGGATCTACCGCCGGGTAGATATATTCGACCTGCCCTGTCCATTCGCGGCCCGGCTGCGCGCTGGTTGAAATACGAACCACATTGCCGGGTTCGATCTGTGCGATGCGGTCTTCGAATACATCGGTGATCACCCAGATTTCAGAGAGATCGGCGATGGTCATGACCGGGTCGCCTGGTCTGACAAACGCCCCCTCCCTGACGGACAATTCTGTAACGATACCGGCCTGCGGTGCGATTACGCCTGTCAGGGCCGCTGCCGTTCCGCGGCGGGCGAGCGCCTGTACCTGGCCGCGCGTCATGCCGAGCGCCTGCAGGCGCGCTACCGAAGCATCGATCATGGCCTGCCGTCCGGTTCTGACGGCTTGCAGATACTCGCTTTGCGCGGTTGCGATGCCAGGGGCATAGAGTGAAAACAGCAAGCTGCCAGCTTCAACCTCGTCGCCGACTGCCGCCACCGGAAGACGTTCAATCCAGCCTTCTGAACGAACATCGACAACCGATGTCAGCTCGTCCACCAATCTCACATACCCGACCGCGTTTACGGTCTGCGAAAATGCCTGGCGATGCACCCGGGCCGTTCGCACGCCGATATTGTTGATGACCGATGGATTGATCCGGACATAAGTGTCATTGTCTGCCGAGTCCCCGTCCTCATAGACAGGGATCAGCTCCATACCCATTGGAGAGAGGCCGGGTTCATCGCGGCGATAGCCCGGATCCATTGGCGCCACCCAGTAGAGGATCCGTGGCTCATTACCGGGGCTGGATTCGCTGCCCGAAAGGGTTTGTTCTCCGCCCAAGCCCAACATGATGGCAAGCCCGGCTCCGCCAAGCGCCCCCAACAGGACCAGAAGTGCGGCGTACACAATCCAGGACCGGTTCATCAGAAATCTCCCGCAAGAAAGAGAAGGCGTGCCTGCGTCTGAAGGGCATTGACCTCAACCCGTAAAATCGTGAGTTCAGCATCCAGTAATGCCAATTCGGACCGAACCAATTCGGAGAAATCGGCACTCTCGTTCTGGTAAGCCAGAAGAACAGATTCTGCTGTCTCCCGAGCTCTGGGTATGACAATATCCTCATAGAGACGGGCGCTTTGTGCCAACCGGTCAAGCTGAGCCAGCTCCCGCTCCAACCGGCGTGCCATATCCAGCAGCGCGGCGTCTCTTTCCAGTTCTGCCGCCCTGCGAAGGTCACGCTCCGACGCGACAGTCTCGTTTTGCCGCTCGCGGCTGAAGAGTGGAATTTGCAGGCTGACGCTGACCGTCGCCAGATCCGAGCGGCTTCCGCGCAAGCCATAACCGGCCTCGACACCCCAGGCCGGGCGATATTCTTGCAAAGCCAGTTCAACACCCAGCGCCCGGGCATCAATCCGTGCATTGAATGACTGAATCAGCGGATGAACCGAAAGACGGTCCAGAGCCTCATTGCGTTCCGGGACGGCGGGCAAGGATGGTATCACATCTGGAAAAGGCCGGTTGGCGGCTTCAAACGAAATGTATCTCGCCAGATCCGCAATCGTCAGATCCCGGTCGCGCTGGATGTCGATCAGACGAGCCTCCATAATGCTGTGTTCCAGATTGACCCTGGTCACGCCATGGCTGCTATTGCGGCCTACCGAATAAGCAGACAGGGCGACATCGCCCAGATCTTCCACGACGGCGAGACGTTCACGCATCAGATCTGCAGAGCGATCCAGATAAAATATTTCAAGCCAGGCCTCCCGCACGGCCAGAACAATCTGGCGGTCGTTCAGTTCCTGGCCGGCCCGCATGGCACGGGCTTCGGCAGATCTTTGCTGACGCGTCAGCGTGCGCGTTTCGCCCCGCGGAAACATTTGACGTACGCCAATACGGGCCTGCGTCATGGGATCCCGGTTTGGATCAAGGTCTGAAAGCGGGACGTTGGCGAAACCCGCGGTAATGACGGGATCCGCCAGGGTGTCAGCGGCGGCACCCTGGTGTTCCAGCGCAGTGGCGCGTGCGCTGAACACGGAAGATGACGGCTCGTCTGAATGTTGCGCAATCAGTACTGCTTCGGGCAGCGTCAAGGGTTGGCCAGACCGGGCTGGATCCGCAGCAAAAAGGGCCAAAATGGCCAGAAACGGGATGTGCATACGCTCTCTCCATGCATTATAACGATAAAACTGCCAATTGGCAGAAACCGCTAGAGGCGTGGAGGCCGTTTCGGCGTGTCTGTTCGCACGGTCAGTGGAAGGGTCCCAGCTGGAACCCTGACGAGATCAGTGGCCAACAAAAGACAGGGCGACACGCTGGTGATGATCAGGCCGTGTCCTGATGCGGAAACCGGAGTGGCACATTCAGGCATGTCGCAATTGGCGCAACAGTTTCCTGTTTCATCAACCGTGCCGGATTGCGATAGCTGATTGATGTCCTGCTTCGCCATTTCGTGGCGGCAGTCATCCATGCTTTCCAATTGAAAGCGGGCATTATTATCGGTGATGTGGACATCGGCGGATGCGTTCACCGGAATGACAAGCAGGCCTGCAAGGAAGACCAGCCTTAAAAAGCCAGATACTGTTATAAATTGTATCAAGGTGCTGACTGACATCGCGGAATTTTTATCTGCCCTTCTTTGCCGATCTCTGCGGGCCGAAAACGGAAAACCCTCATTCGGTGCGTGTTCATCCCCTTCACAAGGACGTCAGGCATTTGTGGATGTCAATAGGACTCATTGCGGTCCGGGAAGGGAATGGCGGTGCCGAAGTCCGGATACTTGTACAATTCTTCATGTAAAGAATGCCTGCCTGCACAGATTCACCGGTGGTCAAAAAGCAGAGAGCCCTGGCCGCCATACAGGAGATATGGCGGGTAGCTGGGTCTTATGCCGATGTCAGCGTTTCTATAATCGGACACTCCGGGACATTGTCGCCGGAACATTTGGCTGCCGCTGTTTCAAGCACCTGCCTCATTTTTTCAAGATCGGCCAGTTTGGCGCGTATGCCGGCCAGATGGCGTTCGGTACGGCCCTTGACTTCTGCACAAGTCTGACGGCCTCCCTCAACGAGTTCAAGCAGGCCTCTGATGTCATGAATGGAGAAGCCAAGTTCGCGTGCGCGAAGAATGAATCGCAGACGGATTGCATGGCGGTCATCATAAATCCGGTACCCAGACGCTGTTCGCGGGGGCTCCGGGAGCATTGCGATTTTCTCGTAATACCGGATCGTCTCGATGTTACAGCCTGTTGCGCGCGCCAACTGCCCGCGCGTCAGGACAGTCACACCCTCGTGATCGGTCATGACGTGTTTTCCTCTTGAGCCTGTAGGTACTACAGGCCTTACACATATCACCACTCAATTACGAGAGGTGTAGAGTATGAGCCATGCAAAAAGTGGACCCGGAAGCCTGGCAGCGGATCATCCTGCCCGAAAGAGCTGGATCGCGGCGGGCGGCGTACTCGGCGCACTTCTGGCTTCGGCCTGCTGTATTGGGCCGCTGGTCCTGCTGACGCTTGGCATTTCGGGCGCGTGGATCAGCAATCTGACAGCGCTGGAACCATACAAGCCGATCTTTGCCGTAATTGCGCTCGGCTTTATCGCGGCAGGATTCTGGCATGTATATTTCCGGAAAGCTGCCGTGTGCGAGCCCGGCTCTTATTGCGCGCGACCATCGTCATCACGGATCACCAAGACCGCGCTGTGGGCCTCCCTCATTCTGGTTCTTTCGGCCCTCACCATCGACTGGTGGGCACCATTATTCTATTGATATCAATGACTAACCCAAAGGAGACTTCCATGAAGAAATATCTTGCCCTGGCCCTGTTCGGGCTGATCGTTCTGGCCCCGATTGTCATCTTCCCTGCCGCGGCACAATCCACTGCGGCCGAAGAAACGGTCACCTTCACCGTCACGAACATGACGTGTGCCCTTTGCCCTGTGACAGTGAAGCGAGCCATGGAGAGCGTCGATGGCGTCCGCTCTGTCGAAATCGATTTTGAAGCCAAAACCGCAACCGTCTTCTTCGATCCGCAAGTCGCCACACCGGAGCAAATCGCTTCTGCATCTGCCAATGCAGGCTATCCGGCCTCTGTCAGAGGTTGAAAAGCTCCGATACTTGCTGGCCTTTGACTGGCACCGCCGGGATCAGCACGGTCACTGTGATGCCGGGTTCCACAAAGAGCTTCTCCGGGGAGGGGCATACCGTAACGCTGGACTGGTCCAATGCTGTGCCGTGGTTTTCACCGCATCGACGTCAACACCGTCTGACGTTGGCGAGTACACTTGACGAGACCGCATGCGACGG
>Ga0066644_10001634_pt1 | contig 12314 bp, 10 predicted proteins | sample CryGeyCG2114_020_FD_62735 | JGI IMG/M metagenome (GOLD analysis project Ga0066644, IMG submission 62735) | Groundwater microbial communities from aquifer - Crystal Geyser CG15_big_fil_post_rev_8/21/14_0.20 | ecosystem: Environmental > Aquatic > Deep subsurface > Groundwater | place: USA: Utah...
GTTGACGATCCCGGCCCGCGCCTCCACGCGGAACCGGTCCCATAGTTCGGCATCGTCGCTGACCAGGCCGGCGGACAGGCCATAGGCCGTATTATTGGCTTCTTTCAAGGCCGCTTCGAAACTGCCGGCACGGATGATTTTCACCATCGGACCGAAGACTTCAGCATCAGGATGGTCTGTCCCGGTAACATCGACAATACCGGGCGACACAAAGGCCGGCCCCTGATCCAGAATCCGTGCGGCGAGCAAACACTTTCCGCCACCTGCAACAAGTTTTTCCTGAGCCTCGATAACCTGCGTGGCTGCAGAAGCTGTCACTAATGGACCCATGAAAGGCTCAGGATCATCGCTCCAGGCCCCGACCGGGATTCGGCGGGATAGATCAATCAGGCGCTGAACAATTTTATCTCCTGCCGCCCCCGTCGGCAGGATGATCCGGCGCGCACACGAGCAGCGCTGTCCGGAACTGACATAAGCAGAAAAGGCCGCGATGCGGGCAGCCGCTTCGGCGTCGTCTGTATCCCAGATGACCAGCGGATTATTGCCGCCCATTTCCAGCGCCAGCTGAATGCCGGTGCGTCCGGCGAATTTCTTGTGAATGAACTGACCGGTATTATGAGACCCCGTAAACAGCACCCCATCCAGCTCCGGGTGATCCAAAGCTGCGCCGCCCGTCTCGCGGGCACCTGGCACCAGATTGAGGACGCCCGCGGGAAGCCCCGCCTCTTCCCAGACGCGGATCATCCATTCGCCAACAGCCGGTGTCAGTTCAGAGGGTTTGAACACGCAGCTATTTCCGGCCATCAGGGCCGGAACAATGTGGCCATTAGGCAGATGCCCCGGAAAATTATAGGGGCCGAGGACGAACATCACGCCGAGCGGTTTGTGACGCAATTCTGCAGACCCGAAATCCATTTGCGCCTGTGTTTCACCTGTGCGCTCGTGATAGGCCTTGATGGATATGGCGATTTTGCCGGTCATGGCCCCAGCCTCACCCTGGCAATCCCACAGCGGTTTCCCCGTCTCCCGCGCAATCAGTTGCGCAGCCTCGGCTTTTTTTTCTGCCAGCAGGGCACCAAATCGTTCGATGATCGCACTACGGGCCGCCAGCGGCGTCCGCGCCCAAACTGGAAATGCAGCGCGGGCAGCGGTAAAGGCGGCATCGACATCGGCTGCGTTTGCGGCGCCACCGGACCAGACCGTTTCACCGCTTGCCGGATCGATGGAGGCAAATCTGTCTCCGCCGCCATCCCTCCATTTTCCATCGATAAAACACTGTCCATGGGTCATGATTGCGGTCTCCATACGCGTACGGTTTCGCCTTCGCCCAGATCGAGCGCGGCCTGGGCTTCCGCCGTCATCATCGCTTTGCCATCCAGCAAGGTGACGGTTGTCCGGATGCTGCGGAAATCTGAAAAATTGTCGGTCGATACGATGGCTTCAATTTCGCCACTTCCAGATGTTATTTCAAAGACTTCACTCTCCCGCGCCGTACGTGCCTCATGCGTTGGCACCGACATGAGCGGGCCAGCATCAAAAATGTCGATATAGCGATTATAGGTGAAGCCCTCCCATTCCAGCAGGCGGCGCGCACCAGTGCCGTGGTGATGCGTCAGGCCGATTGCCTCCCGCGCCGCAGGTGGCAGCAGGTCGAGATAAATCGGATGCTTGGGCATCAGGTCCAGAATGAACTGATTGTCTGATGCGGCGCTCAACCGGTCGGCCTCATCAAATGTCATGCGGAAAAAAGGTCTGGAGACATGATCAAAAAACGGAGAGGACCCGTCTTCGCGTATCACGCCGCGCAATTCCGCCAGAATGTGCGGTCCAAAGCGGTTGTAATCAGCGGCGATCAGAAGGTATCGCGTCTGTGCGACCAACCGTCCGGCTCCGCTGCCCCTGGCCCCATCACTGACGAACAGCGTGCCCACTTCAGAGCAACCCGCAAAATCATTCACCAATATCATCACATCCATATCGAATCGGCGATTGGCTTCCGCCGACGATTGCGCCAGCGTCATGATTTTGAAATCATAATAAGGTTTTGAAATACCGACCGCATCCTTGACCGCCGAACAACCCACAACCCTGCCGCTTTCGGTGTCCTCCAGCATCATTTGGTAAGTAACTTCAGTCGGCTTTCCGGCATTTGACGCAAACGCAGACACCGATTTCTCCAGCCGCTCGGCCAGCACATCCGGCGTTACGGACAAGCTGGTGAAGCCGGTACCGGCTGCCTCGGACAGGGCCACAAAAGCATCAATATCATCGCGGCGCGCGGCCCGGACTCTCAGCATCTAGGTTTCTCTCCTCGCCAGCTTCCGGGCGGTTTTGGCATCAAATTCACCCGCAGCAAACTTCATCAACATGATGGCAGACAGCTTGGCACGTTCGGTCAGGCTGTCGAGCAGGACGATCTCCTCATGGGAATGGATGTCGGCCCCGCAAACGCCTAGCGTATCAACATTAGGACACCCGGCCGCCCACAGATTATTGCCTTCGCAGACACCGCCTGTCGCATTCCACTGAATATCCAGGCCCAGCGCCGAGCCCGCAGCTTTTGTCCATTCAAACATTTTCGCATTGGCCGGCGTCATCGGTTTGGCAGGCCGCGTGAAGCCACCAAACATTTCCGCGGAGATGCCGTCACGCTTTGCCGTGTCCGCCGTCAGCCGTTCCAGATTTGACAAGACCCATGCCTGATCATCGGCATCTTTGACGCGGATATTGAAACGCACAACCGCATTGGCTGGCACCACATTGGGCGGACCACCTCCATCAATGCGCGCGACATTGAACGTCACGCCCTCGCGCTGTCCATTGAGATCATCCAGAGCATGGGCAAACGCACTGGCTGCCACAATGGCATTGCGTCCAAGATGATGCTCACGGCCGGCATGAGCGGCCTTGCCTGAGACTTTCAACGACCAGTTTCCTGACCCCTTGCGGGCGCCAGCCAGAGATCCGTCGGCCAGCGCCGGCTCGTAGGTCATGCCGATATCTGCTTTCAAGCCCAATTCATGGAGAATCGGTCCGGATCCCTGCGACCCGATTTCTTCATCCGGGCTGATCAGAATGTCATAACCGATCTGGTCTTTCAGTGGACTGCGTTCCAGCGCCAGAAGGGCATGCAGCATGACCAGCAATCCACCCTTCATATCGGCAGCGCCGGGCCCGTTCATGATGTTATCATCCCGCATCACCCAGCTCTGAAAACTGTCATCAGCCGGAAAAACCGTGTCGTGATGACCGGTCAGGACGATTTTCACCGGCGCGTCAGGGCGCTGAATGAGATGGAACGACGGTGTGACGGCGTGCTCATGGACCTCACCGTTTTTCTCAACAACAATAGTGGGTTTCAGCGCCTCGGCCCGGACCTCGCCACCCAGCGCGCTGAACGCCGTGTTCAGTCTGCCGCGCATGGCTTCAAGGCCCTCCGCATTCCGGCTCCCGGAATTGATATTCACCCAGTCACATAAAGTCGTGACCATCTGATCCTGACATGTATCGATCCAGTCAAGCGCAGCGCGCTCGTCCGCATTCAGCTCGACTTTCGCGGTCATGCTGTGTTCCTTGTGGAATTGCTTGGATAAGGGCTTAGACTTTTGCCAGCGCCTGTTCCAGATCGTCTATCAGGTCATCCGGATCTTCCAGGCCAACTGACAGGCGAACCATGGCTTCGGTGAAGCCCAGCGCCTCGCGCCGCGCGGGATCGACATTGGAATGACTGGTCGAGACCGGATGCAGTATCAGACTTTCCGTACCGCCGAGACTGACAGCCAGCTTGATGAGCTTCAGCGCATCAAGAAAGCGGAAAGCATCGGCCCGGCTCGCACCGGCATCAAACGAAAAGGTCGAACCATCGAGGCTCGATTGTGTCCGGTGCAATTTTCCCCGGTGACTATTGGTATCCAGCAGGCCCGGATAATTCAGCCGGGAAACTTTCGGGTGCGTGCTTAAATAGGCCGCCACCCGGCGTGCACCATCACACGCCGCTTTCATGCGCAGCGTCACCGTCTCCAGCGAGCGCGTTAAAAGCCATGCTGTGTGCGGATCAATCACACCGCCAAGAAGACTGCGGAGCCCATAAACCGTATCGAGCAATTCCTTGCGGCCAATAACAGCCCCGGCCAGAAGATCGCTGTGTCCTCCGACATACTTCGTCAACGAGTAAATGACCAGATCCACACCATGCTTCAGAGGCTGCTGTCCCACCGGGCCTAGCAGGGTGTTGTCGCAAATGACGATTGGTGCTCCGCCCTGAGCATCCCCGATCATATCGGCAACCTTGCGGCAAAGCGCGAGGTCAACGATCTCGTTATGGGGATTGGTAGGCGTCTCGGTATAAACAATACGCACCGGCCCTTTGGCCATCGCATCTTCGGCCACTGCATGGAACGTCTTTTCATCCGCCTCCGCAGGCACTGCGGCCATGTGGATGTTCTGACGCGGCAAGACGCGATTCAAAAACGCATCCGTTCCGCCATAAAGCGGTGAGGTGTAAAGAATGACATCACCGGCCCTGGCGATCGCCATCAGCACCGTGGCAATAGCCGCCATGCCCGATGCAAAAGCCAGAGCCCCCTCACCGCCATCGAGTATCGCCAGACGTTTTTCGAGGAGATCGACATTCGGCGTCGAAAAACGCGAATACATCAGCCCGGCCTGTTCAGGGTCGCCCGGCAGGGCCGTCTTGTTATTGACCCGGAAGAAGGCCGCTCCTTCTTCCGCGCTGTTAAAAAGGAAGGTCGATGTGTGATAGATCGGAGCCTTTACCGAACCCGAATGCGCCGACGGATCATAACCCTCATGGATCAGGCGCGTCTGCGCGGCGCGCGTTCGGCAGGCACGGGAAGACTTATCATTCTGCGATGCCATTCATACCTCCGGCAGACTCACCCGGAATGTCTAATCTAGCCGTATGGCCGGTCAAGCGGTCCGGCATCGGCACAAAAGAAAACGGCCCGGCCAAAATGGCCGGACCGCTCTCATAGTCTAGCTAACCGTCAGACTAGCGCAGGTCGACGAGGACCTCGGCGCGACGGTTGAGCGGCTCGCGGACACCATCCGGTGTCTGAACCGCCGGGCGGCTTTCGCCCAAGGCCTGCAGCGAAATCGCGCTTGCCGGAACGCCGAGGCGGACCAGTTCATCACGAACCGCACGAGCGCGGCGCTCGGACAGGCCGACGTTATAGGCAGCTGCACCCGAGCGGTCAGCGTGACCGTCGATGGAAACGCTGGAAACGCCGCAGTTGCGGGCCTGATTGACGGCCTGGTTGACCACCGCACGAGCCTGATCGGTCAGGTTTGAACGATCCCACTCGAAATAGACCACAAAGCCAACGTCTTCACACGCCGGTGGAGGCGGTGGTGGCGGAGGCGGAGGTGGCGGCGGAGGCGGAGGTGGTGGCGGAGGAGGCGGAGGCGGAGGCGGAGGCGGCGGTGGCGCCGCAAACAGGTACCGCATCGAAATCCACGCTTCGTGACCATTGGCATCACTGATGCCGGTTTCGCCACCAACAGTCGTGCCCGGGAAGGAGTTTCCTCCCTGACGGGTCACACCTGAACCACCAACAGAAGCGGGGGTAGAGCCTGTATAATTCGTTTCGCCCAGAAGGACAAAACGATATTCGGTGTCGATAATGAATTGCTCCGACAGACGCCAGCCGACACCGGCGATGAGGTTCGCAATAAAGGTGATATCATCATCATTGGTCGTGATGAAGCGGGCACCCGCCGCAGGCGCGACGATCGGGCCTGGAATTCCGCCCGGTCCGAATGTCGGACGCGCGCCTGTATCCCAGCCTGTTCCCGAGAAGTTAACCTGGGCGGCGCCAACACCGGCACCGATATACGGCGACATAAATCCGCTTTCATTGAAATCACGATAGACATTCAGCATCAGGCTCCAGATCTGGAGGCTCGAATATGAATCTTCATGATTACCGATCGCACCGAAATCATTGAAACGGTGGGACGCTTCAGCTTCAGCACGCCAGCCGTCGGCCCAATCATAGCCGAAAGCTGCCTTTTCGCGCCAATCGCCGGCAGCTTGTATTTCTGCTCCAAGACGATAACCATCGACTTCGGTATCACCGAAACCGCCATTACCAACGCCGATACTGCCGTACCAACCTTCGTCAGCGTACGCTGCACCGGTTGATGCCATCGCGATGGCACCGGTTGCGGCCGCTGTGAGTAGCCACTTTTTCATTTTACCCCCTCCGGAGGCAAATGCCTCCATCGCGTGAAACTAAAACGCTTGGAAAAGTCCAAGCACAGATAAAGCGCAATAACCATGCGCCCTGTTCCCTGATTACATGAAAAAAATTCGCGAGGCCAGCCCAAACCGCTTTCTCATTGCCCTTTATCTGCGACTTTTTTCTGGCAAGAAGCGATATTATAAAAATCGCCTGAAACACGAAAATCGTTTGTCCAGGCTTGCTATTCTGACCTGCAACACAAGCCACTAACGAAATCAAAGCCGGTTTATGCCAACAAAGTCAGTGTTGCAATTCCGCATCGGTTTTTTTGCGATTTGGCAAAACGAGCGCCAACGCAAGGACTTGTGATACAGACTTTCATGAATTTTGGTGAGCCCGCAGGGATTCGAACCCTGGACCTACTGATTAAAAGTCAGTTGCTCTACCAACTGAGCTACAGGCTCCCAAAAATGGATGGCCGGACCTATCCCCTTCATGATGATCCGTCAACAAGAAGCCATTATTTTGGGCAGTATCTTGGAAGATCTTCGTCAGACTGTAGGATTTGAACAATGAAACGGTCATTCCATATCGCTTGCATAAGCAGCGCTTTATTTTTCACCGCCTGCGCCTCGGCACCTGACAGTCAGACTGTCACCGAGACCGGCATAGACGAAACCCGCAGCGCCGTCAGTGACGCTGTTGGACTGCCGCGCGAGCGCCCTGGCCGGATCATGGTGGACGAGGGTGATGACACCGTCCCTACTCCATATGGCGGCGAAGGCGCGCGGCGGGTTTGCTCCACCACAGCGCGGGATATTGCCCGGCTGACAGCCGTACTGGGACCGGAAAACATATATGTCCCCGAGGAACGTGAGGACGAGACCGAAGAAGAACGCAGTTGGCGGGAGCGGTCAGTCATGTGGGCTGGCCGCAGCGGGCAAGCGATTTCATCCGGTGCCAGCGATCTCTACCGGTCCACGATTGTTGGGCTCAATCCGGCACGGCCCGTGCTCCGCTTTGTGGGCCGGGCCGGAGAAATCGAACGTGAAGCCCGTGCCCAGAGGACAACGGCCCTCAATCGCCGGGCCTATTTGCGCGGCCTGTTTGACGGCTTTGGTTGTACCGATGATTATCTGACACGCGCTTTTAACGAATACGCATTGTCACACCCGGACCAAGACGGTTAGCTGCGGCGCGACTCACCCTCCGCCCAACGCGCACGCAAGTCCGCGGTAAACCGCTCAAATTCACCTGCTTCTATGGCCGCGCGCATCCGCGCCATCAGGTGTTCGTAATAAGCGATGTTATGCCAGCTGAGCAGCATGGCTGCGAGATATTCACCTGCACGAACAAGGTGATGGATATAGGCTCTGGAATAATCGCGGCTGGCCGGACAATCGATGTCCGGATCCAGTGGTGAGTTATCCTCGGCAAATTCCGCCCGCTTCAGATTGACCGGTCCATAATCCGACCAAGCCTGGCCATGACGGCCCGATCGCGTCGGCATCACGCAATCAAACATGTCGATCCCGCGGGCTACCGCTTCAACCAGATCGATGGGCTTTCCAACGCCCATCAGATAGTGCGGCCGCGCCTGCGGCAGGATCGGCACGGTATAGTCCAGAACCTCGCACATCGTCTCAAGACCTTCACCGACTGCGAGGCCGCCAATGGCATAACCGTCAAAGCCGATCTCCACGAGGCACTCGGCGGATTCCTTGCGCAAATGTTCAAAAACCGAACCCTGGACGATTCCGAACAGTGCCTGCGTTTCGCGTTCCCCGAACGCCGTTTTGCTTCGCGCCCCCCAGCGTAACGACATCTCCATGGAGGCCCGCGCTTCGTCCTCCGAACAAGGGAAATTCGTACACTCATCCAGCTGCATGGAAATGTCGGCCCCGAGCAAATCCGCCTGGATTTCAATCGCCCGCTCCGGTGTCAGATTGTATTTCGAACCATCAATATGCGACTGGAATTCCACACCCGCCTCGGTCAGCTTGCGAAGCCCGGCCAGCGACCAGACCTGAAAGCCTCCGGAATCGGTCAGGATCGGACCGTCCCAGTTCATGAAGGCATGCAATCCGCCCAGGCGCTTCACCCGCTCGGCTCCGGGCCTCAGCATGAGGTGATAGGTATTCCCCAGAATGATGTCGGCCCCGGCCGACTTCACTTGTTCGGGGTAAAGCGCCTTCACCGTTGCCGCTGTCCCGACCGGCATGAAGGCCGGTGTGCGGATATCGCCGCGCGGCGTTCTCAGAACGCCGGTCCGCGCCTTGCCATCTGTGGCGTGGATATCGAAGGCGAAAGCACTCATTTCGCGGCCTCGATCAGACAGGCATCACCATAGGAAAAAAAACGGTAGCGATCAGCGATGGCATGAGCATAGGCCGCCTGCATCCGGTCCAGACCGGCGAGTGCCGCCACCAGCATGAACAGCGTCGATTTCGGAAGGTGGAAATTGGTCAAAAGCGCATCAGTCACCCGAAAGCGATAACCCGGCGTTATGAAGATATCAGTATCCATTGTGCCGGCCCGCACGCCATCATTGCCGGCCAGGCTTTCGATGGTCCGCAACGCCGTTGTTCCGACCGGAATGATTCGGCGGCCGTCCTGCTTCGCGCGATTGATGAGGGCGGCACTTGAATCAGATATCTCACACCACTCTGCATGCATCTGATGTTCTTCAATATTTTCCGACTTCACCGGAAGAAATGTTCCCGCCCCGACATGCAGGGTGACCGTGGCTATTTCCACACAGCGGGCATTCAAGGCGTTCATCAGGCGGTCGGTGAAATGCAGACCCGCCGTTGGTGCGGCCACGGATTCCATCTTGTCGTCCGCTGCGAAGGTGGTCTGGTAGTCTTCTTCATCCGCTGCATCAACCTTGCGCTTCGAGGCGATATAGGGCGGCAATGGCGGCACCCCTTCATTCTGAATCGCCTTATCAAGCGCTGCACCTGACTGATTGAATTGAATCAGGAAATCGCCGCCGTCAGATTTTACTTCAATGCGGGCGCTCAGCTTCTTGAAACGGATTTCATCGCCCTCGCGCAAACGTTTTCCGGGCTTGGCGAAGACGCGCCAACGGTCCGGCCCAACGCGTTTGTGCAGATTGACCGAGACATGAACATCCCTGCCCTCCACCTTCCGCCCAGGCCGGACCCCGGTCAGGGCCGCATGCATGACCCGTGTATCGTTCAACACCAGCACATCACCCGGCTGCAACAGAGACGGCAAATCCATCATGCCATGATCGCCGAACGGTCCGTCTGCGGGAATATGCAGCAGGCGCGCCGCATCCCGCGGCCGCGCAGGCCGCAAGGCAATCCGGTCGTCCGGCAGATCGAAATCAAAATCGCTCAGGCGCATGGCCGCGGGGTCTATCTTTTGCCGCATTGCACGGCAAGCTTGCCGCTGTTCAGCGAAGAGAAAGACGTTTGAATTTCAGTTTCCGGTGGCCCGCCAACAATCAGGCATCGACGAGTTTTGCTGAAATGATCTTCCCCGGATTACGAGGCGGCTCGCCTTTCGGCAGCGCATCGACATGCTCCATGCCGGAAATCACCTCGCCCCAGACCGTGTACTGATTATCGAGGAATGTCGCATCATCAAAACAGATGAAAAACTGGCTGTCAGCAGAGTTCGGATCTGACGCCCGAGCCATCGAGCATACGCCTCTCACATGCGGTTCGGAATTGAATTCAGCGGGCAGCTTCTTGCCCGATCCACTCATTCCAGTTCCATCAGGACAACCGCCCTGTGCCATAAAGCCGTCAATCACGCGGTGAAAGGTCAGACCGTCATAAAAGCCGTCTGCAGCCAGTTCTGAAATCCGCGCCACATGCTTGGGGGCCAGATCGTCACGAAATTTGATGACGACATCGCCGCCGTCGAGTTGGAAAACCAGATTTTGATCAGCCATCGAAGTCTACTCCGTAATACGGACGGGAATATCGACCGCGCACACATCCGGTGCCTCGCCGCCCTCGCCCTGCGCCATCAGCCAGTCGGCGAAGGCTTGTGAACTGGTGTCGATCACCTCGACGGTGACCTGACCATTAAATGCCGGATCGGATCCAATCCGCATCGAGCGAATCGTATCCGGTGTAAAGCCCGGATCCTGCCCTGCCGTACCAACCGCAATGGCGTTGACCGCATCCTGACCAGCGCGCACCCGGCCCCAGACCGTGTATTGCGCGTTCAGATGCTCGGCATCGCCGCGTGTGAGATAGAACTGGCTGCCGGCGCTGTTAGGATCGTTTGTGCGCGCCATCGAGGCCGCGCCTTCGCAATGCAATAACCAGCTCTCCACCTGCCCGTCGGCGGTGATGCCGGCCAGGGCCGCTGCCTGTGTGCCGGCTGGAAAGCCATTCCAGAAACCGGCGCGCGCAATGACCGGATTGCTGCGCGGGTTAATCACGCGGTCTTGCGTCTCGAAAATCACGATCTCGTTCGGATCGCGCCGCAGGGTGAATTCGCCCGGCACACGGTCCTTATCCGTGGAATGAGACGGGTTGGTCCGGCTGCCGCCGCCCTGCGCGACAAAGCCGTCAATCACCCGGTTCCAGACAAGGAAGTCGTAAAAGCGCTCATTTGCCAGAGTGGTCATCCGCTCGACATGAAGAGGCGCAAATTCCGGTGCCAGCTCGACCACGATCATGCCGTGATCGGTTTCGATATAGAGCAGGCGATCCTGTTCCACCGTGCGCCAGGCTCCATCCGGAAAATCATAATCCGGCATCTCGTCCGCGACAGAAGTGGTGTCCACCTCGTCCTGAATCAGGGACGCAAGCTGTGTTTCGCCTGCCGCTTCGGACGACTCAGCGGCATCACCGGCCCGATCCGTTGTTTCTGCTTCCGTCTCCGCAGCATTGTTTTCCGCGCACGCACTCGCCGCCAAGGCCAGGGCCAGCGCACTCGACATCCATATCTGTTTCATCACGCATACTTCTCCAACAACATGTTCTTGACCGAGGGAGAGACAAAGGCACTGACATCTCCACCCAGCCGGGCAATTTCCTTGACCAGCCGGGAAGCGACCGCCTGATGACGTGGATCGGCCATGAGAAAAACGGTCTCGATCTGCGAATTCAGGCGCTGATTCATCGCCACCATCTGGAACTCATATTCAAAGTCCGAGACCGCGCGCAAACCGCGGATAATACTGCTGGCCCCGATTTCCTCGGCGAAATGCATCAGCAACCCGTCAAACGGACGCACAACAATTTCCGTTTCGGTTTCAAGGCTTTCGGCCACGACCTCAGCCATGGCAACACGCTCCGCGAGGGAAAAAAGCGGACCTTTCTCCTCATTGATCGCCACGCCGATCACCAGCTTGTCGACCAGTTTTACGGCCCGGCCAATGATATCGACATGACCGTTGGTGATGGGATCAAATGTCCCCGGATAGAGCGCAATCCGCTGGGTCATTCCCCTGTATCGCCTTCCTCTGCGGGCCCGGCATCATCAGGATTCTCAACTTCATCGACCTCGTCTTCGCCACTCTCGGCGATCCGCACAACCGAAACCACAGATTCCCCGGCGCGCGGCTTCAACAAAGTCACACCCTTGGTCGCCCGTCCGGCTATGCGCACCGTATCCAGCGGGAAGCGGATCAGTTGCCCGCCATCAGTCACCGCCATGATCTGGTCAGCATCCTCAACTGTAAAGCTGGCAGCCAGAGGCACACCGCGGGACAGATCATGAGCGGCGACGCCCTGCCCGCCGCGATTCATCACCCGGTATTCATAGGCCGAGGACCGTTTCCCGAAACCATCATTTGCCACAGTCAAAACAAACTCTTCAGCCCCGCCCAGCCCGGCTATCCGCTCGGACGACAGCGCGGCATCCTCACCTTCGGCTTCCAGTGAAACATCTTCGATGTCATCGCCATCTTCAGCGCCCGACACGGCCCGGCGCATGGCCGCCGCATGTTTCAGATAGGCGCGGGCTTCCTCGGTCGTGACCTCGACATGGTGCAGCACCGCCATCGAGATGACATGATCTCCCTTGCCCAGCCTGACGCCACGCACCCCGACCGAATTACGGCCCCGGAAAACCCGGACATCGGTGGTCGCAAAGCGGATGGCGCGGCCTTTATGTGTGGTC